>Ga0182015_10000657_pt1 | contig 49430 bp, 35 predicted proteins | sample 712P3MmetaG_FD_120478 | JGI IMG/M metagenome (GOLD analysis project Ga0182015, IMG submission 120478) | Permafrost microbial communities from Stordalen Mire, Sweden - 712P3M metaG | ecosystem: Environmental > Terrestrial > Soil > Wetlands > Permafrost | place: Sweden: Stordalen | collected...
AAGGCAGCGACACCGAAGGGAATTCATGTACGAGCGGCGCGGGATGCTATCCCAGTGGTCACATCCACGTTGCCGACAGCTGCATTGCCAAGGGATTCGCCAATCTCCCTGGTGGTTGTTCCTGAAGGGAATCGAGCCTCTTTGCTGACGTCGGCCCAACGGCGAGGGGCGTTTCACAATGCGTTCAGGCCCGCAATGTCCACCGTGTTCGCACATTCCCTGCTGTGTACGGTTGGGGTTTCGCGGTCGCATTACGGCGGAGGCTGGCGCGGCTGAACGGGGACCGAACTGGCAAAGCTGAGCCGTACTCACCCGCGCTAAACGGCAACACGCAAGTTACCTCCGGACCGATTAAGACTGGTCGAGAGCCCTCCTGATTCCTTCGCCAAGGCTAATCTTGGGCTTAAATCCGCAAGACTCAGCGGCGGCAGGATTGGCCACACGGCGGCGACTGCTCTCGGCCTTCTCCGACAAGGCCTTAATCTCTGGGCTATAACCGACCGCGTCCGCCATCATTCTGGCCAGGGTGATGAAGTCGGTTCCGGTTCCGGTTCCGATGTCAATGGGAGTGTGCGCCGGAAAATGTTCGATCGCCCACATGAAAGCATCCGTCAGGTCGTCGATATGAACGAAGTCGCGAACCTGAGTCCCACTGCCCCAAACTGTGAGCGGATTCTCGCGGTTCTTGACTCTCTGCAAAATGGCTGGAAACGGATAGGATAATGCCTGGTCGCCCCCATAGCCCGAGAACGGCCTAAGGACCTTCAATGGCACTTCCTTGAGCGCACCAAAAACTCGCTCTCCAGTAAGTTTCACCCAGGCATAAGGATCATCCGGGTAGTCGACTGCACACGAAGTTGGCCACACGAGCGCTTCTCGCGGAGGGTGATGCGAAACGTAATCGGCCATCGCGTAGTCGAGAGGGATATCTGAGTAGGCAATGTGGCCGGAGTGAATGCGCTCGTGAATATCAGGAATATTGGCAGCAAGATGAACAATCACATCGAATCGACCATCCTGATGGTCCCGCACATACTGGTCAATCGTCGCGGAGATTCTCCCGCGCTTCACATCCGCTTTCAGCCTGGGGTCTACACCCACAACTTCGTAGCCTGCGGCCTCCAGTTTGGGAACCAAGTGCCTTCCTACAAAACCTGCGCTGCCGGATACCAGAGCGTGTTTCACTAACTACCTCCGTTCTCTTCGATTTGTTAGATTCTACCCTGCACCGTCTGCGAAAAATTATCTCAAGTCGGCGAAAAAGTTTCGTCGCATTGAATTACAAGGGGTGAGCCGCCTGCAAGGCGCGCCATGGGCACACCCTCACTTGCAAGCAAGGGGCCAGGCACGCTAAAGGATGAGCGGGAAGAAAACAGAGACAGGACTGAACCACAATCAACGCTCGGCGGGGAGACTGTTCCGTCGAGGCGTATCGTTCTCCGCAGAATCAGCCTTAGTATACAGCCCGGTATGTGGCAACACCGGTAGCGATATTCACAATCGATTCCAGAGTGCGAACACCCACATTTTTCGCTGTGCTGCTGGGAATGAAAACGACATCCTCAGCCTGCAGCGTCACGTCCGGAGCCTTTGCCTGCATGATTTTCTTAAGATCCACCGGAACTTCGGTGGGACCATTTTCGCCCTTGCGAACAATCTTGGCATTCTTCAGAGAGGCGGTTGGATTCGCTCCTTCTGCGGTGGCCAACGCCTGCAATATGGTAATGTGCCCGCTATTCTCCATGATCACCCCCATGGGGTGTTTCACGTCACCTACTACGTAAATGACTCCTGCCTTCGAGACAACCACAGTGTCGCCGGGAAGGATATCGACGTTGGCCGTCATGTTCTTTTGCGGATCGCTCGAGAAGTTGACCATCTGCAAAGTCTTGATCTTGTCGCGACTGGAGATGGTAACCACTTGTCCAGCTTTGGGCGTGGTTCCTCCCGCCAATGACAGCACATCAAACAAACGACGCGGGCCCGTCACCGGATAAACTCCAGGCTTTTGCACCTCACCCAGGACCGATACGCCTTGTGTGGCAAACTCCTTTTCGAAAACCGACACCTGAGGATCGGCAAAGTATCCGCCTTCCACGAGACGCTTCCGTACGAGCGCTTGTGCCTGTTCGGTTGTTTGTCCGGCGACATGCACTCGACCCACGAGTCCAATTACGATATCGCCGTTGCCGGCGACCCGCACATCCTGGTCGTATTCCGGAGCCCCCAGGACGCTGACTTTCAGCAGATCGCCGATTCCGATCGTCAGGTCGCGAACCGGGGCACTGGCGTCATCAGCGTCTGCGGTCGTGGCGTGAGCAGTTGCGGGGCTCCCGCTGGTTTCACCAGGCTTCGGGGGCAAGCTCGTAGCGGGCGAGGCCGCGGTTTGCCCGAGGGCGACAGCGGCAACCAATACCACCGAGCAGATAGTTGAAAGCGTCCTAAACAGCATTCCGGAACACATTTGAGATTCCTCACATCATTACAGAAGCACCAAGTAATTATAGTGCTTCGCGCATGTCTCGATAACAATCTCTAGCGGGGCTGCTTGTACGCCGAAGCCGCAAATCGGACTGACAGCGGCAACGGTGTAAAGCGACTGGACGAGAATTCCCGCTTTTGACGAGGGGGAGCGCGATCAGGTCACGACCCAGGAAGCTTGCGTCCAGGTTTCCGCAGAAGATGTCGAAGTCTGGCGGATCCGAGTACGCGGGTTCACTCCCCAGGCTGTTCCCTTGCTGAGAAGTCGCGGATGCCTGCCCCGGGGGCAGGCATCCGCGTAACTTGCTTAATTCACGACCAGAGTCACAGGTAGGGTCTGGGTCGTCGCACCAGTCGCCGTGCCCGAGACGGTGACGGTGTACGTTCCAGCCGGCGTACCTCCTCCGGGCGGCGTCGTGGTCGAACTGCTCCCGCTACTGCAGGCCGTCATGAAGATGAAGCCCGCAATCATCATACAAATCAGCAGGATTCCGAGCAGCATCTTCCGGCGCGAGCTGAAGCCCGCTCCGAGCAACGTCATTCCGCCGATCGGGAGCAACAAGGCATAGAAGAGTCCCGTCGCCCGCGGCGAATTTGCCGTCGAGTTCGCCGTGGTGTTGACAGTCAGGGTGGAACTGCCATTAGTCACCGCGCTGAACGAACAGGTTGGTGCGGGGGTTCCTCCCCCGGTAATGGCGCAGCTAAAGGCCACGCTGCCAGCGAAGCCATTCGTGTCAGTAATGGTAATGGTTGAAGTGGCCGATCCTCCCGGTGAAACTGTCGCGGGCGAAAGCGCCGTAGCCGCGAGCGTGAAGCCGGGAGTCGTATTCGCCGAGACTATCAGAGTGACCGTAGCAATCTGGTTCGGCAATCCTGTCGACGTGCCTGTAACCGTCACGGTTGATGTCCCAGCCGGGGTGCTCCCGGTCGTGGAGATCAAGAGGGTGACCGGACCAGCTGTCACCGGGCTAGTGGGAGTAAACCCGCAGGCGGCGCCAGATGGCAGACCGGTGCAGGCAAGACCAACGGTGCCGCTAAAGCCGCCCTGCGCGGCTACCGCGAGACTGTAGGATGCGTTGCTTCCGGCGGTCACGGTCTCACTGGTTGGCGGGTTGGCGGTAAGGGTAAAGCCTGGCCCCGCCGCTGCAGCCTTGAAGGCAACCGACTGTATCACCCAGTTTCCAGCGCTCAAGATAGTCGTTGCTTCGCAGCTGCCGATTGCCGACGTAATCTGGTGCTCAACATTATCGCCGTTGTTAGTGTAATCAACGGTCGTGTAGAGGGGGCCAGCGGCCGTTACGAAGCTATCGACTGTGGCGCCAGCCACAATCACTTCGCTAGCCGAGGTAGTCGCGCAAGTGAGGGTATCCGCCGTCGTCCCGGTGCCGGAGTTGCTGGCACCTGTATCGAGCGGGTTGTTTGGATCCAGGCCGCTGTACTCCAAGAACCTTGCGTCTGGACTTTTTGCGGCCCCGTTAAAGGTCACGGTGATCGTGTTGCACGCTGGCGCGCAGGAGGGATTGTCGCCTTTGATGCTCTTCGCGTAATAAATCGTCTGGCTCGTATCGCTTCCGTTAACAGTGGGTATAGTGGCCTGGTAGACGTTACCTTCAGTATCGGTGACCGAGGCGACCGAGTGAGCGACGTCGCCCCAACCGATGACGACAATGTTCGTGTCGCCTTTTGTCTGAGGGTTCGCCATCTGCCCGGGAGCCATTGAGGTGGCGCTGCCGGTTGCGGCGTCAGCGCGCTGGATAAAGTTGATGGCGCCGGTGCCGAGAGTGTAGGTAAGAGCACTCGGATCGGTGGCATTACCACCGTCGGGGTTTCTAACCTCAACGTCTGCCGCGCCAACAGCAATTGCGGGAGTCGTAAACGTGATGCTTGTTGGAGACACCACGACATTGTCGCCAAACAATCCGATACCGGTTGGCGCCAATGGGCCGCCAACATTGACCTGCGCTCCCGCTTCGAAGTCTGACCCTGTGATGGTCACCGTCGTGTTGCCGTTGGTCGTAGTGGTTGCGGGACTTATTGAGGCGATAGTTGGGTCATTAATGCTGTAGGTATAAGCTCCGAGCAGGGAGCCGTTTTTCCCGTCCACATTCACGATGGTCAAGTCCTTCGGACCTGAGTTAAAGGCAGGCGTGTTGCAAGTCATTGAGGTCGGGGGGGTCACCACGCAGTTCACCAGCGAAAGGCCTGTAGGGGCTGTGCCAAACAGAGCTGTAGCTCCGGGCGAAAAATTGGTGCCCATAATGGTGACCTGGTCGCCGCCGGCGACACCACCGCCGGTCGGGGCGATGCTGGTGACCGTGGGCGTCTGAGTGGTAATGCCGCCAATACTGAAACCTACCACCTGCATGACCCAAGCGCCCTGATTAACGCTGGCGCTGGCCTGATAAGCGCCAGGCGCTACAGCGCCATTCGAGTCCATAACGACATTGCCAAAGGTATCTAAGCCGCCCCGAGCCGTCATATACCCGGGTAAGCCGCCAGTTGCAAATGCATAGCCGGCAGTGCCCCCGCCAACCAGAAGGCTCTGAGTTGATGTCGTTACTGAAGTGCTGGTGCCGGGGGTACCGCTGCCGGCATTCCCAATCCAATTGTCCACGGTCACTGTGGCGCTGGAGAAACCGGTGTATTCAAGGACGCGCACATCCGCCACTTCGTTTGGATTAGAGAAGACCACCGTGACCGTAGGTGTGGTGGTGGTAGCGACAGAAATGTTCCGCGCATAATACATCGCGATCGATTGGCTCTCGCCCCCCGATGTGCTGGCCAATATGTAGTTATTGCTGTTGCTGTCAGTAACGGACGTCACCGATGCGCTTTCGTCACTCCAGCCCACTACGACTACGTTCAAGTCGCCTGCATTCTCTGCGGTTAGGAAGGTAACAGCTGTGGCGGTGGTTGGCGTATTACCGACTATTTGCACGAAGGTTTGTCCCAGCGCCATCGCGGGAGCAAGCACCAGGGCGAATACAACTGTCAGGCAAAGCTGTAATAGACCGTACCGACCACCATTTTTCGTCACTAGATTTCTCACTGAATTGGCCTCATCGTTATATGGAATCGCGTCCCTCCCGAGCGAAAACCCGCACCGGCGGATTCTCGCGGAGAGAACGTTTCTTTCTGGGAGTGCAAGAAAACTCGCGCCAGTGTATCCCTGGACGCCGCGTAAACTCAAGCAGTTTAGCTTCCATTTGGTGTTATCAGCAAATCATGGTATATCAACCATTTAATGTGCAGAGTTAACCACTTTGATACGCTCACCGCAAAACTATGCACATAATAAGATAGTTTCTTTGCCTCGACAGCTTGCCGGGCAATCCCTTGCAGGTTTCGACATGCCCCACGATTCGCTTCCTTAACGTTCTGGGCGTCATCGACGAAGCTCAATGCGATACCAAAAAATTAAAACCGCGCCGGCGGAACTTAATGCGGTACGCTGTGTTGCACACTGCGAGAGCCTGAGGAACTAAGCCGCTAATGTCACCAGAGCTCACTCGTCATCTCCTCAAGGCGATCGGCCTGATCGCGATATTCGCCGGGATTCTGCTGACGACCGCAATCCTCCTCATTTACTCGAGCCGTTGGTTCCTTCGGTTCCAAAAAATTCCCATCAAACCCGAAGCGTCCTGGTTTGAGATCGTTCATCGGAGTTTTGCCGAGCTCGCGCGACGAAAGACCCTGGCAGTGTGGGTCGTCGGCTGCACCTGCCTGGTGGTTCGCGGAGCCCTGCTCCCACTGATGACGGTTCCCGCTCCAGCCGCTCATGACGAATTCAGCTACCTGCTGGCCGCGGATACCTTCGCCCATGGACGGCTCACCAATCCCACGCCTCCCATGTGGATACATTTCGAAAGCCTGCATATTAATATGAGACCGACCTACATGTCGATGTATCCACCCGGTCAAGGACTAATACTGGCTGTCGGCCAGCTCCTTGGTCATCCGTGGATCGGCGTCTGGCTCATGGCCGGCTTTGGATGTGCGGCGATCTGTTGGGCATTACAGGCATGGCTGCCCCCGAGATGGGCATTGTTGGGGGGCGTGCTGGCGATCCTGCAGTTTGGAGTGTTGTGCTACTGGGCCAACACTTATTATTGCACCTGGTTGCCGGCATCAGGCGGAGCGTTGGTGCTTGGAGCATTGGGGCGGCTCTGCAAGCGGCCCCGAGTGTGGGACGCCCTTTTCCTCGGTGTCGGTGTCAGCGTGCTGGCCATGACACGGCCTTACGAAGAGCTGTTCCTCTGCCTTCCCGTTGCCGGCGCGCTCCTGGTCTGGATGTTACGGCCAAACAAAGCAACGTTGCGGCTGATGATGTCACGGACGGTGGTTCCCATCGCTTCAGTCATGGTTCTAACGGCGGCGTTCCTGGCGTATTACAACCTTAAAGTCACAGGGAACGCCCTTTTGATGCCCTACGTGCTTAACCAGCAGACTTACGTTGTGGTGCCTCTTTTCCTCTGGCAACATTTCAGGCCCCAGCCGCCGGTATACAGGAATGCGGAACTGCGCAATTTCTATATCGGTTGGGAGCTCACGGAATATCACAACACAATCGCCGGCGGTTTTGCGAAAATGACCTGGATCAAGTTCAAACGGTATTGGGCATTCTATTTTGGGCCGCTACTAACCATCCCGCTGGTTGCCATACCCAAGGTGCTAGTCGACAGGCGGATTCGTTTTCTTCTGATCGTAATTGCCATCACCTCGGTCGGTGTGGAATTGGAAAATTGGAGCCATCCTCATTACATTGCGCCCCTGACCTGCGCATTGCTGGCCGTGGTATTGCAGTGCATGCGTCACCTGCAGTTTTGGCGGTGGGGTAGCTGGCAGATTGGCCGGGGAATCGTCTGGGCAGTGGTCGTAGGCTGTTTTGCCGTCGATGCCGCCTGGATAAGCGCAGTGGCGGTTCATATCGACGACGCGCGGCTGTACATGACGGGAAACCAACAGCGGGCCACGATCGAGCGCCAGCTCGAGCAGACACCGGGCAGTCAGCTGGTGATTGTCCGTTACACGCCGTCCCATCCAGTCTATAGAGAGTGGGTCTACAACCGAGGGGACATCGAGCACGCAAAGGTTATATGGGCGCGGGATCTGGGCCAGGAATGTAACGAGAAACTTGTTGCTGCATTCAGAGGCCGCAGCGTCTGGTTAATCGAGCCGGACGCGAGTCCCCCCGAACTGAAACCCTATTCAGCTCCTGCGTTGACCGCCACGGGGGAAGATCGCTGTCTCTACGATTCCAGCCACTGATCGGGCCTCGTGCAGCGCTCCGAAGGTCTGCGTCAAATCTGGACTGACTCAACCGGCCGAGTTCTTGAAGTAACATCCATCGACACCGGGCCGGCGCTGGTGCCTGGCCCTGCTTTCTTGATAATGAACATGGGAAACTTTCCCATCCGTGCGGCCACACGGGGAAACGCCGATTCCCACCAGTAGATCAGCCGAAGAAAGGTCTCGCCAAAAAAGGCCGGCCGGATGTAGTAGACCAAAAAGCTCTGATCGACGCTTCTCCAGCATACCAAATCGAAACGGCAGTACTTCCCTAGCTCCGCTTCAAACCACTTATAGTCATGCGCATGGAAATACAGGTTGCGAGCGGGCCGAGGTGGAAGCGCCGGTTGGTCGGGTTCGGGCTTCTTTTCTCGCAGGCCAAAGAGGCGCTGCAGGAAGTGGAAGACAGCCAGACAGTTCTTGTTCAGGGGAATGCGAGCCATTCGCATCAGCGGTGAATTGTCGCCCCAGTTATAAATCACCAGAGCAGTGCCCCCCGGCTTGAGCACCCGGTAAAGTTCGCGAAGGGCGGAGCTCTGTTCGTCCTCAGGAACGTGATAAATGGTATGCAGGCTCATCACCGCGTCACAAACATCGTCGCGGAGCGGCAAGTTGGTGATGTCCCCGAGTATATAGATACCTCTGCTTCCAAGTTTCTTCCTGGCCTGCTGAAGAGCCACGAATGAAAGATCGATACAGATGCGCTTTTCGAACGCCTCGGAATACTGGAGATACTCAGGCTGCGGAATTGCGCCGGAAGCGACGTCCAGAATGTATTTGCCGCCCTGCTGGAGATACTTCAAGGGGCGGAGCTGGGTCTTATGACCATACTCTTTCGAAACCGGCCTAAGATCGCCGAAAGCCAGGGCGTCGAGACATAGCCCTCCCTCGCCGGTCTGCCAGCCAAATTGGTCATACCAGTCTTTAACCACTTGCTTTTCTTCGCGCAACTGGTCTTGACCGGGTTGGTCTTCGCTTCCCGGATTCAGTACGATGGCGAAAGCTGCAAGCAGCATGGCGATGCCATCCTCGATGATGTAGGCGAATCGTCCATCTTCGGACTCGAGCGCCTGGGTGAGAGGGCGCTGCACACTGGTTCCGTCCCGGTGCCGCAGTTCGTTGCTCAGGATGCGGCGGTTCACCTGATTCAGTTGCTCGTCCGTCATCGCCTTCAAACCCAGTTTCGTGACCGGGCAACACAATATGTCTTGCATGTTTTTCCTTCCTGGCAGAATTTGTCCCGGCTGCAGGCGCGATCAGGCGCCGGCAATCACCGAGCCGATTGTGATGCTGCGGCCGGGAGAAGTGCCGCGTTTCTCAAGTCGTAAAGATAGGTTTCGGCGCCGGCAACCGAGAGAGAGTCGAGCCTGGGGCCTAGCATGTCCAGATAAAACTCCATGTGCTTTGAATCTTCCGCGCCCGCGCCGCGAATATGCGAGAGCACGACCCAGACGCGGCGTCCACGCAACCGGTCCAAATCAGATTCGTAGATCTGCGGATCGTTGCTTGCCGCAGTTCCGATCTCAACGTTGTTCCGCGGAAAGTTCTCGCGCTCCGCGTAGTAATCGAACGCCGGTTCGGCTCCATAGAAAACGTACACCAGGTCGCCTGCGTGCTCGTGGCTCCGTACATAAGCCACGACAGGCCTGAGTTCTTCCGGAAGCATAACTCCAGGTTGGGCGACCTCGGTATGCGGCTTGGCGAAATGATGCAGGATGTAAGTACCCGGGTCGACGAACAACAGAGTGATCAGAACCCATCCGGCGGCGGGCAGACTGGCGCTTGCCGCGGAGTAGAGAGCCTCAGCTCCCTCAGCCATCAGCAACAGAACTGGCGGCACGAGGAACAAGGCGAGGCGGCCTCCAAACGGGTATTTGTGCAGACCTGAAGCGAGCAAGGTGATTACTGCGGGACTCAGCAGGAGGAACACTCGTTCCGCGGACTTCCGAAACATGGAGATGCAGCCCAGGACAAAAACCAGGGCAGCCAGACCGCTGAATTTCAATCCCGCAGCAGAATTGAAGAACCCGAAAAAACTGTCCACAACCCACTTGAGATCCGCTACGGATCGTGGAGGAAGCGGCATGAAGTTCGCGTTCCAGTAGCTGAGTAGCTCGCCGTCGCCGGCCAGTTTCCGCAAAGCTACGATGTAGCACACAGCCAAACTTGCCACCCAACACAAGCCGCCGACGGATACTCGCGCCAGCCGGGCCCAATCCTTGCGCAGCATCAGGACGACGGAAATAGTGACTCCGATACCCACCAGAACAAATATTGAGGAATGCGACATCCAGATGGCGATCGCTCCCACCAGCGCGATCAACGCACTTCGCCCGGCTTTCCACTGCGACTGACTGCCCTCGATAGTCAGCCAATAGAGCAGAATTGCAATAGCCGCATCGCTCGAATACTGCTTGACCTCCGCGGAGTAATAAATTAGAGCCGGTGAGATGGCGAATAATCCGGTTGCGATCGGTACGGCCTTTGCGGAGAGAACTTTGCCAGCCAGTTTATAAAACAAGAAAACCGATGCAATACCTGCAAGCAGCGGAAGCAATCTCAAGGCGTATTCGCTGCTCCCCCACAAACGCACCGCGGATTTCTCCAGCAGCAGGAAACCGATGGGTGCGCCTTGATGATAGTCCAGAGCATGGCACAGTCCTCGGAACGAACGATGGAGAATATTTAACGAGAGGTAGGCCTCGTCCATCCACAGCGACCGGTTCAGGAGATATTGCAAGATGCGCAAGAAGCATCCCAGCGCGACCGCCGCCACGGAGAGCCGGCGCAGGAGGGCACGATCTGGGGACGCGCCTTGCCTCATGGCCGGGTGGGTGCCAGAGACTACGGGAGCTGGTTCGAGTTTGGATAACGTAGGCAAAGAAGTTTGTAAGGTGTGGATTAACTTCTACCGCGCTATTGCTTCAAGGTCACCATCTGCATAATCCATTTCTGCGAGCCGTAGGCCCCCAGAATCGCAGCTGCACTGTAGCTTCCCGTGGCTGAAACAACGTCATCCTCGGCAATGTCACCATCCGGCGTGATCACCTCCGCTGTGAACGACGCCCCCGCCTTGCCGAAGGCCCCGTTCGTGATTCCTGCCCCAAAAATCAGTTCGTTGGCGGAGGTCGCTGTTGCCGAGCCGCTGCTCACCGTCGCGTTACTTCCGCTGGTTCCGCTCGCTCCCGCCGTTACATCCAAAGGAGCCGTCGTGTTCAGCCCTTTGTATTCGAGAATTCGAACGTCCGGAAAGAGCGCAGCCTTACTGAACGTTACCGTGACGGCGTTGCTTCCTGCCAAAATATTTTTCGCGTAGTAGATGGATTGGGTGAGCGCGGTTCCTTTAAGCGGCCCGGCTGCCAGAGTGTAGATGTTTCCCGCAGTGTCGGTCACCGATTGCACGGTCGCGCTGGTATCGTTCCAACCCACTGCCACGAGGTTCAGATCGCCCGCCGTTTGCACCTGCGAATAGCTTACCTTGATGCTGGTCGTCGGCGTCTGCGGCGTAGCGCTCGCCACCTGCACAAAACCGATACTCACCGTCGCGGTGTAGGTAAATCCGTTGGTCAAGGTACCGCTGCCGCTGCTGTCGGTCACCACCACGTTGACCGCCCCTGCGGCGTGAGCCGGAGTGGTCGCCGTGATCGAGGTGCTGCTGACCACTATCACGTTGGTAGCCGCTGTGCCTCCAAACGTCACGGTCGCGCCCGCTATAAAGTTCGTGCCGGTAATCGTGACCGCCGTGCCGCCGTTCGATGACCCTGAATTAGGAGAAATCTTGCTTATCGTGGGCGGCGATCCAACATAGGTAAATCCGTTCGTCAAGGTGCCGCTGCCGCTGCTGTCGGTCACCACCATGTTTACCGCACCTGCTGCGTGGGCGGGAGTTGTCGCCGTGATCGAGGTGCTGCTGACTACCGTCACATTAGCGGCCGCCGTGCCTCCAAACGTCATCGTCGCGCCCGCAACGAAATTGGTTCCGGTAATCGTGACCGCCGTGCCGCCACTGGTCGAGCCCGAGCCAGGAGAAATCGTGGTTATCGTAGGTACCGAACTTCCGCTTGCTTTCAGCGTCACCATCTGCATGACCCACGGACCGCTGGAAACGAGCGTGGCGGTTGCACCGTAGCTCCCAGCGGCGCTGACCGTTCGGTCCTCCGCCAGGTCAGAGTCGGGAGAAGTTATGATCCGGGTAGTGAAATTGGTTCCCGGTGTCAGATTTCCCGTGGCGACTGTGTTGGCTCCAAAAATTAACTCATTCGCAACACTAGTGGTAGCGGAACCGCTGTTGGGGGAGGCGCTGTTTCCGCTTGCGCTGGCGACCACGTCCAACGGGCTGGTAGTATTAGCGCCGCTGTATTCCAACACGCGCACATCGGGGAAGATGGCCGCTTTGTCGAAGGTGACAATCACGGAATTGCTTCCGCCCAGAATATTTTTGGCGTAGTAGATCGATTGCGTCAGCCCCGTTCCCGTTACCGGCCCAGCGGCCAGAACATATTGGTTGCCAAGATCGTCGGTCACCGACTCGATGGTCGCGGTCGTGTCATTCCATCCCACTACCACGATGTTGAGATCGCCTGCCGCCTGTGCCACCGAGAACGGAACTGTAACCGACGAGGTTGCGGACTGTGGCGTGGCGGCATTTACCTGCACGAAACTGACTTGGGTCGAAGCCGGCGGGTTTAGACCGTACGCCACCAACTCCCCGGAGAATGTGGCGAGGTAGACTTTGCCGTTGACGACGGTAGGGGGTACGAACTTGGCATAGTTGCCCACTGCGTCGCGGGCGGCGTTTAGCTGGCTGCTCCACAACATCGTCTGCAGATTCGTCGCATCCAACGCATACAGAATCCCCGGAACCGGCCCAGGGTTGGAAATCCCGGAATAAGGCATCGATGCCCACAGAAGCCCAGTTCCGGTCGTGCTTCCGTTGGCCGAGATGGAAAGCGCCGCTTGATCGTTCCACCCTGCCGTTCCTTCAAAAGTACTTTCCATCGCGGGCGTCGTGCTCAGCAGCGTTGTCCCGGCGTTGTAACTCCAGGCCTTGGCATAGTCGGCTTGCCCCCACATGTAAATCAACGGACCCAGGTTCGGACTGTCCCAGTAGATCGGCGAGCCGAAAATCGGCGGGTTCGTTGCTCCGATGAGGTTCTGGTGGTTATTGTTCTGGACGGAGTTGTACTTCCCCATGTTCGTTGTGTCCACCACCCGCAGTACCGCGTCCTTCCCTCCTCCGACCAGCAACGTCGTGTTCGGGATCAGCAGAGGTCCTCCCGTCCCCAAATCCACGTTGTCCTCTTCCGGATTCATGGACGCCTGGTTGTACGGCACGAAGTAATCGAGCACCGACAGCGTGCCGCCACTCAATTTCAAATAGGCGCTGCCGTAGTCTTGCCCTCCGGTATTCACGTCAAAGTTTCCGTTGCTGGTGATCGCGTAGACGTCGCCGCCGGCGTCCGAGACCAGCCCGTTCCCGGTCTGCCAGATGCCAGCGCCCCCTACGTCGTTGCTTTGCGGGGTGGAGTTGTATACCGCCACCTGCTGTAATGTGCTCGCGTCGTAGCCCATCACAAATCCGTGCCAGGTCGGAAAGTCTCCCACCGAGCCGAAAGCCATGTAAACTGTCCCGTTCGCCAGCAACAAGCCGGGACGGCAAAGTTCAGTGAAGGGCGCGAACTCGCTGGCGGTAATCTCCGCCGGCCCTCCGAATTTCTCTGCTCCCGTCGTCAGGTTCAGGGCGTGCAGTTTGAAATGATAGTCTCCGCTGGTGTCGATGGTATTGGCCACCACATAGATCGTCTCGCCCACTGGATCGATCACCGGCGTGGCTAAGATGCCAATCACTGGAATCACGTCCGTGTAAGGACATTCGGTGGGATCGGTCGAGCAGATATTCTGGCTGGGAACCGGGGTGCCCAGATTCACAGTCCACAGCGGCGTCGAATTGCCGCTATCCGCATCGAAGGCATACACGTTGTTCTTTGCCGTTGCCACGTACACCACGTTGTGCATCGCTCCGCTAATGGTGAGAGCAGGAACGTAGAGCGGCTGGGCAAAAATGTTGCCGTTCACTGCAAGGGAGAATAGTCTCCCAAAGTTGGCGACGTTCACGGTGGAAGTATTGAGAATCGTTTCCTGCAAATTTTGACCTGTACGGCTGGTGTCGTTGTGCTGCGTGAGAACCGATACCTGGCCAAAACCTTCGAAAACCAGCAGGCCAGCGAAGGCCAGCAGAGTTACAGATTTCGAAACAAAACTCATTCAACACCTTATCGTGGGGGGATTGCGATCTCCTGGAGGGATCGCGACAAGACCGCCGCGGCCATCGGCTGTCCATATTCTTTCGAAAAGACTTCTCCTCCGGTGCAGAAGCGGACCTGCACCGAGGGCTACTGTACGGTCACAGCGAGCGCTTGAGTCTGTGTGAGCGCTCCTGACGTGCCGGTGACTGTGACGGTATAGCTTCCTGCAGTCGTACCACTGCCCCCACCGTTGCCGCCAGATGACCCGCTACTACACGCTGCGAGCCAGACCAGCCCTGACAGCATGAGGCAGAGAAGCAGCCAGTTCAGTGGGTTCCTGCTCCGCGATTTGAACTTTCCTCCCAGCAGCGTCAGCCCGCACAAGGGCAACAGCATGGCGTAGTACATACTCCCCGCCCGGTTCGGCCGCACGGATGCCGTCGCTGCAACCGTGCTCACCGTCAACATCGGCGTCCCGCTTCCCCCACTCACGGTTGCGGAACTGAAGCTGCACTTCGGAGGCACGGCCGTGGCTGGGGTTACGGCGCAGCTGAGAGTCACGTTTGAGTTGAAACCACCCGAAGGTGTGACTGTGACCGTGGACGTGGCAGAACCCCCGGGCGAGATGGTCGCAGGCGACAAAGTCGTAGCCGTTAGCGAGAACGATGGACTCCCGCCTGTCACCGTCAGGCTGGCCGTCGTGGTTTGGACCAGGGCTCCGGCGGTGGCGGTGATCGTGAAGGTAGAACTCCCACCGGCGGTCGTGTTTACGGTAAGGGGCGCACTCACCGGGCCGCTGCCGGACACAGAGACTGAGTCTGGTGAACAAGAAGCTCCAGAAAGCAGTCCGGAGCAAGTCACAGTCACCATTCCAGTGAATCCGCCCTGCGGGGTTACGTAGACAATGTAAGAAGCAGAGCTACCCGCCGGCACAGATTGGCTCGGCGGAGAGGCTGTGACGGAGAAACTGGGCGGAGTGACCAGACCATAAACCACCACCTCTCCGGAAAACGTGGCGAGGTAGACTTTGCCGTTGACGACGGTAGGGGCAGCGTACTTCGCCCAGTTGCCTAAGGCGTCACGGGTGGCATTTTGCTGGCTGTCCCAGAGTTCGGTCGTGAGATTGGTTGCGTCGAAAGCGTAGAGGATGCCGGCAGTCGGGCCCGGATTGGAAGCCACAGAAATCGGCCGGGACGTCCAGATGATCCCGGTACCGCTCGTGCTCCCATTCGCCGACAGCGACAACGTGGCCGCATCAGACGGAGCTCCTGAAACCGTGCTCTCGGATACTGGGGTCGTATTGAATTGTGAGCCGTTAAACGCCCAGGCCTTCAGAAAGTCACCCAGTCCCCAGAGATAAATCGCCGGACCGAAGTTGGGGCTGGCCCAGTAAACCGGAGAACCCAGAACGGGGGCATTGGTAGCGTTGAGGATGTTTTGAACGTTGTCGTTCTGGCTGGGATTGTACTTTCCCATATCGGTTGTATTCACGACCCGCAGAACTGCATCTTTGCCCGTACCCACCAACAGCGTCGTATTCGGTATCAGCAGTGGCCCTCCTGATCCCAAATCCACATTGTCCTCTTCCGGGTTCAGAGATGCCTGGTTGTAGGGCACGAAGTAATCGAGTACCGACAGGGTGCTGCCACTCAACTTCAGATAGGCGCTGCCGTAGTCCTGCCCACCGGTGTTGACATCAAAATTTCCATTGCTGGTGACCGCGTAGACGTCCCCACTGGCGTCCGCGACCAACCCGTTCCCCGCCTGCCAGATCCCGGCACCGCCTACGTCGTTACTTTGCGGGGTGGAGTTGTACACCGCCGTCTGCTGTAAAGTGGTCGCGTTATAGCCCATCACGTACCCGTGCCAAGTCGGAAAGTCTCCCACCGAGCCCATTGCCAGATAAATCGTCCCGTTCGCCAGCAACAAGCCCGGACGGCAGAGTTGAGTCAACTGTCTCAACCCGGTGGCGGTAATCTCCGTCGGCCCTCCGAATTTTTCCGCTCCCGTCGTCAAGTCCAGAGCATGCAGTTTGAAATGATAGTCTCCGCTGTTGTCCTTGCTGTTAGCCACCAAATAGATCGTCGCGCTCACGGGATCAATCACCGGTGTGGCTAAGATTCCAATATCGGGAATGGTATCGGTATAAGGACATTCCACCGGATCGGTTACGCAGATATCCTGGCTGGGCACCGGGACGCCCAGATCATTCTGGCCCACCGTCCACAGCGGCGTCGTATTGCCACTATCCGCATCGAAGGCATACACGTTGTTCTCCGCCGTCGCCACGTATACGACGTTGTGCGTCGCGCCGCCAATGGTGAGCCCAGGAACGTAGAGCGGCTGGGCAAAAATGTTGCCCGTCACGGGCAGCGAGAATAACATCCCAAAGTTGGCGACGTTCACCGTCGAAGTATTGAGGATCGTCTCCTGCAGATTCTGTCCGGTGCGGCTGGTGTCGTTGTGCTGCGTCAAAACCGACACCTGGGCGAAAAGCCCTGGCGTCGAGATGCTAAGCAACACCAAAAAGCACACAGAGTAATGAATTATGCGTAGCGGTTTCATGCAGGTTGTCCTCATTACGATTCCCCCAAAATTTATTGCTTCAAGAAGATCCTGCAAAGTGATCACCTGTACTACACCTTAGTTCAGGTCTTACGTCGTATATCTCCACCATCCTTACGAGCCAGTCGGTGGGTTCGGATGGCACTACCGTTTAGAAAAATTACCTTTCACTACATCCACGCGGCCCCGGAGGGTGATGGCCTCGATCTCGCGCGATTCTAACGTGGTGCAAGTCTCGCTACCGACACTGCGCTGTCATTCAAATCTTGATTGCCGCATTTCACCGTGTCCGGAAGTGGCAAGCCCAGACGGTGGGCCAATGTGCCCGCCAGTTTTTCTACAAGAAGATCCCAATCAAAACCAGCCGCTACCAGTTGGCGCGTGGTGCGGCGCTCGACGGTGTTTTCCTGCCCAGAAAGCGCCCGCGCAATCATGCTGGACCACTCGTCAGAACCGTCTGCCAACAAGACCTCTTCCTTGAACTCCTGCAAGGCAGGAATAGAGGAGCCGACTACCGGATTTCCGCCAGCCAGATATTCGTGCAGCTTGAGGGGGTAGATGTATTTGGTGTAATCGTCCACCTTGTAGGGCATGATGCAGACATCGAAATGCTGCACGTAGCTCGGGATCAGCTCACTCGGCCGCGGCCCTACAATGTATACGTTCTGGCGCCGGGAAAGCTCGTGGGAGACCTCCCGGACTTCCAGGTGAGGCAGCATGCTTCCAACCAGAACGAAGGACCATTCCGGATGCATCGTGCTCAGCTGCAGCAAGAGCCGCCAGTCGAGCATGCGCTTGAGATTTCCGGTATACCCGATTCGGGGTTTGGGAATGCTTCCAAGGTCCGCAGGCTCCGGCATAGGGGTTATGTAGTTCTGGTAATCCACTCCGTTGGGAACGAACTGGGTGTGAGGGTTCAGGGTTCCCTTTTTTTCCATCATCGCCGGCGAGTGGATAAAGACCTGGTCAACCGCGCGGATGAGTCGGACCTCGGTTGCGTCCAACTCTCGTTCGGATGGGGAAAACGAGTATTCGTCGTCGATGTGGTAACAGCTCAAGTGGTGATCCACCAGGTCAATACTGTCGGCAAACTCGGGCCGCCAGAGATAGAGCACGATCTTCGAACAGCCCCGGTCCCGCAACAGCCGCCGTGCATTTTCCAGCCGCTCTCGAGAGAACCGGTGGCGGAGCCAGGCGGGGCGTCCCAGGTTCGGAGACCATGGGCCTGTGCGATAAATCTGGAAACCTGCGGGCGTCTCGGCAGGTTGCCAGACGGGTGACCGCCAACTGGACCAACGAAACGACTTCTGCCACGTGGGTGGACAATCCACCCACACGACCTGGAAATAGCGCGCCAAGCGCGTAGCGATCTGGTGACGGGCCTGCCAGTAAGGTCCCCAGCGGTCGGGAACCAACGCGATAATACCCACTTCACCGAACAGAGGTGGGTGAGGATTGGTATTCATTACGACCATTTAGCTTGAACCGGGCCAGTTTCGGAAAGCGCTTTAGTAACATCACGCCCAGCTCAACCCGGTACACCAGGGCCAAGGCCAGGGGAAAAAGCGGCAGCAAGATTGCGATCTGGAGGAAGAAAACCGCCAGATTCCGGACCGGCCAATACCGCTCGACGAGATAGCAGGCAGCGGCGTATGGAACCGCCGCAAGAACTGTGCGGCCCCAGGTCTGCCAGAGGTAAAAGCTGACTCGCATGCCCACCAGGTGGCAGATGTAAGGCGGCCAATATAGCACTTCGATGATCAGACTCGGGATGACCGTACCCCAGGCGACCCCGTATATGCCGATGCGACGGACCAGAAAAATGCTCAGTCCAAGGTTGGCGGCCGCTTCCAGTAAAGCCCATTTCGCAAGGCGCTTGTGCTTCTCCATCCCGTACACAATGCCGCCCGAGGCGGCGCTTCCGGTACTGACGATCAACGAAAGCAATAGAATGCGCAGCACGGTGCCCGACGGATGCGCATACTGGGGTCCCATCCAGAGAGAGATGAAAGTCTCGCCGCGTAGAAACAGCGCCAGCTCAATGGGAAGCGATATCAGCAACGCAGCGCGTGTGCCCTGAACGAGCAGGCGCCGCAGATCCTGCTGGCTGCCCCGAGCTTCAAAGGTGCTGGCCAGTGGCGCGAAGGTCGTGGTCATGGCCCCGACAATCTGGCGCGCATACATAATCAAACTGCCACCGATCGCATAGAGGGTCACGGCTGCAGTTGAGGTAAATGCTCCAACCACCAGGTTGTCGGTGTAGTTCACCACTTGTATAGCGAGATTGATCAACAGCGCATAGAAGCTGTAAGTCCAGAGCTTACGAAAGACCTCCTTGGTTGGACGCCGCAATGTAAGTCGAAGCTGCGGATAACTCCGCAGCGCCAGGACGACCATCATCACGTGCGACAGGAAAGATGTACACAACTCCCACAGAACCAGGGCGAGGAAGCTGTGACCGTGTTGCAGCAACCATACGATTCCGGCCGCCCGGCAGGCGCTCTGGAGTATGGTGATAAGACTCAACTGATCATAGCGGTGCAGGGCGGTCAGCACGCCGGCAAAAACGCCGCACCACAGGTTCATGGCCACGGTCAGAGCGGTTACCAGGATGGCCGTGCGCGCGGCATGTTCCATGCCGGGTGGCACGGCGAACAGCCGCGGAAAAACTTGTGCAAACACGGCGCCGGCCAGAAAGACTACGAGGCTGATCCAGACACGGATCCACAGTGCTGCTGAGACTGCGTCCTGCGCCTCCGCATGGTTGCCCTGGGCACTCCCTTTGGAGACGTAGCGCATCACCGCGCCCCGCAAGCCGAAGTCGAGCAGCCCCATGTAAGCGCTGAGCGAGGCCACCAGCACCCAGACGCCATAGGCCACATTCCCCAGACGATGGACGATGTAAGGGGCAAGGAAAAACCCAATCGCGGTGGAGACCCCCAACGCCATCCAATTCGAGAGAATGTTTTGTGTGATTCGTTTACCGCGCATAGAAAAATACCGGACGATTTCCGTCGCGCGCTCTCAGCTGCTTCTAGCCACGGGAGCAACCGTTCACGGCTGCCGGTTTCTCGTTCTGTTGCGCTTGCTGTGCGGCAAGATGGTCACTGCTCCAACGCAGTTCAGGGGTCAGAAGATGTCGCTCCATCAATTTCGAAATGTGTTTGATGCGCAGGAATTTGCCGCCCACGAAATCCTCGCGGGTAAGTCCACAGGTTTGAAAGGCCGCGTAGAGCTGCTCCATGCCGCGGCGCACGGTCCACGCGGGTTTGAACTCCGGCAGGACGGCGGCAATCTTGCTGCAGTCCACCTTATAGCAGCGCGGATCGGGGCCACCACCCTCGGCGTACTTTACGTGGCTGCCGGGAACGATCTCCTGCACCATCTCGGCGAGATCGCGAATCTGGTAATTCTCCACACTCAGGCCGACATTGAAGGCTTGGTTATGAACCAGTTCGCGCGGAGCCTTCAGCACAGCCAGAAATGCGCGCGAAATGTCTTCGATATGGACTAGCGGCCGCCATGGCGTGCCATCGCTCTGAATCAGCACTTCGCGCGTGGTAAAGGCAACGCCGACCAGGTTGTTCACCACCACATCAGCGCGCAATCGCGGTGAAACCCCGTAAGCGGTGGCATTGCGCAGAAAAGTCGGGCTGAAGCTCTTGTCCGCCAGCGGAGCGATGTCTTTCTCGCTTCGCACCTTGGATTCTCCGTAAGGCGTGATGGGATTGAAGGCAGCGTCCTCCTTCAGCATGGCATCTCCACCGGATACGCCATAGAGACTGCACGAGGAAGCGTAGAGATACCGAGGGACGCCAGCTTGCTTGCACATCCGGGCCAGGCGAACCGAAGCGCGGTGATTGATGTCATAGGTGCAATCGGCATTGAGATTACCCAGCGGATCGTTCGACAAGGCCGCAAGATGAATGACCGCGTCAAACCCGGCCAGATCTTCGGCTTCAACATCCCGAACATCCTTGCGAACCGCAGGAATTGAATCGTAATCCTCCCCGAAGGTACAGTCCTCGAAAAGGAAATTGTCCATGCCCCACACTTCGTATCCTGCCGCTCGCAGCATGGGAACCATTACCGAACCGATATAGCCGTTGTGACCCGTGACCAGTACTTTCATGCAAACCTCAGTCATAAAGTGATTGAATTTCTGTTTAGAGCGCCGCGCTAGCTGCCGAGAACGAGCTTACGCGAGTAAAACGCCTCCGCGTGCCTGCTGGCCGCTCGGCATTCCATGCCTCGCAGCCGGAGAACCGCCAGAAGCGTTTCCTCCGCGAACCAGTGTTTCTGCTGCTGGGAACCGAAATGTTCAACGATTCGGCGAGTTTTGCGCTGGCATAAGGACTCGTCCAGCTCCACGAAGAAGTTCGGCGTGCCGAAGTCGCCGTCGTATTTGGGCACTTCGTACTCCAGGATCAGATGGTCACGCCATGTGTTCCAAGTCAGTTCGCAGATCAGACGATGATCCTGGTGAAGATCGTGCCGGTAATGAGTAAAGATGAGATCCGGGGAAACTCGCCCTTTCAGCTCTTCGAAAAACGTCTTTACATCGCGCCCGCTGTAGGGCATGAACCCATCTTCGAATTTCTTGATCAGAATCTCCTTGGTTCCGGCTTGTTCAAGAAAGGCCGCCGCGCTGCGCCGGGCTTCCTCTGCCCGGGCAGGGGTTGAAGTGAAGACTACCCAGTGAACTTCGGCATTCGGATGCTCTTCGAGGAGGCGCAGGATGGTGCCGCCGCAACCGATTTCGATATCGTCGCAGTGCGAACCAAGACAAAGAATCCTGTAGACCGAGCCCGCCGGCTTCGCCAGTTGCATTCTAAGCATGAAGGGTCTCTGGCTTGTAATCCGGGGTTGATTTCCACACTTCCCACGGAGCATCGCCTCGCGTGTACAGATCCTCTAGCTGCTGCTTCTCCTTGAAAGTGTCCATGCAGGCCCAGAAACCCTCGTACTTGTAGCCCATCAGCTGGTTGCAGGCGATCAACCGCTGGAACGGCTCGACGACCAGTTCTTCGCCCTCTCGCAGGTACTGGAAGATCTGCTTGCGCAGGATGAAATACCCGCCATTAATCCAAAGCCCGGCCGCAGTGACATGCTGAATGTCGCTGACCAGGTCGTCGCCGTTCAGGGAAACCACATGAAAGGACTGCGTCGGCTTTACGCAAACAAAGCTGGCAATCTTGTCCCGCTGAAGAAAATGATCGATATAGGGCAGCAGAGGTAAGTCGGTCAATCCATCAACGTAGTTGGCAAGAAAAATATCCTCGCCGTCGAGGTGCTCCTCTACCGCTTTGAGACGCTGCCCGATGTTCGAGGTCGTGCCCGTGTCCACGAAGGTGATGCGCCAATCGTGAATATCGCTTTTCAGCAGGGTCACCTTCTTACCGCCTTCCGCCAGAATGAAGTCGTTGGTCAGACACTCGTTGTAATTCAGGAAGTAGTTCTTAATGGCGTCGGCCTTGTATCCCAGGCAGAGAATGAAATCCTTGTGGCCGTGGTGGGCATAATACTTCATGACGTGCCACAAGATCGGCCGGTAGCCGATGTTCACTAAGGGCTTGGGCGTCGTCTCCGAATAATCCTTGAGCCGCGTTCCGAAGCCACCACAAAACAGAACCACTTTCATGACGAGACCTCCGGTCAACATCCGCGGCGCCGATTGCGGCAAATCCGCAAGTGCTGAACGCTATGGTAACAACCGATCGGGATCGAAGTGCTGCACAAGTCGATACACCGTTCAGGACGGCATTTATCCTTACCCGAAGTACAAGGGGAGAAAGGCGAAGAGCTAGCTAAACATTTGAGGGCTGGGTGTCATATTGCAAGCAAACATCCTCACTGATGTGCGACAGGTCCGTGCCCCGAAGGTAATCCCGCATCGTGGTTCCGGTGCATTCCGAATCGATGTTGGGAGCGCCCCGACGTCCCAAAACGTCTTCCACATGCACGGACCGGAAGTCGATGCTGAAGCGGGTGCGTCCCGAGGTATTCGGCACGGTGGAATGCATCTGGGCTCCAGAGAAAAGAAGAATGCTTCCCGCAGGCGCCACGAAGCGAATCTGGGGATCGGGATCAAGCGCTTCTTCCGCCTTAGGTTGCTTGCGTGTGTCGGTCTTAACGTGCTTGGCCGCATCCTTGCGGCTCTCCCGATTCCATACGTCGTAGTTGTAGTCGCGAGAACCATTGCGGACCGGCTGGCTCCAATAGCGAGGATGAAAAGCCATGGTGTTCTCCCGCTCAACGTCGTAGACCGGGATCCACCAATTGATCTGGCAAAAGGGAGCCGAATACCAGGTGTCGCGATGCATGTGAAAGGCATACGCGATGCCCGCAGTGAGATAGTTGTCGCTCGTGGCGGTTCTCAGCCGGGGCACATCGAAGTAGGTCTGGTTCAAATCGCATTTCAGTTCCTGCAGGATGCCGCGGATGCATTCCTTTGACTTTGGGTGGTGGATGAACTTGGGCTTCAGTTCGCCCAACAGCGCCGCATAGTCCTCCACCGGCACGGAAAACTGCGCGGTTTGCGGATCCAACGATCCGAAGGCCTCGCGAACCATCTCCCTGGCAAACTCGCAAAATGCGAGAGAGCTCGCCGTGGGCGAGTAGACAAACAGCTCTCCGTCATAAAGGTGCTTCCGCCGCTCGTCATCGCTGACTCCTGCGTTAAAGAACATTGAATCCATTTTGACCTCCCCTAAAAAACGATAATTTGCTTCTCTGATTCCGTTCCCAAGTTCCGTCCGAGATTCGAAATCTCAAGCTCGACATTCGGCGAGCAGATTATGACGCAATAGCAGTCGCGCGGCCTCCGCAATCACGGCAAACTCGAGTCCCGATTTCTCTGCAATGTCGAGCAGGGTGGAGGCGCCGTCCGACGCGTTGAGTACCCATAACATGGCAAACTCAAGCTGTTTAGGATGACTGCCTCCCATCGCTCCGTAAAGGCCCCGTTTGCCGAGCTGCGGTTCGCATTTAGCATTCAGGTTCAAATAAGCGCGGTTATTTTCGAGTATGTTGAAAATCGCAAGACATTTCGAAAACGTATCGGCAAGAGCTGCAGAATCGACGAAGCTCAGGTTGTCGGCGGACGTATGATACTCGGGAAAACGCCCATGAGGCGTGCGCATGAGGCAGCCCACCGCAAGATTGAAACCGGGCGAGCAGTATTGGCGCTCATCGTAACCGTAGGGCGAGAATTCCAGAATCTCGTGCTGCTGGCCAGAGTGTTTCAGCACATGGGAGGTGGCGCGATCGATCTCCGCATCGCCGCGCCGGCTTTTCTTATAGGCCAGGCCGCCGCGATCTCCCACGCAAGTGAGCACCAGCCCGTGCTTGATAGCGCGGGCACGTTCTTCATTCAGGCTGAGCCAGGTAATCGATCCGATCGTGCCAGGAATAAAAAGGAAACGGTACGAATAGCGAGGCGATGCACTATTCAGATGCTTGGCGAGAAATGTGGCTACCGCCACGCCAGAAAGATTGTCGTTGCACAACGAGGGATGGCAGGAGTGGCAGGAGATCAAGATCTCCTCCGCAATCTGGCCACGGACGTAATACTCGCCAAAGGTCAAACAGCCATCCTGCAAAGTCGAGTCAATGCACACCTCGTACTCGCCCTCTTCCATGCGCAGCAGATCCTGGTGCGGCAAACAGAATCCCCAGTTTTCGGTGTAGTACGAAGTGCGATAAGGAATCAATTCCGGCTGGTCGGGAAGAGTATGGAGATGCTTCTTCAACTCCTCCAGACGCATCTTGCGCTTTATCGGGACGCTGTAGTTCACCACGTGCAAATTATGTTTCCGGAAATCGATCACGCGCTCACCGCGCGCATTCTTCACCCAGGCATCACGAATATTCCACTCCCTCGGGACCGTCCAATCGAACACCGCCGTGCCGGTTGGGACTTCATGGACGGCTAACGGAATTTCCTGGCGCAAGCGATTCATCGTCTGCCGAAAACCGTCTCCGGTGATGCTGCGACAGATGGGATAGAGCTCTTCCACCAGGCCGTACATATCCCGTCCCACTTCCCCGGGATCGATCCGGCTCTGCAGCTCCGAGATGTTGATCGTTTGTGCCGGCATCATGTTAGAGGTTGAACGATTCCCGTTCATGTCAGTGAGCCGGGACAAGGGCGCCACCCGTCAACACGTAATAATCGGAACCGCCCACTTTTTGCCATCCCGCGCTGCGCGCGCCGGGCGGCGCTTTGTAAGCCACAATCGCTTGCACGCCCGCGTCGCGGAAGGCGGCGAGCACTTTGACCTGAGTCGCCGGATCAGCCTGCCAGAATGCGGGAACATCCTGAAACGACATGTCGGCCACTATGGTCATTTTGGCCAGCCGAGCCCAGTATTTGTTGGTTCCATCCTCGGGCGCCTGCAGATATCCGAGACTGGCTCCCTGAGGCAGTCCGGCTTTCTGCAGGTAGTCAGCCACGTCGGCGTCGTAATGGTAGAAGAAAGTGCGCGCGCGCACGTTTCGAGCGGTTTGCCGGAGGTTGTAAGACAGATCGATGGCCAGCGGCAAAGACAGGATGATGCCCATCGCCAGCGACAGCGGCCCCAGCAGGCGAAAATTCTCTTTTAGATGCAGCAGATAAGCCTCGGCGAAGAGTCCGGCCCACAGCAGGGGTAGAAAGGGACCAGTGTATCGGTTCTGCACCAGGCCGTGAGAGATCGCATAGAGCGCGAGGGCGGTAACAGCCGGCAAAATCAGATACCAGGCTTTCAGCGCTCGCTTGGCACGAGGTCCGGCGGCCAGCAGAAGGAACAGTGCTCCTACCAACAACGCCGCCTGCAGTTCAACGATATGGGGATAACCATTCAGCGCGTTGAGAATAGTGCGCAGTTGCTGCCGCAGGTGGATCGGTACTTTCGCGCCTTCATACCAGTATGACGGATCGTCCCACAGTGGATAGCTGCCTCGAAAAGGCGCTCGAAATTCAAAGACATGCGGAGAAGCCAAGAGGTCCCGCATGGGGTGCACTGACGTTCCTTCGCCAGGGGCTGGCTTCCACGGAAACGGATAGCCATAGTCGTTGAATCCCTCGCTGGCGAACCACAGATAATTCAACTTTCCGACATCGCTGTAGGTAGGCCGGCCCTTGGCATGGGAAAGCATCAGGATCCAGGGAGCGCCGATTAGAATGAAAACTGCCAGCGCCAATGCCAGCCGCGGCAGAATGCGCTTTTTGTTGTCCGCGGTCAAGAACGCCACTGCAAGGAAAACAAACGTCAGCGGGAACATAATCGCCTTGATCAGGTAGCCAATCGCGCACACCGCGCCTAGCCATGCAAACAGCTCCCAGCTCAATCTCCCGTCTCTGATGCGGACCATAATTCCGCCCACCAGCGCCACACACGCAAATAGAGCGAGGTCTGGCGATACCGCACTCACGCCGATGAAATCGACGGCAAAAAACAGAAACAAGGCGAAGCCCAATAGGAACCACGAACGTCGCGGCAGTTTATTTTCCGTGCCCACCGCAGCTGCACGACGCTCCACCGACCGGGTCAGCTCGCGCCAGAAGAACGCAAACGAGACCATCGCGCCGATGTATATGAATAGGTTCAATCCGCGAACGACAACCGGCTCCCAAAAAGCGGATGGGCGAGAAACACTGAGCACAGCCGCAAGCAGCACCGGATATGCAGGGCTCCAGCAACCGTTCGCAGCTGTAAGCCAATCGTGACTCCGCCAGGCGTCGGACAGATCGAGGTAAGAAACCCCGTCGTCCCCGACCGACAAAATACCGCCGTGCCAGGCCGAGAGTAAGCCTATGCCGAGACCAACCAAGAGCATTCCCACTAGGAACGGGCGCAGCGAGCCCGATACGGGTTCGGCAAACGGTCGCACCTGCCTGACCGCGTGCACCGATTTGTCCTGGGTTTTGATACTTCCTGCCATTTCAGCCTGAGTGATTCTCGACATGGGTTGAACTGGAGCGCCGCCACTGGCGATACTTAAGCCGGAATGGCTGCAGCAATTGCGCGACAAAGTAGCGGAGGTCCCGCACCAGGCGTGGCGCGTTGTTGCGAAGCCAGCGAAGCATCTGGAAGTAGCATCGCAGCCGCTCTCTCCAGCCCAAGGGCGCACGGCGGATGGCCTGAATGTATTCCTTAAACTGACGAAAGTGGGGAAAGACGAGCAGGGGGCGGCGGTCGGGGTTGAGCCGCGCCATTCTTTCCTGCCGGCTGGGAAACTGCTGGGTCATCTGCTGCGCGTGCCTGCGGTGAAAGAAAAGACGATCGGGAAGTTCATTAAACTTTCCGTAGAGCGCGACTTCGGCGAGCATGCAGCGGTCTGAATCGGGGAAGTCTCCGTGAACCGAAGTCCGCTTGAGGACTCCCGCGCGCATGACGCCAAACATGGTTTCACAGTTATGATCCATGCGGATCAATTCCCGGAAGCGCTGGTGGGGGAGAGCTGCATCCGCAGCCAGAAACTGGTCCTTGCGGTCCAGAGATTGCCCTTGCTCGTCGATCTCAATCGATTTCGAGTAACACAGAACGACATCGGGATTCCGCTCGAGAACCGCAACACAGCGCTCGACATACTCGGGAGCGAACAGGTCATCGTGCGCCGCCCATAGGAAATACTCTCCGCATGACAACGCCGCGACTTGCCTGAAGTTGAACGTTGCGCCCTGATTTCGAGGATTGCGATGATAACGTATGCGGAGGTCCAGCGAGGCGTATCGGCAACAGATGGCTTCGGTCGCGTCGACTGACGCATTATCCGAGATAATGAGTTCAAGATTCTTGTGGGTTTGCGCCAGGATCGATCTCAGACTCTGCTCAAGATATTGCTCGGCATTGAATACCGGCAGCCCGATACTGACGCTGGGCCGAGCGCTGGCTGCAGCGTTGGACCCGGTCTTGACATCGGCGGAATCGGTTTTCTGTGGGGTCATGCTGCGCTAAAGTCCGAATAGTTTCGGTCGCGATCGGCCATGATAGGCTCCCGGATCGGCCACTCAATTCCGAATGCGGGATCGTTCCAGCGTACCCCGCGGGCATGCTGCGGCGCGTAGAGCTCAGACATCTGGTAGAAAACCTCGCTGTTATCCTCGAGCGTCAGGAAACCGTGAGCGAAGCCTTCGGGCACATACAGCATCTTATGATCGCGCGCCGTAAGAGTCTCGGCGACCGCCTGTTTGAAGGTCGGCGAATTCGGACGCAGATCGATGATCACGTCGTAAATGGCGCCCTGAGTGCAGCGCACCAGTTTTGCCTCGGCGAGGGGTGCGACCTGATAGTGCATGCCGCGCAGAGTGCCTTTTCTGGTGTTGAACGAAATGTTGCACTGCACCGTCCGCGGATTTAAGTTGTGATCCGCAAATTCCTTTTCGCACCAGGAGCGGGCGAAAAAGCCGCGGTCATCGGTCCGTTTCTCCAGTTCAACGATGTAGGCGCCTTTGAGCCGGGTCTCGCTGAAGATCAAGCAAGAACCTCTACCGCGGGGATGGGAACCACCAGCCGTCCTCCCCACTCCCGTACGTACGATAGCTGTTGGCGAATCTCCTCCTTCAGGTTCCATGGGAGGATCAGGACGTAATCCGGCTTGGTCTCGCGAATCTTGTCCGGATGGAAAATCGGGATATGCGTTCCGGGAAGGAACTTGCCCTGCTTGTAAGGACTGCGATCGACGGTGTAATCCAGGAAGTCGTAGCGGATGCCGCAATAGTTCAGCAAAGTGTTGCCTTTTCCAGGAGCGCCGTAGCCCGCAATGGACTTGCCTTCGCGCTTGGCATTGATCAGGAACTCCAACAGCTTGCGCTTCGTTTCCTTGACTTGCTCATCAAAAGTCGAATAGCGCTCCATCTGCGTAAATCCACTGGCCATTTCGCGGTTGCGCAATTCCGCCACGCGAGCCCCCACTGGCTTGGAATCGTCATCCGCGTGTCGGGCATAGATGCGCAAAGAACCGCCATGCGTGGGCAACTCCTCTACGTCAAACAGCGTAAGCCCGTGAGCGGCGAAGATTTTCTCCGCCGTCAGGAACGAGAAGTACGAGAAGTGTTCGTGATAGATCGTGTCGAACTGATTTTCCTCCATCAGACGCAGGAGGTGGGGAAATTCCACCGTAACCACGCCTTGCGGCTTGAGGAAGATCCTCATGCCTTCGACGAAGTCGTTCACATCGGGTACCTGCGCCAGCGCGTTGTTGGCGACAATCAGGTCCGCTTGTTGGCCTTGTGCAACCAACTCGCGCGCCGTCTTCACGCCGAAGAACTTCACCAGCGTAGCCACGCCCTTCTTCGCTGCCACTTCGGCAACGTTGGCCGCGGGCTCGATACCGAGAACGGGAATGCCTTTGGCCACGAAATACTGCAGCAGGTAACCGTCGTTGCTGGCCAGCTCAGCGACGTAGCTGTTGCGGTCGTACTTGAAGCGCTCCACAACCCGGTCCACATAGTTACTGCAATGGCGCAACCAGCTGTCCGAATAGGAGGAGAAGTAGGCGTACTCGCCGAAAATTGCTTCCCGGGAAACATACTCCTGCAGTTGCACCAGATAGCACTTCTCGCAGACGAAGACATGCAGCGGGTAAAAGGCCTCCATCTGGTTAAGCTGTGCGCAGCTTACATAGCTTTCGCACAACGGCGACATTCCCAAATCGACGACGGTGTACCGCAGCGACGTGCCGCAAAAGCGACAGGCTCCCTGATCGGTCATCTTGACATCCACTTGATTCGTAACGAGCTGTTCGGTAACCGATTTGCTTGGCATGGTTCTGGGTTGGATCATGAAAGGGTCTGAACTTTCGAGCCTCTGGAATCTACGACCGTACACTCCTCCGCTATTTTGCCCACGTCGTTACGAGAACGGCTTTCTCTGACGTTACGTAGACCATCCAACACTTCTCCGAACTTGCGGGCCATGTCGCGATGAGTATATTGCTCGACTTCCGAAGCTACGCCGGTATAAGTCACTCTTCCGCGATCGCGGTATTGCTGGTACGCAGACAGCAGGAAATTTCGTATTTCTTCGGACGAGAAAAGCTGCACACCAGCCCCGGTCCTAGCAAGCAGTTCGCTGGTAGCGCCCTTTAGGCCGCCGATAGCCATGATGGGACGACGCGCGGCCAAGTACTCAAAGAGCTTTCCCGGGTAACAACCTTCATCGGTTGCTATATTCATGGCCAGAAGGAGCAGGATCTGCGATTCCGTTTGCCGTTGCAACACTTCACTGCGGGGGATTACCCCATTCACCTCGACCACCCCTTGCAGCCCATAGCGCTCAATCAGTGCGGGTAACCAAGTGTCTTTAGAACCATAAAAACGCACCCTGATGAACTCTGGCGACATCAGACCCTGCTGAAATAACTCCTGCAAAGCCTGAAACAAGGGAGTTGGATCGCGGCGACCTCCGTACAAGTTGCCGGCATAGGTAATGGAGAATTGCTCTGTCAACTGGCGGGCAGAGGTGTCCTGATCTTCCGCATCGAAGCCGGTGACGACGCACGACACCGGTTTGGACTTGTAGCGCGCCCGCAGGAAATCGCCCCATTGCTCCGAGACAGTCACGAGCGCGTCTGCCTGTCCGAGAGTCTTTAGCTCCAGCCGCTTTTGAAGGAAAGCATTGCGCGTAAGCGGACTGGGTGGACCCGCCCACAGGTCCCTGAGATCCGCGATCCACGGACACCTCAGAATCTTTTTTGCGTAAGCGCCTAATAGATGGGCGGTAATGGGGGGCGAACTGGTGATGATCAGGTCGATTTTCTCAGTCCGGGCGAGTTCGTCGAGGGCAAACTTGCCAAAGGGAATCCATCCCTTCGTCTCATCTGGAAATGCGATCAGGGACGCGATCCCGTCGATCACGCGGGTATGCCAGTGACGCGATCCCGGAACAGTAGAAAAACTTAGTCCCAGCTGATCGTGAAGGCCGCGATTCCGGCTCATTCCCAGCTTCGCCTTAACCTCGGTCAGAACATCGCGATAATCGGTCTCGATCAGCCGCACGGGTGGACGGGTACCGGCGGGCAATTGCGGAGCAAGGACGATGGGATCCCATCCGAACTGGGGCAGATATTTGACCAATCCGCCGGTACGCAGAGAACCAACCATGGGAGACGGCGGAAAAGCGGTGCAGATGACGAGCACGCGAGGCATGTTGGACATTGGCTTTAGAGGAAGTCTATTGGGTGAAGCTTCCTGCAGCGTGCCGCCTGATGACGGTGGCGGCGTCGAGTTTACCACTATGGGAGGAGCGCACCGGTGAACCGCCACGCACGCGACTGGTGGAGCTGGCGCGGGAAAAGTCTAGCTTCGCGTATCGGGGGACGCATGTTTCGCCGGGCGATTGAGAAAGCTTGTGAACCACAAGCGAGGGCATCGGTGACTTGAGAGACATTCTCCCGGCTATCTTAACGGAGGAATGCTTTCTCCATTTTCGGCTGAGGCAAGACACGGACGCCGCGCTCTGGCTTGGACACCGTTCCCCGCCTTCCAAACCTCGATGTCACTTCCGCCCAGTTGAGACAACGCGCGACGGATCGCATCCACGTCCCGCGAGTGCTTGTAGCCATCCGTAAGGACGTCGTGAGTGTCTAGTAAGGACCATTCGTATTGCAATTGGTCATTCAGTTGAGGATACGTACGAAAATAAGTCAGAATGGGAAATATCCTCGACACTATTCTCGATAACAAAGAGTGATTCCGTAATGCTCGTTGTATGGGAAACGCGACGCCAACCATTCGGTTGGTCCACCGGAGGGCAGTTTCCCGGGACATCCGATTCAGTGGCAAGCGGAAAAAGGGAGTTGCTGTGGAATAGTAGCGCCAGCGAGAGAAACAATAGTGATCGATTACTAGGTGCCCGCCAGGTCTAACTTGGTTCCACAATTTTCCGATCGTGAGCTCCGGATCAGGCGTGTGCTGCAACACACCTAGACAGACAACAAGATCAAATTCGCGCGGTAAGAACGGTAACTGTGAAATGTCGGCTTGGGCGAACCTGCAAGGGAGGCCAGCATTTCCGCAGTTCTCGCGATCAGCCTCAACCGCATCACTGAGATCTATTGCGGTCACGCATGCGCCGCGGGCCAGCAGTACTTCGGTGAACCGGCCCGCTCCGCATCCACATTCAAGCACCTGCCTGGCATCCAGGGAGGTCCAAATCTTCTCTCCCAGGCAATCGCGCAGTCTCGCTTCGCTGATCGGAAGCCGGGTGTATGAATCGAGTTGTGTGCGTCGGAAAGTATTCCACTGAAGGCCGAAGTGGTCTGCGTAGCCAGCAGACTGCACGAAGCGAGGGATCCCTCCTACGATCTCAAAGGCGTGACGGTGCGGACAGATCAGCTGCTCCAGCCCTTCACGAAGGTCACAACCATGGAACGGGCATTGCCATGCCGGAAAACCAGATTGAGTTATCTTCGGATCCGGATGTAGCATTTCAGCGCATTTCCGGGTTGATTACGCTTACCTTGCCGCATAGGAACACTTCGACGCATGTCGTGGGCTCAACTTTGCAGGTCGTTGGGAGGATGAGCTTAGCACAGATTTACTTCTTGATTTCGAAAGCGCTCGACCTTTATACCCCGTTTGTCTTCATATTGCTTGAACGGGCTCCTATTTCAGTAGCGGCCTGGCGCACGTCGCCGTAGATCTGCAGCAAAGCTCGGGCACGATATTCGGGAGAGTAGCTCTTCTCCACTGTTGCATGTGCCTGTCGCGCCAGGTTCCCTGCGAGGTTCGCATTCGAGAGCAGGAGATCGATCGCCGATGCCATGAGCTCGGCCTGGCTCGGCGGAACCAAAAGGGCGGTCTCTCCGTGTGTCACCATCTCGGGAATACCGCCCACGGAAGTAGCCACGACGGGAACGCCCCAAGCCATCGCCTCCAGCAACACATTCGGCGATCCTTCACTATAGGAAGGAATCGCGACCACATCAGCGGCCTCGTAATACGGCGCCACGTTGTGCTGATGTCCTGCTAAGGTAATCAACTTGGCCAACCCCAAAGATTGCGCGGCCTGCAGTATCTTCGGCCGGTCGGGGCCATCTCCTACAAGCACGACGCGCACAGTCATATCCGGTCTGACGCGGCGGAGATGATTCAGGGCAAACACCAGATCGATTTGCCCCTTTTCCCGGGAAAGCCGGCCGACCGCCACCACGACTTTTTCCTCCGTCGATATCCCAAGCGCTCGTTTGTTCTGGCGCAGCACGTCGGGCTCGATGGGAACATTTCCGCCGGGCGTTTGCACGGCATTGTATAAAACCGTGATCCGCTCTTCTGGAATGCCCCGGTGGACCAGCCGGCATTTGAAATCATTGCTGACCGTGACAACTCTCGCGGCCGCCCGGAACGAATAGCGGTCCATCTGATTTTGAATCGGAGAATGCCAAACCGTGTCGGTGTATCCGTGATGAAAAGCGATCCATGGCACGGTCTTGTACAGACCGGACAGCCGAACGAGGAAATGAGATTTCTGGGCGTGGGTCTGAATGAAATCGGGCTTCAATCTCTCAGTCAACCGGCGCATGTGCCCGACGATGCGCGCGTCGAAACGGAACTGCTCTGGTATGCGATGCACTTGAACACCAGACTGCCGGGCTGCCTCCACGAAGGGCTCGATGCTGTTGGCCGAGCCCGGAACGCGCTGCCGTGGCCGCTCGAACGTGGCAATCGTCAGATCGACGAGCGGACAGCTCTCAAGCGTTCTGGCTACCCGGCAGAACTGAAGGAGGTTCTTCGAAACGCCCGATACGACGGTCGTTCCCTCCATCACTGAGAGGATGCGAATCCTGCCTCGGGAGCCGGGATTCGGATCCGTCATCACACAGTTATCTGCCGAGCGATCGACAGATTTATCGGACATACCCTTCATTTAACCACTCCCATGGCTGAGGTACCGGTGAATCCCTGAGCGGCTAACGGCCGCGCCACAATCGTTTCACGAGCAAGTCCGGGAGAGGAATGAGCCCATACCCGCGACGAAATCGCCAGACTCAGGATGATGAATAACACCCTCGAGAACTGAGATTCGCCGTTCTGGAAGCGCTGCCAGATCTGTTCCACGCCCTCGCGGTTCAGAAAATTTGCCGCCTCTGGAGTATCAAAGATGGTAGCGTGAACCCAGTCGCGCAATGCGCCCCGCATCCATGGACGGAGAGGAATGGCGAAGCCGCGCTTGTCGAGATTCAGATGGCTGGCGGGAAGATGCCGCTGCATGGTTTTGCGCAGCAGGTATTTGGTCGTCTTCCCGCGCAGCTTGTAACGCAAGGGAAGCGCGTAGGCAAATTCCACGAGTTTATGGTCGAGCAGCGGGACGCGCACTTCCAGCGAGTTCGCCATGCTGGCGCGATCTACCTTGGTGAGAATGTCGTCAACGAGGTAGGTCTTGATGTCGAGGTAGAACATTTTCGACATCGGATCGTTGCCGGGAGCCTGATCGTAAATTCTGCGGTAGACATCGAGCGGATCGTAGCCGGCAAGCTGCTCCTGCAATTCGGGAGTAAAGATCAGCCGCCGCATGCCCTCGTCTGCAATAGTCATACACTGCAGGTAGGCTTCGCGCGAGCTCACCGCTAGTTCCCGTAACATACGGGCGAGCCGGGAGCTCAGTCCATCGGGGGTAAGAGATTCCAGGTGATTGCTGAGCCTGCCGAAAACAGCCGCGCGCAGGCTGCTGGGCACCGACCTGCGAATCGGCTCGAGCATCCTTTGCCGGCCATATTGGTCATAACCGGCAAAATTTTCATCTCCTCCATCGCCCGACAGGACTACCTTGACGCGTTGCCGCGCCATCTTGGAAACGTAGTAGGTGGGTATCGAGGAGGGGTCGGGAAAAGGTTGACCGTAGTGTTCGGTGAGCTGCTCCAAGACTTTTGCAGGTTCCGGAGTCACGACCTGTTCGCGATGGTCGGTGGAAAACAAGCGTGCGACGGTGCGGGCCCGCGGAAGCTCGTTGTACTGCTCCTCGTCAAACCCGATCGAGCAGGTGCTGACCGCATCCCCCATCAGTTGGCTCATCATGGCCACCACAGCGCTGGAATCCAGTCCGCCGCTGAGGAACGCTCCAACCGGAACGTCGCTCACCAGATGGCTGCGCACACAATCTTTCAACAGGTCGTAGAGCAGGCCCTCGTAAGCCGATTCGCTTCCCAGTTCAACCGGCTCGCCTTCCAGGTCCCAATACTTATGCTTAACGATCCCGCCGCGATCTACAACCAGGTAGTGACCCGGTTCAAGCGAGTAAACATCCCGGTAGATCGTTTTCGGACTGGGAATGAGGGAGTACGTGAAAACGTCCGCGATGGCCGTGTATTCAATTGCGAGATCGCCATCGGCCGCAGCTCGGATTGAGCTCAGTTCAGAGGCGAAGGCGATTCCGTCATCGAATAGCCCATAGTGCAGGGGCTTGATTCCGATCCGGTCGCGGGCCAGAATCAGTTGCTGCTTGCGTGAATCCCAAATGGCCAAAGCAAACATGCCACGAAGGCGCTCAAAGCACTTCGGGCCAAGCTCCTCATAGAGATGGACGATCACCTCGGTGTCGCAGTGCGTCGTGAATACGTGGCCTCGATCGAGTAAGGGTCCGCGCAACTCCTGGAAGTTGTAGATTTCTCCGTTGAACGTGATCCAGACGGTCTGGTCCTCGTTGCACATGGGCTGCCGGCCACCCTCGACATCGATGATGCTGAGCCGGCGATGCCCGAGTCCCAGAGACGAGTCGCAGTAAAATCCGTCCCCGTCAGGCCCCCGATGGGCGAGCAGGTTCGTCATCAACTGCAAGCGATCGCAGTCGATCGGCCGGCCGGTCTTATAGTTCCAAATGCCCGTGATTCCGCACATCGAAAAACTCCAGGACGCTTGCATCCACCAGACTTCCGGTTCGCTTTACCTCGGCGAACCGTTCATTACGTGCTTGTACACCTCAATGGTTTTCTGGGCGCTGGTTGTCCAGGAAAAGTCTGTGCTGGCCAGGCCCTCGACCGCCCGTTCCATGGTGCGGAGTCGTTCGGGATTGGTCAACAGCTCCTGGAACGCGTTCGCCATTGATTCCGGACTCTCCGGATCCACCAGTCGGCCGTGAACGCCATCCTGGATCAGGTCCGGATTCCCCCCGATACGATTCGCCACCACAACCTTGCCGAGCGCGAGAGCGGTCATCAAAACTCCACTCACGTCGATGTACCGGTATGGAACGGCAACGAGGGTCGCTGAGCGAAATAGTTGCGGGACCTCGGTCTCACTAACCGATCCAAGTTTCCAAACCACGCGGTGGTCGATGCCCAGGCTTTGCGATAGAGCCTGCATGGAAGCCGTGGCCGGAACGGCACGGCCGGCGACCACCAGTTGCGTGTTCTTCAGGATTTCAGGTGGTAACAACGCGAAAGCCCGAAGTAGAACGTCCAGCCCCTTATAAGGCTCGGCGGTGCCGAAAAACAGAATCGACCGGCCATGAGCTGCCGGGGTAATCGTGGGACCTCCGAGTGATCGGTAGTAGTCGAATACGCCATGCGGCACGACATGAATCTTGTCGGTCGTGGTCCAGTTGTTTTCCAAAATGCGGCGTTTACTGTACGGAGAGTGCACAACGATCGCCTGAATGTGCCTAAAAAGAGAAGTCCATCCCAGTTTCTGATACAGGCTCTGGAAACGCGTCCCACGAGGCTGATTCGTATTGTGGACAGTAAACACCAGCGGAGCGATTCGGCTCAGTTGTTCCAGGTACAAGCGATCGAGGATGGGTACCGGCAGCCACTGAAAGTGGATGACGTCGGGCCCGAGCTTGCGCATCCGGCCGACGAATTCCCGCATGTTGAACAGATGCTCTGCGGCCTTTACAGCCTTGAGCGACGCTTTAAGTTTGCCGCTCAGCTGCACGCGATTGCTGAAACGGTAAAAGTGGTTCGAAATCCTAAAAGACGAAGCCGGTCGCAACCACTCGAAGGCTCGAAATTCACTTCGTTCCAGTATCACGCGGCAGCCCTGCTCCCCTAGCGCATCACAGAGCGAATAATCATAGGGCAACGTGAAACAGGAGGCATCCACCATCACGGAATTCATCGGCTCGGTCCGTCGGCTGGACGGCGAAAGGGGAAGGGGCGAGTGCACGCGCGGAGGTTCTAGAGATACTTTATTCATGATTTAGCGCGATTGACTGGCTTTAGCACGGTAAATTTCGAGTAGCGCAATCATGCTGGATGGTTGCCCTTAGGGGGCTTGGCTCCTGTCGGAAGGATCGCAGCGAACGTTTGCAACAGAATCCCGATATCACTCTTGAGCGTCGCTCCACGAGCATAGGACAGGTCTAGATCAAGCTTTCGCGGCAAGAGGTCGCTGACATAGAAATCGAGCATCTCGTCATGCCCTACGGCAGCCAAGACTGACTCTTCATCTCGAAAATGGAGCGTGGCCCAGCCCGTTATGCCGGGCTTCAAGCACAGAATCTGGCGACGTTCAGGATTCAACTTCGCGTAGAAGTCCGGCAGATCGGGACGGGGGCCAATCAGGCTCATCTGCCCGCGCAGCACGTTCAGAAACTGTGGAAGTTCGTCAATCTTCCACTTCCGAAGGAATTTTCCTACCGGCATGACGCGGTCGTCCCCTGTTCGAGTCAGTCCCGGGCCGCTATCCGACGGGCGGTGATACATAGTTCGAAACTTGAGCATTTCAAATTCTGCGCCCCCCTGGCCGACTCGTTCTTGACGAAACAACACCGGACCCGGAGAACCGAGCTTAACCGCCGCCGCGACCAGCAGCATCAGCGGCGAAACAAGCGCGAGTACGATGCTGGAGCCGACGATATCCAGCAGCCGTTTCCCGAAAGACGAATTCCAGCTGCTGACCGCATTGTCGGTTTCTGACATGTGAGAGCTATAAACGGTCGGCCACAAGCTGGTCATAAGGCGACGCTGCTCTTCTTACGGTTCCGGCAAACAATTTGATGAATCGCTTGCACGATGTGATCTACCTGGGACTCTTTCAAGTCGGGATAGATGGGCAACGAGATGCTACGGGAGAACGTATCTTCGGCATGGGGGAATCCGCTCGGTCCATAGCCGTAACGCCGCTGGTAAAACGGATGCCGGTGCAGCGGAATGAAGTGAACGGAGGTACCGACGCCCGCTTCCTTCAGTTGCTCGATGAAAGCGTTACGGTCAATGTCCAAACTATCCGGTTTCAACCGGACGATGAACAGATGCCAGGCGTGTTCGGAGTTGACGGATACGGCAGGCGGCAACTCCAGTTCTTCCACCTCCGCCAGCTTACTGCGATAGAGCTCTGAGATGAACCGCCGTTGCTGGAAGAAGGTTTCGCACTTGCGCAACTGGGCGAGCCCGAGAGCTGCCAAGATGTCCGGCAGGTTGAACTTATATCCAGCTTCTACCACCTGATATTCCCAGGATCCGGCACGCGAATACCGCTTCCAGGCGTCATCATTGCCGATACCGTGCAGACGCATCATGGCGACGCGTTTTGCATACGCGTCGTCGTTGGTGGTGAGCATTCCACCTTCAGCGGTGGTGATGGTCTTGGTGGCGTAGAAGCTGAACGCTGTGAACTCGGAAATTGTTCCTACGCGCCGGCCCTCAAAGCTCGTTGGAAGCGCATGGGCCGCGTCTTCAATGACATGCAGATGACGGCGGGCGGCCAGGGCGCCGATGGCGGCCATGTCGCAGGGTTCGCCGCCGATGTGTACCGGGATGATGGCTTTGGTCTTCGAAGTGATTTTTTTTTCTGCGTCGGCAGCGTCGATGTTGAACCCACCGGGAAGGCTGTCGCACAACACGGGAGTGGCGCCGAAATATGTGACCACTTCCCCCGTAGCCGTGAAGGTGTTGGTGGGGACCAGCACTTCGTCATCCGGCTTCAGGCCGACGGCCTCGAGAGCAAGCTGCAGGGCGGACGTTCCAGAATTAACCGCGAGAGCGTGCTTGCAGCCTATGAATTTGGCGAATTCCTTTTCGAATTCCTGTGCCACCGGGCCGGTTGTCAACCAGCCGGAACGGAGTACTTTCTCGACTGCCGCAATTTCTTCTTCGCCGATCGACGGGAGGTGAAATGGTATGTAGGACTTCGACATCGTTACGCTCCGGAATTAGCTGTGCATAAAGGGGAAATCGAAGATGGCCCGAAAGCCCTGCAGGGGAGCCGGGCACGATGATAGCGTTCGACCATGGCTACATCGGTTACGCATGGTCGTGGAGCTGATTCGTTTGGGGGGAAGTATTTGGGTAACACAAACACTGAAGAACTTCGCCAACTACGAACGGCAGCCGGCGCCGGCTGGGGGCAAAGCGCCTGCGTTCTTACTGCGTCTCGGGCTCGTAATATTCGTACCCGTACTGGTAATACCGATACTGAGGCGACTTGATATCCGCAGCGTTCACCACGAACTGCAGAACGGGAGCCGCATGAACCTGGTCCAGCAGTTCGAGACTTCGCTGTACAAGTTCCCGCGTGGTGATTCCCGAGCGACCCACGAAGATTAAGCCATCCGTGAGATTAGAAAGAGCTCGACAATCGGCGAACGGCAGGATTGGAGCGGAATCGATGACAATAAATTGAAAGTCCTTCCGCAATTCGTCCAGGACGCTGCGCATCTGGTCTGAACACACCAGTTGTCCCGCCTTCTCGCTGCCGGCATGCGCCGGGAGAACCGTCAGGTTCTCCAGACTGGGAACACGCACCAAAACGCGTTCCAATGGGGTGGTACCCTTCAAAACATCAGTCAAGCCGAGACCATTGGAAACTCCGAGCGAACTGGCCACTCTGCCTCTACGCAGATCGGCGTCGACCAGGCACGTAGTTCCATGCTGTGCCATAGCCATGGCAAGGTTCACCGCGACCGTGGTTTTTCCTTCACCCGGCAGGGATGACACCACCAGCAATACTTGCGGCGGATTTCCGGGACGCGAGAGCATCACCGCGGTATGAAGGGAACGCAAGGCCTCGGCTTCGGGAGAATGCGGGCGATCCAGCAGGAAACTAACACCTGCCGGCAGCCTCCCGCCGCCCGAGGGACTGCCCGATGCAATGGCGATTTGGCCACCCTGCGTGGATGGCGGGATCGGGAGCGGCTTGACATTGGAGGGCGAGAAGAGTGGAACCACTGCGATATTGTGCGTGCCGACCCATTCGCGCATGTCCTCGGGGGCGAAAATTCTTGTATCGAATTGTTCGCGCACGAATGCCAGCACAACGCCCCCCACCAGTGCTGCAAAGATTCCAATGAAAATCCCCTGCATCCGGTTGGGACGCGTGGGGCTATCCAGAACATGGGCCTCGTCAACTACTCGCAGGGTGCTCGACTTTGAGGCCGCGGCAATGCCGGCTTCTTTCACTCGGGCATAGAGGCTGTTGTAAAGTTCAGAGTTCGCTTGGGCTTCGTGTTTTAGGTCGTTATAGCGGGCCATTTCGCTCAACTCACCGCTGGCTCCCTTGATTTGCGAATCCATCAACTGCTCGCGGGCACGCGCCGCCGTATAGCCAGTTCTGATCGAACCCAGCGCTGCAGTTTTTTGTGCTTCGAGTTCCGACTGCAATTCATCCACCTGGCTCTGGAGCTTCTTCACGTTCGGGTGGTTGGGGCCATAGACGACTTTGGCTTGCGACAATTCCCCGCGAAGCTCAGCTAATTTGGTGCTCAATTGCTGCACAACGGGATTATTGCGAACTTCCGGGAGCACATCCGGGCTGCCGGCTTTAACGCTCGTGAGCAAAGCCTCCAGTTGAATGCGATCGGCCTGCGCTTGGGTCAGCTGTTGATTGAGCGCGGTCATCCGTTCCGTGAAGGTGCTCCTGTTAGCATCCACATCTGCAACACCGATCGACTTCTGAAAGTCGGCGAGAGAGTGGTTGGACTGCTCCATGCGAGTGCGAATGTCATCCAATTGGCGGGCCAGCCATTCCGAGGATTTCACGATCGCGGCGTGCTGATCCCGGTAGGTGTCGTCGATGAACGCGGCGACCACGGTGTTGGTCACCAAGGCCGCCATTTTCGGGTCTTGACTCGAAAAGCTAACGGAGATCAAGCGGCTCGCCGTATCGCGCTTCACCTTCAGGTTCGCGCGGAACGAATGCAGCGCGGAGTACTCCCCGGGACTGAGTTGATAAAGCGTCAAATCGCCGGGTTTAGAATCGGTTCCGGCGGGGGCGACCATCGCGGGGCTCTGATCTAAGTGAAGCCGGTGGATCACGTCCATCGCCAGGGTGTCGCTCTTGAGATTTTGAGCTTGGGTTTCCAGGTACTCCGCATCGTTTCCCGAGGACCCGCCTTCCAACGAAAACTGTTCTCCAGGAGGATCCACCTCAATCCGCGCTACAGGCTCATAAATCGGATTCATGTTGAACGTCACGACCGTCACTGTGAGCATGAGCACGACCGCAAATAAAGCCGAAATTCGCCAATGCTTATGGACGATATACAGGATGCGCAACCACTCCGCCCCTCGCTTCTCTTGAGGCGCGTGTGCCGACTTGGCTCGCAGGAACCCCGCAGGCGGCAGTGTCTCGTGGCGGATCGGAGTCAGTGTTTCCCCTGCTGCTAAGGTGCTGCGCCGATCTCCGCTACTGGCGCCCTTCCTCGTCGCTTCGTAAAATCTGCTCACTTAATTCCCCATTCTGCGATGGGCAGTCCCCATCGACCGAGCGCCACTAGACTTTGCACATGGTGGGAAGTAAAATACCTCATCTCCATGCACAGCTCCGCCCTCTCAGTTAGAAGTCAAAACTTCCATAACTCACTTCAATTCAAAAGCTTAGCTCACTTCTGCCTTCCCGTCTCGTACTCATTACCACAGCGTCTTCACTGCAACCGTAATTCCATCTCGCGGTACAGGCTGCCTAAGCGATTCTGTCAGTTAGTTCCACAAAAACTGCCCAATGTATAATACCGCAAACACACTTGTCAGCTTCAAGTTTCTAGAACTGATAGATGGGACTGTGGGCTACCGCCAGCCTAAAGAGATTCTACTGAGTGCGGTTCCATCCGCATATGGCACCTTTGTGCCAATCGGAACACGATTGCCGCATTCAATCTTGGGAAAAGAGGGCCAATTATTCGGCCGCAAGCTCATATTCAGAAAGAACTTACCGCGATGGTCCGTTATGCAGCAAAGGATTTTATGCTCGCCCCGCCGGATCATGGCGCAGGTTCTCTGAAGCAGGCGCGGGACGGCGGTTTCGGTTCAAGCAGCACGTCAGTTTTAACGAACAAGTCTGCATCTTTCGAGGAGATTTAGAGATGGAAGAGCAGGGTAAGGGGCCGGAAGTTCATGGAGGAGCGGCTCCGCTGGAATTGGATCCAGAAGAGTTTCGGGAATTGGGTTACCGGGTGATCGACCGGATCACCGAGTTCTTGAAATCGCTCCCGTCGAAGCCCGTGGCTCCGAACGAATCGGCTACTTCCATTCGAAACCTGATCTCCCTCCCCTTTCCCCACGAAGGTCAACCCGCTCGACCGTTGCTCGAACATGCCTTCGATCTATTGGTTGACCACTCTACCTTCAACAGCCATCCTCGATTTTGGGGTTACATTACTGGCTCCCCTGCGCCGATCGGTGCGTTGGGCGATCTGATCGCGGCGGCTTTGAATCCGAATCTCGGTAAGTGGATTCTTTCTCCGATGGGCACCGAGATCGAAGGGCAGACCGTGCGCTGGATTGCGCAGATGCTCGCCTATCCCACAGATTGCGGGGGACTGCTCGTTAGCGGCGGCAGTATGGCGAACTTCGTCGGCTTCCTGGCCGCAAGAAGGGCAAAAGCGCCGTGGCCAGTGCGAGCCGCGGGAGCCGTCGACCCGAAGCGTGGACGGCTGCGAGTGTATACCTCTACCGAGACCCACCTTTGGGTACAGAAAGCGGCCGATCTTTTCGGCCTGGGGACCGATTCCATTCGATGGATATCCACGGATGAACGGTTCCGGATGGACCCGGTGGCACTGCGGAAAAATATCGAGGAGGACTTGCGACGCGGGGACTTGCCCTTCCTGGTTGTGGGCACGGCAGGATCCGTAAGCACCGGCGCAGTCGATCCTTTGCCAGAACTGGCCGCCCTATGCAAGGAGTATAGCTTGTGGTTTCACGTTGACGGGGCTTACGGTGGTTTTGCCGCAGTTCTGCCTGAGGCTTCGGCCGATCTCCGGGGAATTGTCGAAGCCGATTCTGTGGCGGTCGATCCGCACAAATGGCTGTATGCACCTTTGGAAGTTGGGTGCGCCTTGGTGCGAGATCCAAAGACCCTACACGACACTTTCAGCTATCGCCCGCAGTACTATCACCTGGTCGAAGATCCGGACGAGAAGGCCATCAACTACTACGAGTATGGCCCACAGAACGCGCGCGGATTTCGCGCTCTGAAGGTGTGGTTGTGCTTGCGTCAGGCAGGCCGCGAGGGCTACAAACGAATGATCGGCGATAACATTCGGCTGGCAGAATCGCTCTACGAACTGGTGAGTGAGTGTGGCGAATTAGAGGCCTTGAGCAACAGCTTGAGCATCACAACTTTCCGCTATGTTCCACAAGACCTCAAAGGCAGCGCGGACGCCGAGCCTTACTTGAACCGGCTCAACAGCGAACTGCTGACCAGTTTGCAGGCGGGTGGTGAAGTTTTCTTGTCGAATGCCATGCTTCGAGACAAGTTCGCGTTGCGCACTTGCATTGTGAACTTCCGGACCTCGATCGAGGACATCAGGGCCTTGCCGGAATTGGTGGTCCGCGAAGGGGCCAGGATTGATGCCACCCTTCGCCCTAGGTAGTCCACGATCTGAGAGAATGGAAGGGGAGAGACCACCGCGATGGGAAAATCACCACAGTACTTCAATAATGTCTTCGATGGTTCCGACGCTCTCAAGGACTTTCTAAATCCCGATTGCAATCCGCCGCTGCCCATGGTGGAACTTCCCAAGCGATTGAATCCGTTTGCGGATCAAAAAGTTCGAGTGTTCGCCAAGTTGATGTATTTGCTGCCGCTCTTGAATTCCAAGTCTCTTCCTGTGCTCAATATGATGCTGGAGACTGCTGATAAACTGGGCAGTGTGCACACGATTGTCGAGAACTCTTCGGGAAATACTGCGTTTTCGCTTGCGATCATGGCCCCCTTGTTTGGGATTCAATCGGTCAGGGCAATGGTTCCGTTGGATATAGCTCCTGGAAAACTGGAGTTGCTGCGTCTTTCCGGAGCCGATGTAAGATTCCCCGAGAAAGGGGCTAGCGGCATTGCAACGGCACGGAAGATGGGAAAAAACAAGGGCTTTCTAAATCTGGATCAATACTCGAACAAGGCCAATGTCGCAGCGCATGCGAAATGGACCGCCAAGCAGGTGTGGGAGCAGACCAAAGGAGAATTGACTGTCTTCTGCACAGGGCTGGGCACGACTGGGACCGCCCTTGGGGCGGTCGAGTATTTCAAGAAGCAGCGGGCACAGGTGACGGTCGTGGGCGTTTATTGCCTTCCGAACAATGCGGTTCCCGGGGTTCGTTCGATGGAGGGTCTGGCCGAAATCTCGTTCGATTGGCAGTCTGAGATCCCACATCCAGTCGGAGTGGGTACAAAAGAGTCGTTCAAGAAAAGCCTGGATCTTTGTCGTGCGGGGTTAGTAGCGGGTCCTAGCTCCGGTTTTGCTTATGCCGGCCTTCTTCGTTTTCTGGGAGAAAAGCGTGATTTGGATGGCCTTCGCAACAAGAAGGAGGAAGTAGTCGCTACATTCATTTGTCCGGATACTCCGTTTCCGTATCTCGACAAATATTCCACGATTCTTGACCCATCCGATTTTGTTTCCTGAGGGATTCTTGCTGACTTGCGGGCGATTTTCGAGGGAGTCAGACGCCCCTAACATCCCTCGGGGAACTGAACGTGCAGGCCGCACTCGGCCTTGTTCAGACCGGGCCAGCGCCCGGCTCTCGGGTCCTCGCCAGACTGTATCGCGCGCGTGCAATGGGTGCAGCCAATACTCGGATAGTCAAGGTCATGAAGAGGATTGAAGGGAACATCGTAAAACCCGATGTAGCGCCACACCCTTGCCGAGTTCCAATCCGCAATCGGATTTATTTTGACGAGATCAAACTTCGAGTCCCATTCGACCTTACGCGCTCTGGCTCTGACTGCAGTCTGATCACGTCGGATGCTGGTTACCCAGGCTTGAAGTTGGGCAAGCTTGTTTCGAAGCGGCTCTACCTTTCTCATGTTGCAACAGCTATCAGGATCACGGCTCCAGAGCGCCGGCCCGTGCAGCCTTTCCTGATCTCCCGGTGTCAGGGACGCCTTGAGCCGTTCCACCTTTATGCCATACCGCTTTTCAACTGTCTCAATGAGCGCATACGTCTCAGGGAACAGGAAGTCTGTGTCAAGAGTAAAAACACGGAGGTCAACTTGCACTCGCGCGGCGATATCGATGAGCACGAGTCCTTCGGGGCCAAAGCCTGATGCAATTTCCACATGGCCCTGGAAGTTAGTGAAAGCCCAACGCAGCACATCCTCTGGACTCGACTGCTCGGCCCACTGAGAGATCCTTTCGAGTTGCTCCTTCGTGGCTTTGGGTTCCATTGACGGTCCCGACCGCTCGCGCCTCTAGTTCCAGAGCTCGCGCGGAGTTTGTGCCAGCTACGCGACTTCTCGAGCCAGGCTGGCACGCGCCCGCATGTATACCGAAGCCTGATCGTGGCGGTCCACCTCGCAAAGGGCGTTAACCTCTTTGCTGGGCCCGTACTCGGGAACGATCGACACCAGCTTGGTGATCAGACCGTGGACGTTTCTGGATTCCACCAGAGTGGAAAGCTCTTCCAGCCACATGCGCACCTGCTCGAAACTAGGCTGCCCCCCTTCGAATACCCAGATCTCATCATGGGGTGTGGGCTTGATGCCCTCGCGATCGAGGCGGATTTCCTCGAAAAGCTTCTCGCCAGGGCGCAGACCAGTGAACGAAATTTGCACGTCTTTGTCGGGTTCGAGCCCGGAGAGGCGTATCATCCGCCGGGCCAAATCGACGATCTTGATCGGCTCGCCCATGTTCAGGACGAAGATTTCTCCCCCCTTACCCATGGTGGAAGCCTGCAACACCAAACCGACCGCTTCCGCAGTGGTCATGAAGTAACGCTTTGCCTCGGGATGCGTGACCGTAACCGGGCCACCGTTGGCAATCTGAGCCTCGAAGATAGGTGAGACGCTTCCGTTACTGCCTAGCACATTGCCGAATCGAACGGCGACGAACCGCGTACGATTCCCCTGCAGCGCCAGCGTGATCAGTTCGGCAGCCCGTTTCGTGACTCCCATCACGTTCGTAGGGTTCACGGCTTTGTCGGAAGAGATCAACACGAAATTCTCGGCATGAAATTGCTTGGCCACCAGCGCAACGTTGTAGGTGCCAAAAATATTGTTGGTAACCGCCTGGAAGCAGTTCTGCTCCATGACCGATACGTGTTTATAGGCGGCAGCGTGAAAAACCGACGTAGGCCGGTGAAGCGAAAAAACTTCGCGCAGCGAGGTCACGTCCAGGATGTCGCCGACGACGGATACAAAATCCAGGTTCGGAAACTTCGCGGAAAGCTCCATGCCAATGCGGAACAAATCATTCTCCGACCGCTCGAACAGCACGAGGCGGCGCGGCTCAAAACTCGCAATCTGCCGGGCTAATTCAGATCCAATGGATCCTCCCGCGCCCGTAATTAGCAAAACCTTGTCCTGAACCTGGTCCCGGATTCGCCCCTGATCAAGCTGGACCTGACTCCGACTCAGCAAATCCTCCACCCGCACTTTTCTGAATTGCTTAATCGAAGCAGTATGATTGAGCTGCTCGCTCATGGGTGGAAGGATTTTGAAGCTGACCTTCGACTGCCGGCACTTGTCGATGATCTGCTCGATCTGGTACCCCCTGGCGGAAGGAATAGCGATCAACACGCATTCGACCTGGTATTTCTTGATCAAATGACTTAAGGAGCCAGTGTTGCCGAGAACCTTAACTCCGCTAATCTTGATCCCCAGCTTGCCGGGGTTGTCGTCTACAAACCCGAGCGGATAGTAGCCCAGCGCGGGATCGACTTTCAGTTCACGCGCGATGGCGCTGCCCGCACGGCCGGCTCCAACGATCAGAGTTTTCTTCTGGCTGCTATCTTCTTTCGCTCGTTCCGTATAGGCCCGCACACCGAACCGCGCCCCGCCCACCAGCACGATGCTTAGCACCATATCAATGGGAACCACTGAGCGAGGATATCCCTTCATCGCCACTACGAAAACGATCATCGTGTAGAGCAACGTGCAGGCGAGAAATGTCGCTGCAGTGATATTGAGCACATCGCTCATGCCGACGTAGCGCCACCAGCCTCGCAACAGCCCAAAATGATAAGAGATTATCAGCTTCACAGCGATGACCAAGGGAAGCGTTTGCCAGAAAAGAGAGTGTGCTGAGGCGTCAAAGTTGCTGTCCAACCGAAGCACAAAGCTAAAGTAGTAGCTGGCACAAATCAGAATGATCTGCGACAACACGATAAGCGGCATTCGGTACCGCAAGAGAGCGTATTGGGAGTGGTCCTTGACCATTTTTCTTGCTAGGTTGGCGCTCGTCATCGTCGACATAAGGTTCTGCCAGTTCGGTTGTAGCCTGATCTGCCTTCAAGAGCCCTAGACGTCCCGATCTACGGATAGACTCGGCACGCACGTAACGCCCAAGAACGACAGGCTAGGAGCTTAGGGGGGAGGGTTAGCTGCCGAAATGCCTGGAGCGGAAATCGATTTCGGTATCGGCATCCCGAAATCCTTACAGCAAGCCCATTTCGAAGTCAATAAGTAATAACACCATAGCCTCGGTGATAGGGGATAGTATTGAAGCTAGGCGAAGCTAAAACATGACCCCTGCCGCATCCAGATCCATACCACTCCTTGGATGCGCCATTAATGGCCTCTTGATCGCAGGACCATCGTAATATTAGAGGGGACGACGCTACAAGGGGGAGAAATACTCGGTCAACAGGCCCGACATAGACTAGTACTTATGATTCGTACTCGTAGAGGCCGATCGACTCTATGCATGGCAGATCGCATCATTGACACTAGTGGACGATCGTCGCAAGTAATTATGTTTAGTTTTAACAACTTGCGAGCGTTTCCGATGAGCCAAGGCAATAATCTCGACTACATTGACAAGGTCGGGAAGTGCCGATATAGTCACCTCAGTTGAGCCCAAATGCGCCCAAGTTGTAGGGTCTCAAAAGGGTCTTACGGAGGTGTATGGCCAGCAAGGCCGGTCCAGAAGATCAAAACAGCACTATTCGTCTCATTGTCGCCGACCAAAATCTCATGAACTGCCAGCTCCTAGTTGGAGCTCTGCGACGCTGCCGACGTATTGAAGTGGTGGCTCGAGCCACCACTTCAGAGCAGATTCTTGCGGAAGCAAGAGCCAGTCAGCCAAACGTAGCGTTGATCGGCGCCAACCTTCAGGACGGTTCGCTGGCTGGCTTCGAGGTCGTGGGCAGGTTGCGCAACCGGCACCCCGAGATTCGCGCCGTCCTTCTCCTGGACTCGGCGGACCGGGCATCGGTCGTCGATGCTTTTCGCGCTGGAGCCAAAGGAATTTTCTCGCGCGATGACTCGCTTGGGACGCTGTGCCGGTGCGTTCAAAACGTGCACGCCGGGCAGACCTGGGCAACTAGCGAGCAGATCGAAGCCGTTCTTGAGGTTTTCGCGCGGATAGCACCGTTGCTCCTGCCGGACAAAACCAAAATTCCTCTTTCGCGGCGCGAGCGCGAGGTGGCAGAACTGGTCGCCGAGGGTTTGTCGAATCGCGAGATTTCAGCGCAACTCAGACTGAGTCAACACACGGTGAAGAATTACCTATTCCAAATCTACGGAAAATTGGGGATGTCTTCGCGCGTCGACCTCGTGCTGCACGTGCGTTCAGTGGAACGGCCTTCCCACGATGAACGGGACAAACTCGTAAAGCCCACTTAATTCCGATCGTGGACGTTCGAGTTCGTGGAGCGACCCAAAAAACCATTGGCGATCGAGCGCCGCTATTTGGTTGGTTCGACTTCGCTTGCGTCAACATCAATGGAGATCGCGCGCATGATCAAATCCACCGACACCACGAACCGCAGCTTCCCTTTCTTGCGCACCAAGATCCCGTGCAAACCCTCCAGTGGACCGCTGCTGATACGTACCCGCGAACCTACCTTCAGGTAAGGATGAGGGTGCGCTTGCAAACCCTTGGTCAGGGCATCGCGGATGGTTTCGATCTCGGCTTGAGGCAACGCCAGTGGGACGCCGTTGGAACCCACAAGTTGCACCACGCCAGGCACCTGGAGCACTTGCAGTCGCTCCCGAAGCGGGATGTGCACAAACAGGTACCCGGGAAAAAGGGGTAGGTTAACCTTAAAGCGGCCATTCTTCCATTTTCGGACGGTTTCATAGAGCGGCAAGAAGTGATCCACTGATTTGTGAACCAGTTGCTCGGCCACGGTTTTCTCGTGGCGGGAGCGCGTATAAACCGCGTACCAGTGAGGTTGAAGGTAATCTGGTTCAATCGTGTCGGTCATTCGGCTCGGCACAGGGGATGGTTAGTCGAAGGCTGCTACATTATATGCCTGCATACGAGTCCCCTGCTGACTAACCAGGAGCGTGACTTGCTGCAAAGCATTCTGGGCCCGTACGCCCAAGCGAACGATCGCACGAGGCAAACGTTGCACGACGGCGCGATTCTTTCACTCCGGAAAGTGATATTGTTTTACAGGAGTGCAGACGTCAGGGGCATTACCGTCTCTGCTTACTTCTCGTTCCGCTCCCTAATCATTGAGGAAGAAACGTACCATCTGAGGGCAAATGCATTTTTTACACGTGGTGGGCGCGAGGCCCAACTTCATGAAGGTAGCCCCGCTGACGCGCGCTCTGGC
>Ga0182015_10000658_pt1 | contig 49385 bp, 40 predicted proteins | sample 712P3MmetaG_FD_120478 | JGI IMG/M metagenome (GOLD analysis project Ga0182015, IMG submission 120478) | Permafrost microbial communities from Stordalen Mire, Sweden - 712P3M metaG | ecosystem: Environmental > Terrestrial > Soil > Wetlands > Permafrost | place: Sweden: Stordalen | collected...
CGAGGAGACAGCGCGGCATGCCGGGCATTTGGACATCGCGAGGGAGCTGCTCGATGGCACGACGCGGCTGGGTGGCCGCTGACGCTCTCATACCTTTCTGGCTCCTGAGTCGGGTCGTAGCTCGCGCACTGTCCCGGCGGTCGGCGACACTTCTCAAGGCGGGGACCCGCAGAGGTCTGTGAGCCGCAGTCACCATTGAGCTTTATGGATGAACGCAGCGGCCGGCTGACCGAGCCATTGTGTGACGCGCATCGCGAGGTCCATGTCGGCGAAGCGAGCGGTGCGCAAATTGGTCAATCTGCTTGGCGTGCAGTTGAGCTCGTGCGCGAGATCCGCCCATGTAAGGTCGCGCTCTCGGCGTCGATCGTTGAGCGCTGCGTGTAGCTGGTTCAAGTTCCAACGAAGTCGGCTGTCAGTTCCCGCTCTCGGCAACCGGACATTGCCCACGTCGACAACCGGACCGGACAAGAAGTCCTCCGGCGCTCGGCGAAGCCAGCGCAACATGAAAAGCGCATACTGGCAGGAGGTTGCCCCGCGCGTTTGCAGTCTCTGGACCGCCCCTCCGCAGAGCGGATGATCTGATCGCTGTGCGTTGAGATCCGACGACTGCTGCCAGAGCTCGTCGGCGAGTTCGTACCAGCCCAACTCACGGTCACGACGTTGGGCGTCGAGCGCAATGAACAGCGCGCCGCAGTCGAAAACCGGCAGAGATCGCGTCGCTTCCGGTGCCTCCATCACTTGGCCGAAATTACTGAGCACGGCCGAGCCTTGCACGCGCGGCTCGCGTCAAAGCGCGCTGGGAGGCGCCGCAACCGCGCGGCGGAGCCCGGCCCACTGACCTCCCGGCTCTTGCGGTATTTGCCCGACAGCCAGCCGCCGGCCAGTGGGCTGTAGGTCATGACGCCCATTCCATGGCGCTGACAGGTCGCCAGCACGTCGTATTCAATCGCCCGGGTCAGCATGGAGTAGGGGGGCTGCTCGGTGCGAAACCGTTCGTGGCCGCGGCGATCGGCGACCCATTGAGCCTCGACGATCTCGGAGGCGGGGACCTTTGACGCGCCGAAGGATCGGATCTTGCCGGCATGCACGAGGTCAGACAGGACGCTGAGGGTCTCGTCGATATCGGTGTTCCGATCGGGAACGCCCACTTGGTAGAGGTCGACCCAGTCGGTTTGCAGCCGGCGCAGCGAGCCCTCGAGCCCTTCGGTGATCCACCGCCGCGACGCTCCGCGGTGGTTGGGATCCTTGTCGAAAGGAGGGCCGAACTTGACGGCGAGCACCACGTTCTCGCGCCGTCCGCCGGCCAGCGCCTTGCCGATGATCTGCTCTGACTCGCCGGCGGAGTAGCGATCGGCGGTGTCGATGAAGTTGATCCCAGCGTCCAGCGCCTTGTGGATGATCCGGACGGCGTCGTCGTGATCGGGGTTGCCGAAGGCGCCAAACATCATCGCGCCCAGGCAAATTGGCTGACCGAGACGCCGGTGCGTCCCAGCGGTCGGTAGTGAAGGATTCTCCTCTCTGCTGTAGAAGTCGAACGGCTCGGGCTCCGTCCACAGACGACGGATGACGGTGCGCGACTCCCTGGTCACAGGCCTGAACGAAGTCGACCACGGGGTTTGAAAGCCGTCCCATAAGGTCCACCGGCCGGTTGTCAGAAGTACCACGGCCTCCCTGTTGGCAGCCGACTTTTCGTGTCCGGTCGCTCGGATAAGTTCATTTCGGTGTTCAAACCCCACTGGCGGTGGCAACCAATGCCGGATCATGTTCCAGTGAGAGTAAAGATGTTCGGGTCCTCGATGGTTGCTCGCACGTCCCGTGCCGCTCCGTCCGGGGTCTGGCCCTTCGGTGCCAGGTGGACCTCACGAGGGGAGGAGCGAGATCCCCGACTCGTCCTGAACGTGGATCCGGGCGTTGCCGCGCCGGGCGTTTCTGTCGCGCTCGGGCAACGATCGTCCGCACCCTCCGGCACGTAGGTGAATCGGGGGCTTCCGGTTGAGCTGCTCAGGCAACGATCTGACTCGTTGTGGACAGCTTTCTGCCGCTAGATCCAACTCCCGCTTCACGGTGATAGAAATGCCTCCGAGGTCCCATTCGAGCCGGGGTGGTGAGGTGGCGGGATGATGGCGGAGTCTCCCTTGTGAATCTATCGAGATTCCTTACTGTACGGCTGGGGATCGCCCTCGTCTCGGTGTCAGTCCTTGTCCTCCTTGGTGTGCTCGCACCATTGCCGGCGGTGGCCGGAGCCAGATCGCCAGTCTGGAGCATCAGCAGGTCGTACCCAGTCGTGGCACGCGTTCTAACTGACATCTCCTGCAGATCGTCGACGGCCTGCGAGGCGGTCGGCAACAACGGCAGCAGCACCGGCGTCGTCATCGGTACGACAAACGGCGGGACAACTTGGAAGATGCAGAGCATCCCGAACGGGATCTCCGCCGTCAACGGTATCGCCTGCGCGTCGGCGACGACCTGTAAGGCAGTTGGCCAACGCTCCGCCGGCACTGGCGTCGTCATCGCGACGACCAACGGCGGCACAACCTGGAAGCTGCAGAGCATCCCGAAGGGGATCTCCGCCGTCAACGGTATCGCCTGCCCGTCGGCAACGACCTGTAAGGCGGTTGGTCAACGCTCCACCGGCACTGGCGTCCTCATCGCTACGACCAACGGCGGGACAACCTGGAAGCTGCAGAGCATCCCGAACGGGATCTCCGCCCTCGACGGTATCGCCTGCCGGTCGGCGACGACCTGTAAGGCGGTTGGCCGACGCTCCACCGGCACCGGCGTCGTCCTCGGTACGACCAACGGCGGGACAACCTGGAAGGTGCAGAGCGTCCCAAGCGGGGTCGCCTCTCTATTGGGCATCGCCTGCCCGTCGGCGTCGTCCTGCGAGGCAGTTGGCACAGGCGCCACCGGCAGCGGCGTCGTCATCGGCACGACCAACGGCGGCGCGACCTGGAAAGGCAGGAGCATCCCGAACACGTCCGCTTCTCTCAGCAGCGTCGCCTGCGCGTCCGTGACCGCCTGCGAGGCGGTTGGTGTGAACGGTGCCTTCAGCAACGGTGTCGCTTTCGGCACAACCGACGGCGGCACGAAATGGAAGGCCCAGAGCATCCCGAGCGGGTTCTTCCCTCTCGACGGCATCGCCTGCGCGTCGCCGAAGATCTGCAAGGCGGTCGGCTACAGCTCCACCGGAGGCGTTGTCCTGGGAACGAACACTGGCGGGGCGGCATGGAAGTTCCAGAACATCCCAAGCGAGGTGGCCCTTCTCAATGGCATCGCCTGCGTATCGTCGGCCACCTGCGAAGCCGTTGGTGGCGCCTCCACCGGCACCGGTGCCGTCATCGGAACGACCAACGGCGGGAAGACCTGGAAGGCACGGAGGATCCCGAGCGGGTTCTCCTCACTCTCTCTCAACGGCATCGCCTGCGCGTCGGCGAAGATCTGCGAGGCGGTCGGCAACAGCGCCACCGGTAATACAGGTGTGGTTCTCGGCACGAACAACGGCGGCACGATGTGGAGGACCCAGAGCATCCCGTTCGGCGTCTCCGTTCTCTTCGGCGTCGCCTGCGCTTCGTCGACTCTTTGCCAGGCGGTCGGCTCCAACTCCGCAGGTGCCGGTGTCATTCTTGGCACAACCAACGGCGGTACGACCTGGACGGCCGAGAGCATCCCGAACGGGATCCTCCGTCTCAACGGCGTTGCCTGTCCCTCGGCAGTCACCTGCGAGGCAGTCGGCTACGGCTCCAAAGGTGGCGTCGCTCTCCGTACAACCAACGGCGGGGCGACCTGGAAGGCCCAGAGCATCCCGAAGGGGGTCGCCCAACTCCACGGCGTCGCCTGCGTGGTGCTGATCTGCGAGGCGGTTGGCTTCGGGCCCGGTGGCAGCGTTGGGGTCGCGACCGGCACGACCAACGGTGGGGCGACCTGGAGGGCCCAGCGCATCCCGAGCGGAGTCTCCGCTCTTTTCGGCGTCGCGTGCGCGTCGGCGAAGATTTGCGCGGCGGTTGGCCAAAGGGGTGTGTTTCCCAAGTTCGCAGCCGCAGTTCTTGGCACGACCAACGGTGGGACGACCTGGACAACTGAGAGGATCCCGGGCGTGGTTGCCTCTCTCGGCGGTATCGGCTGCAGGGCGCCGCGCACGTGTTTCGCGAGCGGAGCCAACACCGCCGGAAGCGGCCTCGTACTGGTCTATCGCTAGTCGCGCCTTGCCTCTTCAGTCGGCGATGCGGTCTCCGCTTACCGACGGTGGCGGGGTCGAGTCGGCAGCGGCCGCCGATGGCGCGAGTGACATCCCAGCACGGTAGAGATCGGCCGCTTCGGCGACGTCGTCGTCGCTGAGCTTGGGACCGGTGGCGCCCCGAGGACGCCATTCCGTTGGAGATGCGCGAGCACGCGTGGTGCGGTTGACCTTGAAGCTAGCGACGAGCTCACCTACGGAGTCTCCTGTCACCTACGCGCCAAGCAGCTGCTCGATTTCCGCTCGTCGAAGTCGGTGTTTGGCCGGGCGACGTCCCTGTTTGGGCTGTTGAGCGGCCTCCCTGTCGAGGTCTCTCCGGCGTTCAGTATCTCGAACTACCTGGTCACAGTGGTAACAGACTGGAGCGAAGTCCCTCGCGGGGTTTGATGCGATGAAAGCCGTCCCAGAAGGACCACTCGTTGTCGAATTCCCAACGTTCTCGCTGCTCAGCGCCCTGACTTCTTGTCCGGTCCCGCGAACCGTCCGTGCCGGCGACAACCCGACGCCGAGCGCATTTGACCAGCAACGGCTGGGATGGAGGCCGCGGCCACTGGGTAACTACGATGAAATGCCGTGGACCCGAACGCTGCTGAGCGTGCCAGGTGGAACGACGATGCGTGGACGAAGGTATGGCCGAAGCGGGAGGTTCTCACCGACAGCGTCACACCCGTGCTCCTCGAGGCGCTCGAGCTTCGGCCGGGCGAGCGGGTGCTCGACGTCGGCTGCGGCGGCGGCAACGCGACGATCGCAGCCGCTCTACAGGTGCAGCCGGGCGGGAGCGCGGTTGGCGCCGACATCTCCGAAGCGCTGCTGGTGCTGGCAAGAGCGCGACTGGTAGGAAACAGCTGGGCCACGTTCCAGCGGGCAGATATGCAGGTCGATCAGGTCGGCGCTGGCGGGTTCGACGTCGTGATGAGCCAGTTCGGGGTGATGTTCTTCGACGAGCCAGTCGTGGCCTTCGCCAACATCGCGCAACACGTGCGCCCAGGCGGCCGGCTGGGCTTCGCCTGCTGGCAGGCGATGGACCGCAATCCGTGGTTCGTCGGCTCGGTGCTGGCACCGTTCGTCGCCGCCCCTGCGCCGCCTGCGCCTGGCAAGAGCGCGACCGGACCCTTCGCGCTCGGGGACCCTGATCACGTGCGCCAAATTCTGGGGGAGGCGCGCTTTACCGCAATCCGGGTCGACCTCCACGCCCACGATGTCGATGTGCCGGAGAGCGCTGTGGTCGACGATGCCCAACTCGCCTTCATGGGAGTCGGCGCCGACGCTATGGACGATGCCCGAAAAGCGGTGGCCTCCAAGATGGAGCGTTTCGCGACCGGCGACGGGATGCGCCGATTCCCTTTGGCGTTCCAAATCGTCACTGCTCGCGTGTAGTTGCCCATACCACCAGCCGGACAATGCGCTACAACGGGACACATGACAACGGTCGAGAATCGCTATCTGGCAGGTAACTACGCGCCGGTCGCCGACGAGGTAACCGTCAGTGAGTTGTCGGTCACCGGGTCGCTGCCTGAGGCACTGTGTGGTCGCTACCTGCGCAACGGGCCGAATCCGCTGGCCCCACCGGAGCCTTCGACATACCACTGGTTCACCGGCGATGGCATGGTGCACGGAATCAGGATCCGTGAGGGCCGGGCGGAGTGGTACCGAAACCGGTGGGTGCGCTCGGCCGAGGTGGCCAACGCGCTCAGTGAGCCGGTCCGCCCCGGTCCAGTGCATGCGGAGATGGATTTCGCCTCGAACACGAACGTGATCGGGCACGCGGGACGGACTTTTGCCATCGTCGAGGCGGGAGCACGCCCGTACGAGCTCACCTACGAGCTCGACACGGTGGGGCCGTCGGATTTCGGCGGCACGTTGCCTGGCGGATACACGGCCCACCCCAAGCGCGACCCGGCAAGCGGCGAACTTCACGCCGTGTCGTACTTCTGGGGATGGGGCAATGTCGTGCAGTACACGGTGGTCGACATCGGTGGCCTGGTGCGCAAGGTCGTCGACATCGAAGTGGGTGGACCCGTGAGCGTCCACGACATGTCGCTCACCGAGCGATTCGCTGTCATCTACGACCTCCCCGTGGTGTTCAATGTCGAGGCGGCCATGTCCGGAGCCCGCTTCCCGTACTTGTGGGATCCGAGCTACCGGGCACGGGTGGGGCTGCTTGAGCGCGACGGGGGCGCGGAGGATGTTTCGTGGTTCGACGTGGAGCCGTGTTACGTCTTTCACCCCATGAACGCCTATGACGATGGTGACCAAGTTGTGCTCGACGTCGTGCGCCACGCGCGGATGTTCGACATTCACCCGCTCGGCCCCGACGAAGGCGTGCCCACTCTGGAGCGATGGAGCCTTGACCTGGCCGCGGGCAAGGTGGTCGAAGAGCGCCTCGACGACCGCGGCCAGGAGTTCCCCCGTGTCGACGAGCGGGTCGTCGGTCGCCGGTACCGGTACGGCTATGCCGGCGCCTTCCTCGAGAGCGAGAGCGCGCTGGTGAAACACGACCTGGACCGCCGTACCAGCGAGGTGAGGACCCTGCGGTCCGCGGGCGGAGCCTCCGAGTCCGTGTTCGTGCCGTCGGGCCCTGATGCCGCCGAGGACGACGGGTGGGTTCTCTCCCTCGTGTACGACGCCGACCGTGACACGAGCGACCTCCTCGTGCTCAACGCCGCGGACTTCAAGGGGGAACCGCAAGCGATCGTTCATCTGCCCCAGCGCGTTCCTTTCGGTTTCCACGGGAACTGGGTGCCAGACAGCAACGCGTAATGTTCCATCACCTCTGGCAGCGGCAACCTTCGCCCGCAGGTCGATCGCCAGCAAACACGAGCGAGACCGTGAAGGTTGCGTGAATCACAGCGATCGCCAGCCTCCGGGCTACCTCGGTGACAGCCTACCGGTGGATCGGACCGGGAATCCTGGAAGCTCCGCCGTCCGTTGGTGTTGGGGCCCGTAGTCCTCAAGAGTGATGAGAAACTCGAAAGACACTCCTGGGCAGGATGACGGCATCGAGTCTCTTCCTTAGCGTTCCTATGGTCGGCTACGTGGCGTACCGCTGCGGGCAATCAGAGAATGTGAAGGAGAGGCTCGACGTCGAAGTACTCAACGAGGCGGCAGGGCTCGCACGATCAGACCTGGCCGAGCTGGGGTCCGGCCTCGGCTTGACGGGTCTGCGCGAGAGGATCGAGGGAGCTGGCGGGCGGTTCGAAGCCGGGCCCACGACGGAGGGCGGATGGCGGTTGTCCGCTTCCCTTGCACCGTGAAGCCCGGGACCAGAAGATCGCGTCCCGCCGCTATTGGTCGGGTGGCGCGGGGAGCTGGTTCTCGGCGGTGAGGTCGTCGATGCCCATGGTTCGCAAGTGGCCCGACGCGGTCGCCCGAGCTGTGTCGCGAGCGGCCGGGCGTCCGGTCAGGAGGAGCACGAAGGGGTCCTTGTCGAGGGCGTACAACGTCACGTCTTCGTTGGCGATGACCGACGACGTGCGGGGCGAATTGTGCAGGAGGGCGATCTCGCCGAAGCCCTGACCCCGCCCGATGGTCGCCAGGAACCGCCCTTCGCGGCTGACCTCGAGGGTCCCGTCCGCGATGAGGTAGTAGCGGTCGCCGAAGTCCCCCTCGCGAATCACGACTGTGCCTGCGAGGGCGCTCACCGGCACGAGCTGGTGGGCGATGCCTTCCAGTGTCGGTCCGGCGAGGGAGGAGAAGATCGGCACCGAGCGGAGCAACTCGATCTGGACGTGCGGAACCGGTGTCGACCGGTCGATCGCGAAGAGCCTCCGGGCCAGCAAGACGATGACGACGACGCCGGCGAGGCCGGGTATCCAGAACGCCCCGCGGTCGCCTCCGATCGCGACGGACCCACGGACGATCACGACGCCGAGCGCGAGTCCGAAATTCATAAGGGACTCGAGCACGGAGAACGCACTTGCGAGCGATTCGGGTGGTGCAGCCCGTTGGAGCAGGGTGCGCGCCGTCACGTCGAAGAGGCCCCCGCACAGCCCGACAGCGGCGAGGAAGATGAAGGCCAGGATCACCGTCGTGTTGAACCCGATGACGGCAAGGATGACGGTCGCGCCGAGAAACGCGAAGACACCGGTGCCCGCAAGCTTCGACCGGCCGATCAGGCCGACCGTGACCGCCCCCGCCAACACGGCGCCCACTCCGATCGCAGCGTTCAGGTAGCCGGCGCCGCCTTGTCCGATGTGGAGGATGCTGAGAGCGAGGATCACGACAAGCAGGTCGGAAGCGCCGACGAGGACCTGGTAAAAGCCCTGCACGCCGAGTAGCACGCCTAGCATCGGGTCGCGGGCGACGACCGAGAACCCCGAGCGGAACTCCCCCTCGCTCCTCTCGCCCGCCCGTACCCTCTTCGCGCCGGGTACCGGCACCACGAGCACGGCGGCGACGAGGGCCAAGAGGGCAGTACCGGCGATGGCGAGCGCTGGGCCGTGCACGGCCATCAGGAGTCCGGCGAGCACCGGCGCGATCAGCTCGCCGGCACTTTGACACCAACCGGTGAGCACATTCGACGCCGTGAGCTCCTCGGGCGTCCGCACGATGGCCGGCACGAGCGCGGCCTGTGCAGGTCGCGCCACCGTGATCGCGAGGTTCACCACCAGCGCGATCGCGAAGACCGCATACTTCGGCGCCGCGACCGTAATCAGCACGCAGGCAGCGACCATGGCCGCCGCTTCGGCCAGGTAGCCGGCGAACAGCACCCTTCCCGGGCGGTAACCGTCACTGATCGCCCCGAAGAGCGGAGCCAACACAGCGCTCGGAAGCACCTGGACGAGCGCGATCGTCATCGCAGCCGACGCGCCTCCGTGGGTGTAGCCGTAGACCAAGAACGAGATCCAGACGGCCCACTCCGCGCCGAAGAACAGGCCGTAGGCGAGCACGACCCGCCTGAGCGACTCGTTGCGGAACGCGCGCGAGACGATGGCTCGGGCCTGTGCCGATCTCTCGCTCATCCGGGGCATCTTCGCGCGCCAACCGCCGGCTCCTGCTCGGAGCCACGGCGAGCCCGACCTGGCAAGGGACGACCGGGACCACGAGGAATTCGGCATACTCGGTGTCGGTGAAACGACGAGGAGGAGGCGGGGATGACGGAGGTGCGGGTAGAAGACGGCGAGCTGGTGCTTCACCTCTCCGGGCTCGAGAAGGCCGGGTCGGTTCACGGTGACCTACGGGTGCCGATGTCGGCGGTGCGGGGCGTCGAGGTGCTCGAGGATGCCCACGAACCGGTGGATCACGGGTTCAAGGTCGGGGAGAGGATCCCCGGGGTTGTCGAGGTCGGCTACGTCCGCAGCGACGGGCGGAAGATCTTCGCAGCCGTCCACCACGACACGCCCCGTGGGCTGCGGATCGTTCTGGACGGAGCCTCCTACGACGAGTGGATCGTCGGTTGCGCAGACCCCGAAGCAACCAAGAGCCGGATCGGCGAACCTATGAGCCCGCCCTGAGGGTCGGGCTCGACAAGTCGTAGGAGAACAGCGGCAGCTCGCGCCCCGCGATCGACCCCGAGGGGGCGGTGCCGAAGCGGCGAGCGCCCATGGCTTCGTAGAAGGGGGCAGCCCCGGGATCGGCCTCGATCGTGACCCGTCCGAAGCCGAGTGCGGCGGCAGCGGCCCGCATGTGCTCCCAGAGCTGTCGGCCGATGCCGAGGCCGATCCATTCCGGGGCGACGAACAGGTGGCCGAGCTCAGCCTCCGGCGGCTCCCCGAGCAGGCTGTAGAACCCGATGGGAGTTCGCTCGCGCTCAACGACGACGACCCTGAGCTTCTCGACCAGAGTGGGGTCGATGGTCAGCTCGGCCCGACAGGACTCGAGGAACGTGTCGTCGTAGCCCCAGTGACCCTTCGAACGGATGGCCAGCTCGCTGAGCGCGAGCGCGTCATCGGCACCCGCTCGCCGGAGGGTGACCCGACGGGCTTCCGGTCTCGGCGGCCGGCGCGCTGCGACGGAGTGACGTGGCGCTCGCCGAGGTGTCAATAGCGGACCTGAGTCGCATAGCGGGGATCGTCGTGAGCGTCCCAGTAGGACTGGCGCAAGGTCGAGGTGATCTTCCCCGGTGCCCCGTCACCGACCGGCCTGCCCTCCAGCATCGTGACCGGCATCACGCCGCCAGCCGTGCTGGTGAGGAACAGCTCGTCGGCAGCTCGCACCTCTCGGGCCGCGACCACGTCCTCGCGCACGGCGACCCCGGCTCGATTCGCGAGCTCGATCACCGTCGCCCGGGTGATTCCGTGAAGGACGCCCTGCGCCGGGGTGGCGAGCGCCCCATCCTTCACGACAAAAATGTTGAAGCCGGGGCCCTCGGTGACGTTTCCGTCGCGATCGACGAGCACGGCGTGCAGAGCGCCGGCGTCGAACGCCTCGAAGAGACCTTTCGTGAGGTCGCCCCAGTGGAAGTTCTTGATCGTCGGATCGATTGACCTCTGGGAGATTCGCTCGACCGTGCTGATGATCAGGTGCAGGCCGCCTTCCTCTTGTTGCACGGTTGGGGAGATCCACACGTACGGGATCGCGTAGGCGTAGAAACGGTTCTCGAACTCGCGCGGATCTCGCGACACCACGAGTCCCCGGGTGGCGATCATCTCGACGTACGCCTCGCGAAGCGCCGCGAGGCCGACCAGCCGCTCCAGCACCGCCGCCACCTCGTCGCGCCCGAGCGGGATGGAAAGGCGAAGCTCCCGCATGCCCCGCTCGAAGCGGGTCAAGTGATCGGCGAGCCGAAAGAACTTGCCGTCCCAGACACTCACGACGTCATAGGTGCAGTCGGAGCGGGTGAACCCCGCGTCGAGAATCGGGACGCAAGCCTTCGCGATCGGCACGTAGCTGTGGTCGACATAGGCAGCGCCGTCCGAGAACTGGTCGGCCATCTGCTGCTCCTTCCACGATGTCCGGGATCAGACGACTTCCAGCCCCTCTTTGCCCCCGCACTATAAGGTTTCGACAGACGGCGCAGCGCCGGGCTCGGCTCAGTACGTTCGTGATCACCGGGCGGGCTCCGAAGGGCCGAGGAGGAGGAGTGTGAGCGATCCGGCAAAGGTGTTCTTCCGCGATCCATCCTACGACGGTCAGCTCGTGCGGACGCTGGCCGCGGCCACGGTGGAGGCGGCGGACCTCGGTGAAGCCATGGCCACGGCGCGTCGGGTGGGCAAGCCCAGTGGAACGGCATGGCATGCCGCCTGGGCGAGGACTGCCGGCGGAGCCGCGACTGTCGCCGATGCGGCTCGACGGTCAGGTGACGGAGTGACGGCTCGCCATGCCTTTCTCAGGGCAAGCGAGTATTTCCGCCAGGCGTACTACTTCATCCGTTCCGACCTCGACGACGAGCGCCTCCAGGCCGCCTATCGGAGCCATGTCGAGATGTTCGAGGCCGCCTGCTTGCTGATGGACCATCCGGCCGAGCAGGTGCGCATCCCCTATGACGGGACCGAGCTCAAAGGGTACCTGTTCGCCCCCGACCGCACGGGTGTCGCCCGGCCGACGCTGCTCTTCCCGTGCGGCGACGACTCGACGGCCGAGGCGGGTTGGGTCAACGTCCCGCCGGCGCTCCAGCGCGGCTACAACATCCTCGTCTTCGAGGGCCCCGGTCAGGGAGAAGCGCTCTTCACCCAGCGCCTCTTCTTCCGGCCCGACTTCGAGCGCGTGCTGACGCCGGTACTCGACTGGCTCCTGGCTCGACCGGAGGTGGACCGAACCCGCCTCGGGATCGTCGGGCGCTCCTTTGCCGGCTACCTCGCGCCGCGGGGCGCGGCGTTCGACGACCGGCTCGCGGCGCTGGTTTGCGACCCGGCGCAGCCCGACTTGGCCGCCCGGCTGGCCCCCGGGTTGGCCGGCAAGGTCGCCGCTCCGGTCGTGAAGGTCCAAATGAGGATCGACGAGGATCGCTCGGAGTTCTTCCGGGCCCGGATGGTTGCCCACGGTCTCGATTCCATCGGGCGGTACTTCGCCGAGTTACGCCAGTTCAACATGCTTCCCTTCGCCGCACGCATCACCTGCCCGACCCTCATCGTCGAAGCCGAGAACGACTTCGCCGGAGGCAGCGGCGAGTCGCTGCACGACGCGCTCACCGCCCCGTCCGAGATCGTCCACCTCACTGCGGCGGAGGGAGCCGATGGCCATTGTGCCGGCCTCGGCCAGGAGATCTGGGCAGGTGTCGTCTACGGCTGGCTGGAGCGGACGCTGGGGCTTCAAGACTGATCGGAACTTGACGACCGGTTCTCCCCGCAGGACTTACGAACCGAAGGCCAGGGCACCCGGTCGGGTGTACCAGGGCATCACCTCGACGGCGAGCCGGCCGGCCCGTACCGCCGGATCCTGCTCGGCTCGCCGACGGGCTCAACCCGGCGCCCCTCGCAGCCCCTCGAGCCACGGGCGAGCGGGGAGCCGGAGCGGTGGGCGAGGCCTCGGCAGTTATCGGTCGGTGACGAATTCGTCACGCTCCGTGACGCTTCGAGGTAGGGAGCGCTTCGACTGGCGCCGCGCTGAGTCTGCGTGGTAGCTAAGCGCTTGCCAGGCGCCGACGAGCCCGATCAGGTTGCGAGGACTGTGAAGATGGCCATGCGAAATTCCGCTCCGGAGTCCTGTGAGGCAGGTGTCGATACCTCTTTCGGGACAAGGACCTGGGGGGCCTTCGCGATCGTTCTTCTCGTCGCGGTGATCGTGGTGATCGCATTCCCGCGCTCGGCGCCGGCCGGCGGCGACGCCGCGAACCGCACCAGGGCCAGCGGCCCAGTGCCGCGCACCGTGCACCCGCCCGCCCGCGCCACGGTCTCGGTCCGGCCGGCGAGCGCGCCGGCCCACCCGCCCCGGATGCCGATGAAGGATGTCTGTATCCAACCCGGTGGGCTGAACCGAGCCGAGTGGAACACCTTGTTGAATCTGGCGCAGCGAGCGGGAGTCGGCGTCATCGAGCTGGACGTGAGCTGGGCATCTTACGAACCCGATCTCGCCAATCCGGCCGGTGAGTTCTCACAGCTGGCCAGTTTCGTCTCGGACGCGCGCAGTCGAGGGTTGCGGTTGCGCTTCCAGCTCGTCGGATTCCCGCAGTGGGCGCGAGCCGCGGGCGACCCGAGCGCGGCGAGACAGCCCCGGTGGGCTCCCACTTCGGCAGCCGAGCTCGTCCGGTGGTCGCAATGGGTCACCCGGGTGGTCTCGCGCTTCGGGTCCGAGGTGTCCTACTACGAGATCTGGAACGAGGAGAACACCGCCGCCTTCTGGGCCGAAGGAGCGAACCCCACCGAGTACGCGAACCTCCTCGAGGCGAGCTACGTCGCCGCCAAGGCAGCCGACCCGGCGGCCGTCGTCATGTTCGGAGGCTTGAGTCGCAACGACGTCGGGTTCCTCCAAGCGACCTATGACGCGATCGACAAGCGCTTCCCCGCCACCGCCGTGGCCGACCACCATTTCTTCGACATTCTGGGCGTGCATCCCTACGCCGGTTCGGACTCTCCGGCTGCCGAGAACCCGCATTGGGTCTACCGTGACCGCTTCGGGGAAATGGATGGCAACTTCCTCGGCTTCAAGAAGCTGCATGCCTTGATGGTGCAGGAGGGCGAAGGCTACAAGCACATCTACATCGGCGAGTACGGCCTGTCGACGACCGGCTGGAACGACTTCCCACCGGTCTCGGCCGCCACCCAGGCCGGCGACCTTACCCTCGCCTACCGGCTCGCCGCCCAGACGGGCTACGTCGACGGCTTCTCCTGGTACGACTTCTTCAGCACACCTTGGAATTCGGTCGGCTTCTCACTGTTGAAGGGCCGCTACCCCGACTTTCGGCCCACCCCCGCGTATCGCGCGCTGGCGAGGATCTCGGACTCGTAGCCGCCGCTCGGATTGGGCGCCGCTCAGCTGCGCCGCACCCTGAGGTCTTCGTAGAGCCGGAGCAGGTCGTCGACGCACTCGTCCCAGCTCGGCAAGCGGGGAGCGGTCGCCTCCGGCTCGGCCGCAACCCTGGCGAGCACCTCGGCGACGACCTCGGGGCGTGCGTCGGGCGCGACCGCGGTCACGAGTCCTTCATGTGCCAGCTCGGTGAGTCCCGAGGTCGCAGCCACGACCACCTTGCGACCGAGGGCCAATGCTTCCACGACCGCCACGGGGTGAGCCTCGTAGTCGCTGAGCAGCGCGACGACGTCACACGATTGTAAGAGCGCGCCCAACTCGGGGCGATCGGCGGCGTCGAAGGCGGTGAAGGTCACCGCGGCTTCGACGCCGAGGCGCGCCACCAGTCGGCGGAGCTGTGGCTCGTAGGAGCCGCGGCCGATGACGACGAGATGGGCGCCGGGCCGGACCGCCAGCAGTGCCGGCATCGCCGCGATGACTCGGTTATGGCCCTTGTATCTCTCCAGCCGCCCGACCGAGCAGATGAGGGGTGAGCCCGAGACCTCGGGCTCGGCGCCGCCGACGGGCAGTGCCTGCGCACCGTTTCGGATCACTCGAATGCGCGCGGGAGGCACCTTGAGGATTCGAGCGAACAGCTCGGCTTCGTAGGCGCTCACCGCAACGAGCGCGCTCGCCCGGCGCAGAGACGGCCCCAGAGCTCGCCACTGCGCCTGCCGGCCGACGGTCCGCAGGCGGCTCGAGTGACCGCCCGTGTGAAAGGTGACGATCGACGGGCGCCCTGCCCGCCGAGCGGCTTTGAGTGCCAGAGGCGGTACGAACGTGTGGATGCCTTGGACGTGGACGACATCGTAAGATCCCGACGAGACTTCGCGGCTCAGCGCGGGCGAGATTCGCAGGTCCGCCGAACGCGGGTAGGCGGGGAAGCGCCGGATCTCGAAGCCTTCCCGCTTCTCGGAAGTCGGGAGGCGGCCGGTGAGGTCGGTTGTCAGTACGGTGACGTCCACCCCCCTCGCAGCCATGCGGCGAGACACCTCATCGACGTGAGTCTCGGTCCCTCCGAGAAGAGGAAGGAAACGGGAAGCCACCATCGCGACGTGAAGCGAGCTCGACCGTGGGTCGCCGGCCCGCGCGTCGGTCCCGCCGCTCACGGAAAACGCTCAGTTATGCCAGTGCACTGCCATTGCCCGGCGAGTGTATAGCCGAGCCGGCGATCCGATTCGCCAACCAGCTCGAACGGCACCGGTAGGGTCTCTTCGCGATGCGCATACTCCTGCTCACGCAGTTCTACCCGCCTGTTGCCGGAGGCCAGGAGCGTCACGTTCGCAACCTCGCGCAGGAGCTCAACAATCGTGGCCACGCCGTCGAGGTTGCCACAATCGCCGTCCAGGGCGATGCGGGCACGACGCTCGACGGGTCGGTGCCGGTGCATCGCGTGCGTACCTCCTTCCAACGGCTGCCCGGTCTCTACAGTGATGTGGGGCGCACCCACACTCCCCCGATGACGGACCCTGAGATCAGCCATTCGGTAGCGAGGCTCCTCTCGCACGGACGGTTCGACCTCGTGCACGCGCACGACTGGATCGTCAACTCTGCACTCGGTCCCGCCCACCGCGCCGGCACGCCGGTGGTGCTGACCCAGCACGACTACAGCCACGTGTGCGCGACCAAGCTGATGATGCGAGATGGAGAGGTCTGTCCCGGTCCGGCCCCCGTGGCCTGTGTGCGCTGCGCGTCAGCGGGCTACGGACCCATCATCGGCCCTGCCGTCGCGGCGGTGAACTTCGCCGGATCGCGGAGGCGGCAGGCGAGGATCGCGGCCTTCATCGCCGTGAGCTCGGTCGTGGCATCTCGCACCGGACTCCTCGGGACCGCCCGCAGCGAGGTGATTCCGAACTTCATTCCCGACGACCTCGTGCTCGAGCAACCGGGCACCTCCCTCGACGGCCCGCTGTTTTTCGCGGGCGATCTCACTCGCAGCAAGGGCGTCGAGGTGCTCCTCCGGGCTTACCGCCGGCTTTCCGACGCACCGCCACTGTTGCTCGCGGGCCGAGTGCCCTCCGAGGCGTGGCTCCAGGTGCCCGACGGCGCGGAGCTGCTCGGCGTTCTGCCGTACGCGGACGTCATCTCGCTCATGCGGGCGGCGCGCATCGTCGTCGTGCCGTCGAGGTCGCTGGACCCGTGCCCGACAGTGGTCCTGGAGGCGATGGCGTCCGGCCGTCCCGTTGTGGCCGCCGCGAGCGGCGGGATCGTGGATCTCGTCGATGACGGTGTGACCGGGGTTCTCGTACCTCCCGGTGATGTGGAGAGTCTTGCCACGGCGCTGTCGGAGATGATCGCGGACCCGCAGGGCGGGGCGGCCATGGGACGTAGAGCGCTGGATCGCGTCAGACTGTTCACTGCTTCGGCGGTCGTCGGACGCATCGAGGACCTCTACGCGAGGGTCCTGGCTGAGCGCGGTGAAGCCTGAGAGCTGGCCGGGCAGACTCCTAGGCGGCCTCGGCCGCCGGGGGGTGCCGGAATACTCCGAGGACGACGGGGAGGAGCACGAGCGCTTCGAGCGCAGCGGCGACGGCCCAGCCGGCGCAGAGACCCGTGAGACCCCAGAAGACGCCGCCCACCGCGCCTCCAATTGTCTCCGCCGCGGTCGCGAGGGCGACCACCTTGGCGCCGTGAGTCAGGCGCCCCTGGGCGCGGCGAATCGCGACGTAATGGTCCTTCACGACATAGGAAGGACCAGCGAGAACGAGGAGTCTCAACGCAGTCGAGCCGTGGGCTGAATACACGGCGCCGAACAGGCGCAGAGCGATCGGGGCAGCGAATTCGACCGCGGCGACGATGGCGAGGCAGGCGGCGAAACCGAGGGGCAGGGTGCGACGGAGGTGCTGGTGCAGCAGTTGCTCGTTGCTCGATGTCTCGACGAACAACGTGAGTGTCAGTAGATAGGGGACCATGAGCACGACCTGGGCCACCAATTGGGCGGTCGAGAAATAAGCGACCTGTTGAGGCATGACGAGCAGGGTTGCGATCACCGGCAGGACGTAGGAGACGGAATTAATCGAGAGGTTCAGGACGTGGTGGTTGAGCGAGAGTCGCCCATATCGCCGTGCGAGGGCGATCCGGGCGCCGATGTGCCGTTCGCCGACCGGCGTCCGATCGAGGTGCATGAACGACTGGCAGATCGCGAGGGAAGCGGCGAGCCCGCCTGCCCAGGCGAACAACAGGCCGGCGCTCGTCCGGCGACCGACGTAGATGAGCACCCCGACGCAGGCGATCTTCAAGAGGGAGGCGAGTATCCCGCGTGCCAACTGTGCGGGGCCACGGTGCACGCCGATTGCCGCGCTGTCGAAGGTGGTCACGGCCACCGTCGCGATCGCCCCACCCACAAAGAGCGCGGCAGTGACCGGGTCGCTGCCGATCGCCCGCAGGCTGGACCCGAGGAACGGGGACAGCGCGATCGTTACGACGGCGAGCAACGCAACACAACAGCCGGAGATCGCGGTGCCGCTCGCCAGGACGGAACGACGGATTCCGGGCTCCATCGAACCCATCTCGGCAAGCAGGAGGGTGCCGATCCCGAGGCTGCCGATCAATGCCAAGAACGCAGCAGTCGACACCGCGGCCGCCGCGATGCCGACGTCCCGGGCGGAGAATGCCCGCGTCGTGATCGCCCAATACCCGAGACCGAGAATGGCGGTGGCACCCGGAGTGGCGATCAGGTAGCCGAAGGTCGAGAACAGCTGCCTCCGCTGCTTTGCCGGCGTCGTGGGCCCGGTTGCGAGCTCGATTTCAGCGTCTGCGTTCCGAGGAGAGGACCTCGGTGCCTTCATCGTGAACGCGGCGCTACGAGGGTCACAGCGAGCAGGGCAAGCCACCCGTGACGCGGCTCCGGGCACGGGCCTGTCCGTTTCACGTCAAAATGCTAATGCCTCGTCCCGAGTTCGCTTGACATCCCACGCCTTTGTCGGGTGAGTGACGTCCCCTGTCCGCCCGATAACGCAAATGACGCGGTCGCCGCGTGCCCGCTCAGCCATCTCGTAGGATTTGCCTGGGAAGGAGCGGGATGGTCAAAGGGCGAAGGGCGCGGATCATGGTCGTGCTCCTCGTCGTCCTCGCAGTCGGATACATCGGTCGCCTCTCCGTTAGCGCCGCCCAGCGCTCAGGGGGACCGTCCGGGACTACGCAGACGACCGCGACCACGCGACCGGGCGGTTCCACCTCCCAACCGACCGACACCACCACCACCACCACGGTCGCGCCTCCCAAGCGCGTGGTCCACCGTCTTCTGAAGGATTCGTTCATCTCGCCCGAGGGAATGCCGCCCCAGGCCGTTACCGAGTTGCTCAACTACGCGCAGGCAGCTGGTGTGAAGATCATTTCCACCGGAGTGAGCTGGGCGGCTTTCGAGCCGTACGGCCCCGGAGGTCCCGGCGAATTCGCCCAGCTCGATACCTTCGTCTCCGAGGTGCTCCACCGCAAGATGAAAGTTCGGATCCAGCTCACCGGCTTCCCTGATTGGGCACGGGATCCGGGCGAAGTCAGCAGTGCGACCGCGCAGTGGCTGCCGCCGGTCGCTCCTGACGAGCTCGCTCGGTGGAAGGTCTTCGTTGGCGACGTTGCGCGCCACTTCCGGGGCCGGGTCACGTATTTCGAGATCTGGAACGAACCCAACATCTCATCGTTCTTCTATCCGCAGCCGGATCCCGCCGAGTACGCCGATCTTCTCGAGGCAAGCTCTACGGCGATCAAGGCGGCCGATCCCTCCGCCCTCGTGATCTTCGCGGGCATGAGCGGAAACGACATCGGATTTCTCAGTCGCGTCTATGACGCGCTGGACGCCCAGTTCGGAGCGCTCGCGAGGAAGGATCATCATTTCTTCGACATCCTCGGAGCGCATCCCTATGACGGGAGCCGGCCGCCGGAGGTCGTCAGCCCGAGCCAGGTGTATCCAGACGACTTCGGGACAATGGATGCCAACTTCCTCGGCTTCGAGAAGTTGCATGCCCTGATGGCTTCCCACGGCGAAGGGTATAAGCCCATCTACATCACCGAGTACGGCTTCACGACAGAGGGTTTCTACGGATTCCCGCCTATCTCCGACAGCACGAGGGCCGCCTACCTCAAACGAGCGTTCTCGTTAGTCGCCAAGATTCCGTACGTAATCGGGTTCAGCTGGTTCTGCCTGTACGCAAATCCCGATAACGGCCTGGCAAATGGCCCGGGCTGGGCGATGTTGGCAGGGTATTACCCGTACTGGCAGCCGAATGCCACGTACGCAGCATTCAAGTCGGTGCCTTGACGAGGGTTCAAGCGGTGCGGTCGGGCGACGCCCGATAGGAGCCGAGTCCCAGCAGGTATCCCGCGATCGTGACGGAGAGACCCGCCAGGATCATCCCAGCACGCGCAAATCCGCCTGCGTCACCTCTGAAGCTGTCGCGCAGTCCGTCGAGAAGACCCTTGGGCAACGTCGACAGGACGTAGTGCCTCTCCGAGGAGAGGGCCGGGCCCGTCCCGGCCCGCCGCGCGAGGGATGCTCCAGAGATTCCCTCGGAGAAGCAGCGACGGACGAAGTATCCGATCCGGACGCGTTCGGGTTCGACATGATGACGAACCACTGCGTCGGGAACATGCATGAGTTCGGCCCCCTCGATGCCACGTCGAACCCGGATCGCGAATTCGGTCTCGTCGTCCTCGCATCCGAGTTGGAGCACCCCCACGCGACCCATACCGGTGTCGAACAGGCCAATCTGCGCGAAGACGCTACGTCGGAAGGACATCGCCGCCCCGATGGGGTTACGGACGGGTGCGACCGTCTCCGGCAGGCCGACGTAGCTGCAACCGATGACCCAGTCGAACTCGGGTGGGAACCACGAAGGGCGCTTCTCGGGCCAGACTGGCAGCGCTTGGCCTCCGGCGCCGACGACCCACGGGTGCTCGTACTGGCCGAGCAACGCCTCGAGCCAACCAGGGTCAGCCTCCGCGTCGTCGTCAAGGAACGCCACCACGTCGCCCGTCGCCGCTTTCACTCCGGTGTTCCGAGCACCGGAAAGACCCTGAGGCTCCTCGCTCGCCACCACCTCGATGTCGTTTGGCAGGGAGAACCGGGCCCGGCGCAGAAGCTGCTCGTTGTGGTCGATGACCACGACGCACTGATCGGGGAGGCGGCGTTGGGATCGCAGGGAATCGAGGGCGCGAAGGAGCGACTCCCAGCGACGCTCGGTATACGCGCAGACCACCACCGTCACGCTGCTCGCCGCCGTGGGAAGCGAGCCCGTGGAGGGCGGTCGAGGCTCTCCGCCGGCCTCACGGCGGGCTGAGAGTGGCGACTGACTGGTCACTTCAGGTGCGCCGTTCCGCGACTTCTCCATACGCCGAGTCGAGGCCGCAGAGCCGAAGGGCCTCGAGATCGCGGTGCGGAGCGTGAAGTTCCAGGATCGCCGCCATGCCCGTGCCTGACTCGGCGTCCCTGACCGAGCGACGGCGACCCTCGACGAGGATCGTGCGCAGGACTCGCAGGCCGTCCGAGCAGGCCTTGAGGTTGCTCAAGCCGTGGAGCCTGCCGTGCTCGAAGCTCGGAACCTCGACGACTTCGAGCGACGCCCGGGCGATGCGGATGTTGATCAGCGTCTCGATCTCGAACCCGTCGCCCCACTGCATCGGCTCGGGGTCCGCGTCCGCGGACTCCGCGATCGCGCCGGCGGCGTGCTCTAGATCGAGGGCCGGCAGGCAGCGACGCCAGAAGGCGTTGAAGCCGTAGCAGAGATCGGTGTAGTGCGTGCGGTAGAGCGTGTTCACGAGTTTGCTTAGGACGCTGTTGCCGAATCGACGCAGCGTCGTGATGTCCGAACTGCCACCGCCCGGCGCGAACCGCGAGCCCTTGGCGAAGTCTGCTCCCGACCTGACGAGCGCCTCGACGAAACGCGAGATCTCATGGGGGTGCGTGGAGCCGTCGGCATCCATCATGACGATGATGTCGCCCGTCGCCGCCGCGAATCCACATGCCAGGGCGTTGCCCTTCCCGCGGCGCGTCTGCTGGATGATGGTCATGTCAGGGCGGAGCTTTCGCGCCACGTCGACGGTCCCGTCCGTCGAGCCGCCATCGACGAGAACGACCTGGTCGACGCCTGCCGGCAGCTTCGGGAGAACGTGAACGATGTTGCGTGCCTCGTTGAGCGTCGGAATCACAACGCTCACCGTTGCCCTACTGGTGAACTCTCTCTCGGGATACGCCCAAGGAGTGACGACCTCGCAAACCGTCACGACCGAACCTCTTTTCCGATATGAACATATGAATGAGGGGTCACTGTACGGTCACCAGGAAGTTTCTACTAGTACTCAAAGTTCCGCGGGCGGATCCTCGCCGCTATCGCGCGCTACGTGAGCTTTCTGTGTGCACCGTGAACTGGCACAACAGTGAAAAACTGCGCTGGGCACTCAAATAACTACTGTAAGCAGTGACGCTTAGAGTGATGGAGCAAATGCAGAGAGTGCGCAGAAGGAGATCATTCGGATGAGGTCTCGAATGAACCGGCGGTATTTACCTCATTTTCCGACCGATGAAAGAATCCTTAGCCGTCCACTGCTCGGAGCATACGCCCGCTTGCGATCAGCACCACTCGTGAAGCGAGGAGCGGAAGCGCCCGGGGGAGGACGACGCTCTGGGTGGCCGCCGTCCGGGACATCGAGCGGGACCACACCACCTCACCACCTGTCGTGATCTCGAGGCGGGAAGCGACGGGCCCGGACGAGCCGAGCTGGACGGTGGCGACGGCCTGACCGGAGGGTCGGTAGAGGACCGACAACTGGGCGGGTGGGGTCCATTGCTTGCGTGCCGCGACGTACAAGGACGAGCCGCCGGCGGCAACGAGCGCAAGGCCCGCGCAGGCGAGCGCTACTTGCGAACTTGCAGAAGGCGCCCGCACCCTGCCCCGGGCCGCAGTCCCCTCTCGCCGTCGCGCCCCACGCACCTCGCTCGAGGAGGCGGCAGCGGAGGCGTGCGCGCGCTCGGGCGCGGGGCCGGCGGCGGTCCCGAGGGGACGCAGGCCGATCGCTATCAGGACGGCGAGGACGCCGAGGCCGACAAGCCGCGGGGAAAAGGAGGTGGGCACGATCATGAACGCTCCGAAGAGTCCGACAACCATGACGGCAAGCGTCCAGAAGAGCACCGTCTTCTCGTCGAAGCGGATGCTCCTGCGAAGCCGCCGCAGGCGGATGAGCCAGATGCCTGCGGCGATCAGAGCCACGGGCAGCACGATCCAGTCCACTCCGGTCCCGTCTGATCCGTCGATCGGACCGGGCGTTGGCGCCGTCGGAGAGAGCTGCAGGAGCGACGCCAGGTCGTAGATCCGTATCGGGCCGTTGTCGTAGATCAGCCGGGCACCGGGCACCGAGTTCCACTTGTTGAGCTCTTTGAGCGTGAGGCGGGTGGGCCTGGTGCTCGAGCCGGTCTCGCCCGGTTCTATATAGGTCCCGAACAAGGGAAGGCCCTGCGCGAGCCGCTCGTCGATGAGGATGTAGCGGATTGCTGCCCGGCGGATCAGGGAGATGTCGTAAGGACCGATGGTCCGGTCGAAAAAGAGTGGCCCCGCGTTGACGAGCCCACCGATCGCGGTGATGGGATCGAGGTGGCCGATGGCGCCGAGCACCGGCCCGTTGTCGATGTCGACCGCGATGTGAGAGCCGACGACCAGGTGGGTCGAGGCCCATTCGGCAACCGCCAGCGTGGCCGGAGTCACGGAGCGGGCCTCGGCGCCGACGAGATAGGGCCCCGGCACGTACGACCAGTCCGGCCCGGAGCCGAACATCATGCTCCCGAGGAAACAGACCGCCGCGACGGCGACCGTTCCCATCTGCTCCCTCGGCTGGCGATGACCCGACAGACGCCGGGCGAGCCAGCCGCCGACGACGACCGCCACCCCGAAGAAGATGAACGTGGTCGCCCGTGCGCCCACCTGTGAGCTCGACGACGAGACGCTCGTGCCCAACGCGAACGGGTACCCGACCGCAATGACGACCGGCACCAGCCGCAGCTTTCCGCCCCGCACGGTTCCCTGCCGCACCGCCGCGTAGGCCGAAGGCAGCAGAATCAGGCACCAGAACACCGCTGCTGCCAGGATCGTGACGATTTCCCAACTGGGATCGGCAGCGCCGGCTGCGGTGTGGAACAGTTGGCGACTTCCACGCAGCGCCCCGACTGCCGAAGCCAGGCCGGAGACTGCTGCGCGGAAGATCGGAGAGAGATAGTCGAGAAGGCGGCGTCCGACCAAGGCGGTCCACGCCGCGGCGACCACCGTTCCGACGGCGGCCGCGGTCCCCACGACGCGCGCTTGGGCCCGGCGTCCTAAGAGGAACAGCCCGACCGCGCCTGCGACGAGGAAGCCGACGGTCAGCCACGAGGTCAGGTGATGGGTCACGACGAGCGCGGCGATGCAGGCGAGCGCGAGCAGGAAAGGACGCTCCATCTGCGGCTCGGGCTGATCGACCGAGACCAGCACGAGGTACACGATCCCGGCGGCGAACGCCAGGGCGAGCGTCTGATACGCGTACTGGGCGTCGAAGGAGTAGAACTGCGGACTGGCGGCGTAGACGAGAACGCCGATTCCCCCGGCCCTTGACGAGGCGCAAGCGCGCTCCACGATGAGGAACACCGCGAGGACGAGGACGACTCGGGAAGCGAGCAGGACCGTGAGTTGGGCCAGCACCAGGGGAAGGCCCGTTGTCCACTTCGTCGCCGTCGTGAACAGTTCCAGGCCAGGGTAGTAAGGGCTCACCGGCAGAAGGGTGTTCGTCGCGAACAGGGTGCGCGTGTCGATCATTCGGGTCAGCGTTGCGAGGTGGAGCAGCTCGTCGAATCCGTCGAAGATGAGCGGGCTGCGGATCACGTAGGAGGCGAGGAGCCCGACGCCGAGCACGAGCGAGACCCGGACGCGCTCGTCGCGTGCCGCTTCCGAGCTCGTGAGTCGCCACGCGCAGGGGACGAAGATGGCGACGAGGCCGAGGAAGAACAAAGGCAGGGCCACGGCCTCGTGGCCGAGCCGCGCGAGTGTGTCGCCCACACACTGCGCGAAGAGGCCCAGTCCCACTATCGCAACGACGGTTCCGAGACGTGTCGGCCCGAGCGCGGCGGTCTCAGGAAGCGGCGGTGACCCTACGACCGGTTGCGCGTCGCCAGCAGGGGCCTCGTCGACAGCCTGAGCCTCGTCGATCACAGGAACCTCTGGGTGACGAACCCGGGCACCTTCATCGGCGCTGACCATACCTGGCGTGAGGAGCAGGGTAGCGCCGGGCGGTTGCAGGCCCGCTATGGCCCCGGGCGCTCGGTGAGGTGGGCGACCACGAGGAGCTTGCCCGCGGGACGCCTCGGCTCGAGCCGGACGGCGATGGGGACGAGGGTTCCGTCGGGCCGCTGGGCGTGCGGCTCGAGGCCGGGGTCCATCTCGCGGTCGGTGGGCTCAGCCTGGTAGCCCCGGCGGTAGGCCTGATGTCCCCAGCGCAGCTCCTTGGCCATCATCGCCTCGACGAATTCTCCGACGGCGTCTTCGGCGGCGACGCCGAGGAACGCCTGTGCGGGCTTGCTCAGGAGCACCACGACACCTTCGAGGTTCACCACCACGATCGCTTCGTCGGAGGACTCGAGCTCGGTGATCTCCGGCGGGAGATCGAACATGAGCTCGAAATCGTCGTCGGTCACGTCTGGCCTCTCTCCCGGTTCGCGTGCCCCGGCACGACCCGCAACTGCCGGGCAGCTTCCGCAGGTTCGTGATCGGCCGAATCGGCGCCGGCCGCTGAATCAATGCCGCCGGCGTCGGCTGAATTCGTCGCCACGATCGATCCGCCGGCGTCGGCGTCGCCGGCTTCGGATACGGCGGCGGTCGAGGCGCCGTCCCCGATGGGGGGCGGCGCGTGCCATGGATCGGTGACCCCTTCGTGCGCCCTGCCCCGGTCTCGCCACAGGAGCCACCCCGCCAGCGCCGCGCCGAGGCCCACGAACGAGAGCGACGCGACGAGGACCGCGACATCGCCACCGGTGTTGTGCGGGAGCAGGACGTACTCGTCGTTGAACCGGAACGCTCCGTAGAGGGTCACCACCGTCGTCGCCACGACGCCGATCGGGCCGCCCCGCCGGGCGATCCTCCTCTCCACCCATAAGGCGACGACGAAGACGAGCGAATCCTCGATCGCCTGGAAGACCGGCACCGGCAGGCGCTTTCCGACCTGGCCCGCGTAGTACATGCCATACCAGGCATGCGTGGGGTTCCCCCCGCCCTGGAACTCGAACTGCGGCCCGAGCAGGCGGCCCATCGCCCAGGCGATCACGAGGACCGGGGCAACGAGGTCAACAGCCACGCTCAACCGGAGCTGGGGGCACCAGCGCCGCCTGCAGAGCAGTCCCGTGGGCACGCCGCCGAGGAGCCCTCCGTAGCTCGACAGGCCTCCGTGCCAGACTGCGAGGATGTCCCCGGGGTTGGCGATGTAACCCTGAGGGCCCCTGAGGTTCGCGATCACGCTCACGGCTCGGGCACCGACGACCGACATGATGACGATCCAGATGAACGCACGGCCGAACCAGGCGTCCGGGTACCCGTGGTCGCGCAGCCGCTTGGCGAAATAGCGGTACCCGAACCAGAACGTGAGCGCGAGGCCGATGCCGTAGGTGTGGATCTGGAGCGGCCCGATGTGGAAGGCGACGGGTATTGGCTTCACGACTCTCCCTTGGTGGCGATAACGGTAGCGGCACCGTAGGTCGCCCGGGCGCCGCACAGGCCGTCCTCGCAGGCGAAGGGGTCAGGCCCCCTAGCCGCTCGCCGTCGCGTCCCTCGAGAGGTTCAGACCCGTTCCACGATCATGGCCATGCCCTGGCCCCCTCCGACGCACATGGTCTCGAGCCCGATCGTCTTGTCCTCCGCCTCGAGCCCGTTCAGCAGGGTCGTCATGATTCGCGCTCCGGTCATGCCGAACGGGTGGCCGAGGGCGATCGCCCCACCGTGGACGTTGAGCTTCTCGATCGGGATTCCGAGCGACCGCGCCGAAGGAAGCACCTGAGCTGCGAAGGCTTCGTTGATCTCCGCGAGGTCGACGTCGTCGATCGACATGCCGGCTCGCTTCAGCGCCTGCCGGCTCGCCTGGACCGGGCCGAGACCCATGATCTCGGGGTCGATGGCGCTGACGCCGCTCGACACGATGCGCGCCAAGGGTCGCAAGCCGAGCTCCGCCGCCCGCCGGTCGCTCATGACGACGACAGCGGCGGCGCCGTCGTTCAGCGGGCAGGCGTTGCCGGCCGTGACCCGCCCATCGGGACGGAAGACGGGCTTGAGCTGAGCCAATCTTTCCACTGTCGTATCCGGACGTGGGCCGTCGTCGGTCGACACCACGGTGCCGTCCGGCAGCGTCACCGGGGTGATCTCCCGCTCGAAGAACCCGTTCTCGACGTTGGCGACCGCTCGGTTCTGCGACAGCGCACCGAACTCGTCCATCTCGACGCGGCTGATGTTCTCGAGCTCCGCGACGTTCTCGGCGGTCTGCCCCATCGCGATGTAGATGTCGGGCAGGCCGACGGGGGGCGTCCACGGTCCGTGGCCACCCTCGGCGCGCGCGGCGGAGCGGGCTTGCGCATCGGCGAACAACACGTTGTACGTGCCAGGGATCCCGTCCGCGCTCCCATTTGCGAAACGACTCACCGTTTCCACACCAGCCGCCACGAACACGTCGCCCTCGCCGGCTCGGATCGCATGCGCTGCCATACGGATCGTCTGGAGCGACGAGGAGCAATAGCGGTTCACCGTCACCCCCGGGACGTTGCCGAGCCCGGACAGGATGGCCACGACCCGGGCGAGATTGAACCCCGCCTCGCCTGCGGGCTGCCCGTTGCCGAGGATCAGGTCCTCGATCTCCGCCGGGTCGAGCTCGGGCACCTTGGCCAGCACGGCCCTCACGATCTGTGCGGCGAGCTCGTCCGGCCGCATTTGAACGAGCGAGCCTTTGAATGCTCGACCGATCGGGCTACGCGATGTCGCGACGATGACAGCTTCCGGCATGAGGGCGAGCATAGACAAGCGCCGTCCGCCGGCGGTCGCCGGAACCGGACGCGTACTTCGGCTCAGGTTCTGGTTTCACCTGCCGATAATGCAGTCCAGGAGACCGGAAATACCGATACCGCGAGCGAGAGCGAGGAAGCGAGCGGATGGGGGAGCCGAGCACACTGTCGGCGCGCCGCCGTCCGACCGACGGGCGCCTACCCAGGCCCGGAGCGCCATCGTGGATGTCGCGCACCGACCCGATGGGGCGGTGGCTGGGAACCCTGTTCTGCGGCGGTGGTGTCCTCGCCTTGATCTCTTTGGCGCTTCCTCGGGAATTCCTCGGATCCGCAACGCTGGTCGCCGTGGTCGCTCTGGTGGCGTTCGCGATCGGGGTGCTCCTGCTGGCCGGTGCGTTGAACGGTGGTGCGCCGTCGGCGTTCTTTCTGGTGATCGCCGGAGCGAACGTGCTCGTCTCGTTCGGTGCTTACGTGTCGGGCAACCCGTCGAGCGGGGCGGAGCTGTTCTATCTCTGGGTCACGCCGTACGCCTACGCCCTGTTCTCTCCGATCCAGGCGGCCCTGCAGACGGGGATCGTCGGCGTGTGCTGGGGTCTGGTCCTTGTCAGGCTCGATGAGCAGCACCCGAGCGTCGGCCCGCCGAGCCGGCTCGAGGCGAAGTGGATCCTCACCATCATCACCGTCATCGCTGTCGGCGTTCTCGTCCGGGTCCTCAGCCGGTCGCTTCGCGACGTCGACCGCCGCTTCCACCGAGCCTTCGCCGACTCGGGCATCGGGGCCGCGTTCTTGTCGACCGACCTCACGTGGCTCGAGGTCAACGACGCGCTCTGCCGGATACTCGGTTACACGAGCGCCGAGCTCGTCGGCCGGCCGAGCAGGGAAATCGCGGACTGCGACATCATCGCCGAGAGTCATGCCACCGTCCCCACCCTGGACAACCAAGTCGTCGAAGAAGAGCAGAAGTATCTCCGGCCCGACGGGTCGACGGTTTGTCTCACGGTCACCGCCTCGCTCGTCGCGGCAGAGGTCGGCGACTCGTACGTGTTCGCCCAGTACCGGGACATCTCGGACCACAAGCACGCCCAAGAGGAGCTCGGCTACCAGGCGGCACACGATCCACTCACCGGCCTCGCCAACCGGAGCATGCTGATGGAACGGCTCGAGGCCGCGTTGGCAAAGCGGGCCAGCCGGGGGACCGGGGTCGGCGTGATCCTGCTCGATCTCGACAATTTCAAGATCGTCAACGACTCGTTGGGTCACCACATCGGGGACCAGGTGCTCATTGCGATCTCGCCCGTGATCGGGGCCGCCTGCACGCCGGGAGACACGCTCGCGCGCCTCGGGGGAGACGAGTTCGTGGTGCTCTGCGAAGGATTGTCCGGCGCCCACGACGCGCTCGACCGGGCGACCCGGATTTCGAAGGCGCTCGCCCAGACCGTCGAGCTGGCGACCGGCCAGTACTCGGCGAGCGCGAGCATCGGAGTGGCCGTCGCGACCGAGCCTGGAGACGACGGGTACGCCTTGCTCCGGGAGGCCGACGCGGCGATGTACCAGGCGAAGGCCGGCGGCCGCGGCCGCGTCGAGCTTTTCAACGTGGCCATGCGCGAGGATGCCGACCGGCGCATTCGGCTCGCCCGCGAGCTGCGGGGCGCCATCGGCAAGGGCGAGCTGCTGCTCGAGTACCAGCCCACCGTGGAGCTGGCGACGGGACACCCCGTCGCGATGGAGGCACTCGTCCGATGGGACCACCCCGAACGCGGCAGGTTGTCACCGGACCAGTTCGTGTCCTTGGCAGAGGATGCGGGTTTGTTCGCCGAGCTCGGGGAGTGGGTGCTCGAGACCGCTTGCACGGAGTTCGCCCGCTGGCGTCGCGCCGACCCGGCGACGCTCGTACGGGTCTCGGTGAACGTGTCGCTCGCCCAGTTGGCGATGCCGCGATTCGCGCAACGAGTGATCGATCTGCTCATTCGGCTCTCGATCTCTCCCTCCAGCCTTTGCATCGAGATCGCAGAGTCGCCCCTCTTGGACAACTCGTTCGCGCTCGTCTCGCTGGAGTCGCTGCGCTCCTGGGGGATCGAGATCGTCCTGGACGGCTTCGAGACACGACGCTCGTCGCTCGACCACCTCGAGCGCCTCCCCATCGGGATGGTGAAGACCGACCGTTCGGTCGTCGCGCGCCTGACCGAGCGGCCACGCCAGGACGCGGTGATCGGAGCGATCCTGGCCATGGCCGATGCACTCGGGGTCGCGTTCGTGGCAGGAGCGGTGGAGACCGAGACGCAGCTCGACCAGCTGCGGGCGATCGGGTGCCGGCTCGTCCAGGGCAACGCCGTGGCGTCCCCGATGCCCGCTGACGAGGTGCCGGACTACCTTCGCCGTATCTGGGTGGGACCCGCCGGGAAGTAGCCGCGCCGCGCAGCCGGGGGCCGCGCAGCCGCGGGCCGCGCAGCCGGGGGCCGCGCAGCCGCGGGCCGCGCAGCCGGGGCCAGACCCGAGCAGCCACTGTCGTTGCCGCCGAGCACGCGCCGTCGACCCTGCTGGCGCCCCGAATCTCGCCCCGCCCGGCCCTATCATCGAGTCATGGGCGAACGCGGTTCCGGCGAGAACGTCGATCGGCGAGCCTTTCTGAAGGGTCTCGGTGCCGTAGGGAGCGCTGCGGTTCTGGGTGGCGTCGCCGCGGCTTGCACCTCGAGCGGGAGCGGGGCCGAAGGGGGCACGACCAGCGCCAAACAGGGACCGACGACGACCAGCCTGCCTGCCACGACGACTACGACCGTGCCGGCCGTGCACTACGACGCTCTCGAACTGCCCGTGGCGACCTGGGTCGTTGAGGAGAACGCCCGGCCCGGGACCAAGGCCTGGCTCGTCTCGGGCTCGCCGCCTCACGGCATCGAGGGCTACGCCGACCGTGTCAGCGCCCAGCCAGGCGAGGAGGTGACGTTGTATGTGAACACTGTGGCGCGCTCGGTCGAGGTGGAGGCGTACCGGATCGGCTGGTATCAAGGCTATGGGGCCCGTTTCGTGGCCAACCTGGGAAGAGCGCGAGGCGTCGTCCAAACGCAGCCGTCCTTGACCCCGACGGTGAACATGATCGAGTGCCATTGGCGCGAGACGCTTCGTTTCGCCGTGGGGCAAGACTGGCCTTCGGGTTACTACCTGCTCAAGCTCCTCGGGAGCAATGGCTACAACCAGTGGGTGCCCCTCGTGGTGCGCGACGACTCGAGCCGGGCGGCGGTCCTCGTCCAGAGCTCGGTCACGACCTGGCAGGCCTACAACCTCTGGGGCGGCTTCAGCCTGTACGGCACCGGACCGGGTGGTTACGGGTACCCAGACCGTTCCCGGGTCGTCTCCTTCGACCGGCCCTACCCGGCGAACTGGGAGAACGGCTCGGCCGACTTCTTCGGTAACGAGTACCCGCTCGTCGCCTTGCTCGAGCGGCATGGCGTCGACGTGACCTACTGGACGGACCTCGACCTCCACGAGCGATCGCACCTGTTGGCGAACCACCGGTGCCTCGTCAGCCTCGGACACGACGAGTACTGGTCCGCTGAGATGAGGCGCGGCGCCCAGGGCGCCGTCGATGCCGGGCTCAACTTCGCAGTGCTCGGCGCCAACTGCTGCTACCGCCACATTCGCCTGCAGGACTCGCCGCTCGGGACGTCGCGGCGCCAGGTTTGCTACAAGGACGGGGCGGAAGATCCGCTCTACGGGGTGGACGACGCCGAGGTCACCTCCAACTGGGAGGACGGGCCGGTCCCGCGCCCCGAATCTCAGCTCATCGGCGTGGAATACCAGTCCTTCGGCGGCAGCGGGGATCTCGTGGTGGCCGATGCGGCGTCCTTCGTCTTTTCCGGGACGGGGTTGACCGACGGGAGCCGCATTGCCGGCGTCGTCGGCTCCGAGTTCGACGCCTACGTGCCGCAGAGCCCCTCACCGGCAAACCTCGAGATCCTCTGCCACGCCGCGACCGGCAGCGCCAACGGCCCTGCGACCGTGGACACGGGGTACTACACCGTCAACGGCGGAGGGGGCGTGTTCGCGAGCGGGACTGCCTCGTGGATCAACCGGATGTGGGCGAACACCGGGATCCTCCCGACCCCGTTTGCCCCGACGGCCCTGCCGGCGACAGCGGCGGTCTCGAGGATCACCCTGAACGTGCTGGCGGCCTTTTCGAAGGGCCCGGCGTCACTGACGGTGCCGTCGAGCGCGACCTGGCAGAGGTTCTACACACCCGGGAGCGGCACCCTTGCCCCAGTGGCGGCGACGAGCCATTGAGGTGACGTGGGCGCCGGGCGCCACCGGCGTCGGGCGGGCTCAGCCGAGGAGCTCGGCCATCAGCCTCATCGTGGAGAGGTCTCCACTCACCAGCAGGGTGGTGACGAGGGACTCGCGCCAACGGTCGAGGTCGTCACGGACCTTGTCCTTCGGCCCGATCAGGCAGATCGCCTCGACGAGCTCGGTCGGGACGAGGGCGGCGGCATCGTCCTTGCGCCCGTCGAGGTAGGCGTCCTGGATCTTCGTCGCCGCCTGTTCGAATCCCATGCGGGCGAAGACGTCGAAGTGGAAGTTCGCGTCCCGTGCACCCATGCCGCCGATGTAGAGCGCCATCCAGGGACGCACCGAGTCGGCGGCCCGTTCCAGGTCCTCGTCGATGACCACGGTCGCGGTGCTGATCACCTCGAAATCCCCGGCTTTGCATCGCGCTCCGGGTCGGGCGAAGCCCTCCGCAAGGGCAGCCCGGTAGGAAGCGTCGTGTTCGGGCGCGTAGAACAGTGGCAACCACCCGTCTCCGATTTCTGCGCAGAGGGCGACGTTCTTCGGGCCTTCGGCCCCGAGGATGATCGGCAGGTCCGCCCGCAACGGGTGGACGATCGACTTGAGCGGCTTGCCGAGCCCGGTGCCGTCCGGGTACGGCAACGGGTAGTGGGGCCCGGGGCTCGTGACCGGAGCCCGGCGGGCTATGACCTGCCGGACGATGTCCAGGTACTCGCGGGTGCGTGCCAATGGCTCGCGAAACGGCTGGCCGTACCACCCCTCAACCACCTGGGGTCCCGACACGCCCAAGCCCAGCACGAAGCGCCCGCCCGACAGATGGTCGAGGGTCACTGCAGCCATGGCGGTTGCCGTGGGCGTGCGAGCCGAGAGTTGGATGAGCGCCGTCCCGAGCCGCACGCTCTCGGTGCGCGAGCCCAGCCACGCGAGCGGGGTGAGGGCGTCGGACCCGTACGCTTCGGCAGTCCAGATCGAGTCGTAGCCGAGCCGCTCGGCTTCGGCCACCTTGCTCGCCGCGTCGGCGGGAGGAGTCGCGCCCCAGTATCCGAGCTGCAGGCCGAGCTTCATGACGCGCGTGCTCCCCGCTTGATCCTCTCGACACTCGCGAGATCCATGGCAACCCATCTTGGCAGTGCGAGGTCCCGGCCGCGGGAGGCATGCTCACCCCGGACGCGGAGGGGCCCCGGGTAGCCGGTCAGCTTGCGCCTCCGTACTTCCCGGGGCCATCCCCAGGGCGGCTCGCCCTCCTGTCCGACATCGGGGACCTTGCGGCCCTGCCGGTGCCTGAGCCTTCGTGCCTGCCCCGAAAGGCCTGCAGTTAGGGCGGAGGTCCGTCCACCTCTCCTCTGTCGGCTTGGTCTCGCACCAACTGCTCCGGACTCCCCTGCGGGCTTCCCTCGCCTTCAGCGCTTTGACCCAACCGCTTTCGGTTGATCGAGAGCTTGCTCTCCCCGGCGCATACCGTCAAGACGTATTCGCGATATCCCCTGGAAGTTCACAGGGCTTGGGATATTTCCCCCGTCCATCCCCAGATCTATCCCCCGATTCGTCCACAGTCGAGCGGTCAGACGGCCGGCGCGGTGCCGCTTCGAGGGAACTGGTCGCCGTCAAATCCATCGACCCTCGCGAACTCGCCGACGGCTCGACGCCGGAGGCGCGTGATCGACCGCCGAGGGTGACCGAGCACGATCATGCCCGCCAGCGCGTAGTTCTCCGGGATCCCGAGGAGCGACTTGAGCGGAGCCTCCTCCCGGCAGATGATGGTCGTCAGGACGCCACCGAGCCCGGCGTCGCGCGCTGCAAGAAGCACGTTGTGGCCGAAGGGATAGATCGAGCCCCCGCCGACGATGCTCTGGCGGCCGATGCCGTTGTCGAGCACGGCGAGCGCCGTCAGGTCGACGCAGAGCAGCATCATCACCGGAACCGTGTCGAGACCGTCCGCGAACGGATCGGGTCGGGCGGTCTCACGTGCGGACGCGAGATCGACGGCGGGATGCTCCCAGCGGCCGTGCTCGTCGGGGGCGAAGGGCACCCGCCCCTCGGCGACATGCGCGAGGTACTCCCGCCAGCCCAACACGTAGTGGTCTCGTACGGCTCGGCGGATCCCGGGATCCTTGACGACGATGACGCGCCATGGTTGGCGGTTGCCGCCGCTCGGGGCGAAACGCGCCGACTCCAACACTCGTTCGACCGCACTGTCCTCGACCGGTTCGTCGGTGAAGTCCCGCGTCGCCGGGGTCGTGCGCATCGCTTCGGTCAGCTCCACTGCACACCTCCTCGCTCGAACGCTACGCGACCGACCGGGCCAGCACAGACGAGATTGCCGGCGTCAAGGGGCCGAAAGTTGGCGCCAGGATGCGCGCGGCGGGTTGCACCAGGGACGGGGTGTCGCGCGACGCTACAGTGAGTCATCGCGGCGAATCGCTCGGCTTGGTCACGAGCGGACGGGCAAGTTGGGGGGAGACCGATTGCGCGACCAGCGAGTCAGCGGCGTGCCGGAAGCGGCCGTGTTGTCCGTCGAAGGCATCACGGTCAACTTCGGGGGACTGAGCGTGCTCGACGCCGTCTCGCTGTCCGCCTCCTCGGGCGAGATCGTTGGCCTCATCGGGCCGAACGGCGCCGGCAAGACGACGATGTTCAACGTCATCTGCGGCTTCGTGCGACCTGCCGCGGGTCGGATCATGTGGAGAGGCCGCGAGCTCCGGCGCCAGCACCCGCACGATCTCGCGGCACTCGGCATCTCGCGGACGCTCCAGGGCGTGGGCCTCTTCCCCCACCTGACCGTGCTCGAGAACGTGGTCGTCGGGCTGACGCCGAAGGCGCGTGCCGGTCTCTTCTCGTCGATGCTCGGGCTGTGGGGCTCGAGCCGGGAGGAGCGGCGCCTGCGGGAACGGGCGATGGAATCGCTCGAGCGGCTCAGCCTCGCCGGCTACGCCGCACGGATGCCAGGGACGCTTCCCTATCCGGTCCAGAAGCGGGTGGGGCTTGCGCGGGCGCTCGTCGCCGACGCGGCGCTCGTGCTGATGGACGAGCCCGCGAGCGGTCTCTCGGCATCGGACATCACCGAGCTCGCCGAGCTGCTCGGATCGCTGAGAGGTCACATGGGCGTGCTCATCGTGGAGCACGACATGGACCTCGTCATGGCAACCTGCGACCGGATCGTCGTGCTCGACTTCGGAAGGGTCATCGCCACCGGACCTCCCGCCGAGATCCGCGCGAATCCCGCCGTGACGACGGCGTATCTCGGAGAGCCGCTCGAGCGTGAGCCCGGTCATGCTGGAGGTTGAGCACCTCTCGGTCTCCTACGGCGTCGCGCGGGCGCTCGACGACGTCTCGCTCAGCGCCGAGGAAGGCTCGATCACCGCCGTGCTCGGCGCCAACGGCGCGGGCAAGACGACCCTGTTGCGGGCGATCACCGGTCTCGTCGGTGCCAAATCGGGGAGCGTCCGGCTCAAGGGCAAGGAGCTCCTCGGCCTGCGGACCGAGGAGATCGTGCGCCTCGGCGTCGCTCACGTGCCCGAGGGCCGTGGCGTCATCACCGAGCTCACGGTCGACGAGAACCTGAAGCTCGGCGCGCTCTGGCGTCGACGCGAGCCCGCCTACCGGCACGGCATCGAACGTGCCTACGAGCTCTTCCCCGCGCTCGAGAGCCGGCGCCGTCGCCCGGCTGCGACACTCTCGGGCGGCGAGCGGCAGATGCTCGCGATCGGCCGCGCGCTCGCCGCGAGCCCCCGGTTGCTCCTGCTCGACGAGCCCTCGCTCGGTCTCGCGCCGCTCGTCACCCGGGAGCTCCTGCGGGTCGTCCGGGGCCTCGCACACTCCGACGGCCTGACGCTGCTGCTCGTCGAACAGAACGCGAGCAGCGCGCTCTCGATCGCGGATACGGCCATCGTGCTCAACCTCGGGCAGGTCGTCGTGAACGAGGACGCGGCCGCGCTTTCGTCCGACGAAAAACTGCGACACAGCTACCTGGGCTTTTGAAGGCGGTGAGATGAGTCTCTTCGTCGACTTGACGTTGAACGGGATTACCTACGGCGTCATCTACGCAGCCGTCGCGCTCGGCCTCGTCCTGATCTGGCGGGCGACGAGGATCCTCAACTTCGCCCAGGGCGCGCTCGCGACCCTCACGACCTACATCGCCGTCTCCTTGCTCGACCGCTCGATCAACTACTGGTTCGCCTTTGCGGCCGCTCTTGCGGCCGGCCTCGTCGTCGGTGCGCTCACCGAGCGTGTCTTCATCCGTCCGCTGTACGGAAAGCCGGAGCTCAACCCGGTCGTGGTCTCGATCGGGCTCCTCATCCTCGTCGAGTCCGTGGTGGGCGCCATCTGGGGATCGGCCGACCGGGGGTTCACGCCCGCGTTCTCACAGTACGGGGTCGACATCTTCAACGACCACCTCGACTTCTCCCGTTTCGACATCTTCGTCCTCGGCTCGGTGCTGGTGCTGATGCTGGCGATGCTCGTGCTGTTCCGGTGGACGAGCCTCGGTCTCAAGATGCGGGCCGGCGCCTTCGCCCCCGAGGTGGCGCGCCTGCTCGGCGTCCGGGTGGGGCGCATCCTGACCGTCGGCTGGGCGCTCGCGACGCTCGCCGGCGCGCTGGCAGGAGTGCTCGTGGCTCCGCTCGTCCTGCTCTCGCCGAACATGATGGACCCGATCCTCGTCTACGGGCTCGTCGCCGCGGTGCTCGGGGGCCTCGACAGCCCGGTCGGCGCACTCGTCGGCGGGGTCGTGACCGGGCTCGGGATCTCTTATGTCGGCGGCTACCTCGGTTCCAGCATGGAGACCGTCGGTGCCGCCGTGCTGCTGATCGCCGTGCTGTCGGTCCGGCCCGAGGGCATCTTCTCGCGACCGCGAGCGCGGCGGGTGTGAGCGTGCACGCTTCCTCCCGCACGACTCGCCTGCCCGGGCTGATCCGGCTGCCGGACCAGCCGCTGGTTCGGCACCTGCTGCTCGCCATTGTGGCGGGAGGATTGCTCCTCTGGCTCACCTTCAGCGTCAGCGCCTTCGACAACACCGAGCTCGCCGAGATCGGCTGGTACGCCATCGCCATCGCAGGGCTGTCGGTGCTGACCGGCGTGAGCGGTCAGATCTCGCTCGGGCACGGTGCCTTCGTCGCGGTCGGCGCCTACGCGGCAGGGCTGATGATGGAGCACTTCGACCTCCCGCTCATCGTTCCGATCGCCGTCGGCGTCGCAGTGGCGGCGGTGCTCGGCGCCCTCGTCGGCTTGCCGGCGACCCGGTTGAGAGGCCCGTACCTCGCCGCGGTGACGCTCGCGCTCGCGCTCGCGGTGCAGGACATCCCCGAGAAATTCTCCAGCCTTTTCAACGGGGACGAGGGGATCATCGTGAACCCGGCGACTCCGCCGCACTCGGTTCCGCCGGAACGCTGGCTGGCCTGGATCACGCTGTTCAGCGCACTCGTCACGATGGTCGTGCTCGCTAATTTCCTGCGGAGCCGCTTCGGGCGCGCACTGCGAGCCGTTCGGGACGACGAGATCGCAGCGGCCGCCTCGGGGTTGCACCCGGCCCGCCTGCGGGTGCTCGCCTTCGCCGTCAGCGCGGCGACGGCGGGCCTCGCGGGCGGCCTGTTCGCGCTCTGGAGCGGCATCGTCAGCCCCGACAGCTTCAGCCTCTTCCTTTCCATCCAACTGCTCGCCGGGATGGTGATCGGTGGCAGCGGGACGCTCGGCGGCGCGTGGTGGGGGGCACTGGCGCTTGTCTATGTGCCCGAGTGGTCCATGAGCCTGTCCGGCCACTTCAACTTCTCGAGCGGCATCTCGGCCAACCTGCAAAACGCGGTGTTCGGCGTGCTCATCATCGCGATCATGATGGTGGCTCCCTCGGGCATCCAGGGCTGGCTACGCTCTCTCGGATCCAAGCTCTGGGGCTGGCCAGGGCATCGGCGAGCGGTCGCGACGGGGTCGACCCCGCTGCCCGCCGCAATCAGCTCTCCCCATTCATCCACAACATCCACAACAGAAGGGAATATCCCATGACCAACGTCATACGAACGCGCGGCCGAGCCGTGCTGTTTGGCTCGGTGCTCGGTTCCCTCGTGCTTGCCGCCGCCCTGGCCAGCCCGAGCAGCAGCGCGACGGTGAGGGCGCCTGCCGTGACGGGTGTGACCGCGACCCAGATCACCCTCGGCACCACCACGCCGCTCACGGGCCCGGCGGCACCTGGCTACGACGAGATCGCTCCCGCGACGAACGCCGTCTTCAAGTACATCAACGCCCACGGCGGCGTTTACGGGCGCAAGATCAAGTACATCATCGACAACGACGGGTACAACCCGACGAATACGGTGTCGTTGACCAAACAGCTCGTCGAGCAGCAGAACATCTTCGCCGACGTCGGACCGCTCGGCACCCCGACGCAGCTGGCGGTGCAGGGCTTTCTCAACTCGAGGGGCGTCCCGCAGCTGTTCGTCGAGTCCGGCTGCGCCTGCTGGAGCCAGTCGAAGTTTCCCGACAGCTTCGGGTGGCAGCCGAATTACATCGTCGAGGGCAAGCTCCTCGGCCACTTCGTCGACGACCACCTCGGCCGCAAGAAGGTCGGCTACCTGTATCAGAACGACGAGTTCGGATTGGACGGCGTGAAGGGGCTGAACGAGGAGATCCCGTCGAAAAACGTCGTCGGCTCGCAGAACTATGACGGCACCTCTGCCGGCCTCGCAGCCGGCCTCGGTGCCCAGATCAGTGCGCTCAAGGCCGACGGCGCGACCCTGGTGGTGCTGTACACGATCCCGGCAGCCACGGCGCTCGCCCTCCTCGCGGCCGCAGGGCTCGACTACCACCCCGTGTGGGTGGTCTCGAGCGTCGGCTCGGACCCGCCGACGCTCGCCGCGCTGCTCGGCTCGTTCTCGAAGGGAAAGGCCGGCGCCTCGCTGCTGAACGGGATGATCACGAACGCCTACGCCCCACCTGAGTCGCAGTCCTCCGACGCCTGGATCAAGCTGGCGAAGTCCATCCTCTCCAAGTACGAGAAGGGCTACCACTGGGACGGCAACAGCGAGTACGGGGTCGGGCTCGGCATCACCATGGTGGAGCTCCTCGAGGCCGCAGGGAAGAATCTCACCCGTTCCGGGCTGCTGAAGACGCTCGAGACCGTCGGGAAGACCTTCGCCACGCCGGGGCTCGTCCCGCTCACCTACTCGAAGACGGACCACTACGGCTACTCCGGCTCGGAGATGGTGCGGATCGCCGGTGGCGGTGCCTCGATCACTCCCGTCAGCCCGCTCTACGTGACGACGAACACCGGTCCCATCAAGATCTACAAGGGCGCCCCGAAGAAGATCCCGGCGCTGTTCACCAAGAGTTAGCAGTCGCCTTGACGCCGCGCCGGCGGCTTCCAGTGCGAAGCCGCCGGCGCGGATCTTGACGTAGGCCGATCTCCCTTCCACCTGACGGCCGTCCGCCGGCCGCCCGCAGCTCGCCCAGAGCTGTGCGGCGGCTTGGCGGGCCCGGGTCGGGCGCCGTTAGCCTCACGGCCGAGACTGACGAGGGAGGAGTGCGCGTGTCGAGTTCGACGGTCATTGACCCGGCAACTGTCGCGTCCGAGCTCGAGGCGATCGTCGGGCCGGGCAAGGCGCTCGATTGACCGGGGCCAGCAGACGATGAAGGGCGCCCAAGCCTTGATCGGAGCGCTCGTCGCGTCCGGCGTTGAAGTGTGCTTCGCGAATCCCGGCACGTCCGAGATGCACTTCGTCGCCTCGCTCGACGGGTTCGTGGAGATGCGAGGCGTTCTCGGCTTGTTCGAGGGCGTCTGCACGGGCGCGGCGGACGGTTACGGGCGCATGGCCGACAAGCCGGCGTCGACGTTGCTCCACCTCGGTCCTGGCCTTGCGAATGGATTGGCGAACCTCCACAACGCAAGGAGGGCGGGCTCGCCCGTCGTCAACATCGTCGGTGACCACGCCACCTACCACAAGCGGTACGACGCGCCCCTCGAGAGCGACATCGAGAGCCTGGCTCGCCCGATGTCCGGTTGGTACCGCTCGAGCGCGCGTCCCGAGGACGTCGCCGCCGACGCTGTGGCGGCGGTCGAGGCCGCCTGCGGCCCGCCGAGGAAAGTCGCCACCCTCGTCTTGCCCGCCGACGTGTCCTGGCTCGATACCGATGCCGCAGCTGCGCAAACCGTCGCCGCGCGGGCTGCCGCCAGACGAGGGTCCCTCGCTTTCCCACCTCAAGGAGACCAGGTCCCGATCGACCTCGTCGAAGCCCTCTCCCACGTCTTGCGATCCGGCGAGCCGACGGCGGTGTTGCTCGGCGGCCGGTCACTTCGCGAACGGGCGCTCCTGGCGGCGAGCCGGGTTACGGCAACCACTGGTGCGCGGCTGTTGAGCGAGACCTTTCCCGGACGCACCGAACGCGGCGCCGGGCTGCCCGTGGTGGAGCGCCTCGCCTACCTCGGCGAGCTCGCCGCGAAGCAGCTCGAAGGTTTGCGTCATCTCGTCCTCGTGGACGCGCGGGTGCCCGTCTCGCCGTTCGCCTATCCGGGCTTGAACAGCGAGCTGCTCCCTGCCGGCTGCGAGGTGCACGTCCTCGCGAGCGGTTCGGACGATGTCGCCGGCGCCCTCGAGGCGCTCGCGGATACCGTCGGCGCCCGCCAGGACGCGGCCGTTCTCCGCAGCGCCGAGCGACCCGGACGCCCGACCGGGCCGCTCACTGCGGCGGCCGCCGCGGCGGTGGTCGGGTCCCTCTTGCCCGAAGGGTCGATCGTGTCGGACGAGGCCATCACGGCCGGGATCTTCTTCTCGGGAGCGACCGAGGGAGCGCCGCGCCACGATTGGCTCGGGCTGTCCGGCAACGCCATCGGCCAGGGCCTACCTTGCGCAACCGGTGCGGCGGTCGCCTGTCCCGACCGCCCGGTGATCGCGCTCCAGGCCGACGGCAGTGCCATGTACACGATCCAGGCGCTCTGGACCCAGGCTCGAGAGGGCTTGGACGTCACCACCATCCTCCTCGACAATGCGTCGTACGCGATCTTGAACTTCGAGCTGAAGCGCGTGGGGGCCGAGCAGGAGGGCCCGGCGGCGCGTTCACTCCTCGACCTGTCGAATCCAAGTCTCGACTTCGTCAAGCTTGCTCAGGGAATGGGTGTCGGAGCCGCTCGAGCCGAGACCTGTGAGGAGCTCGGGACAGGTCTCGAGCAGGCGTTTGCCGAGCCAGGACCGCACCTGGTGCACGCGGTGCTCTCCCGCGATTCCGGATTCTGAGCACGAAGGCGGCCGGTGGCCGCGAACGACGAGCCGGCTCTTCGGCCGGGAGCGAAGGAAGCGAAGGAGTGGTCTGTTGATAAAGGAACTCGAACGGGTCGGAGTCGTCGGCTGCGGCCTCATGGGATCGGGCATCGCCGAGGTCTGCGCGACGGCGGGACTCGACGTTCTCGTGCGCGAGGTCGACGGTGACGCGGTGCACCGCGGCAAGTCGCGGATCGAGTCGTCGCTGGAGCGGGCCGTCCGGCGGGGCAAGCTCGATGCCGAGACGCGGGACCTTGCCCTCGAGCGGCTGCGTTTCACGACCGATCTCGACGAGTTCGCGGACCGCCAGGTCGTGTTCGAGGCCGTGCTCGAGCACGAGGCCGCCAAGGTCGCCGTCTTCTCCGCGCTCGACGGGATCGTGGAGGACAAGGAGGCGATCCTCGCCTCGAACACGTCGTCGATCCCGATCATGAAGCTCGGCATGGTGACCCGGCGGCCCGAGCAGGTCGTCGGTATCCACTTCTTCAACCCGGTCCCGGTACTGCAGCTGGTCGAGCTCGTGTCGTCGCTGCTCACTGCTCCGGAGGTGACCGACCGGGCGGAGGAGCTCGCCACGGGTGTGCTCGGCAAGAAGGTGATCCGGTCCCAGGACCGGGCCGGATTCGTCGTGAACGCGCTGCTCGTCCCGTACCTGCTCTCCGCTGTGAGGATGCTCGAATCCGGCTTCGCGAGAGCGGAGGACATCGATCTCGGAATGGTGGTCGGGTGCGCCCACCCGATGGGACCGCTCCACCTGTCGGACCTGATCGGCCTCGACACGCTGAAGGCGATCTCCGAGTCGATGTACGACGAGTTCAAGGAGCCGCTCTACTCGCCGCCGCCGCTGCTTCTGCGCATGGTCGACGCCGGGCTTCTCGGCCGAAAGAGCGGCCGCGGGTTCTTCAACCACGTCGAGCATGCGTCCTGAACCGGTGCAGCTCGACCACGTGGCGGCCCGACGGCCGTGGCCCGTGTCGCCGGGGCCGGAAAACTCGGGCACGGTGGTAGGGTCCGCTCGGCCGATTGGCCGGGAGGCGCCATTGCAATGACTACGGACTGGGACGGGCAGGGCCTTCCGCCGGCGGCGTTGGCCAGAATGGAGCGGGGGCGCTCGTCGGCCGTTCGCAGCAGCCTGCTCTCGGTGCCGGGACACGTCGGCGTGGAGGCGTGCGGCTTCTCGGTCGTCGGCGAGGTGATGGGTTGCATCGTCGAGACGATCGGGTTCACGGGGTGGGCCGGCTGCGGCTACGGCGGCTACGGCGCCTACGGCGGCGGGGGGATGTACGCCGGTTACGGCGCTGCGACCCAGACCGTGACGAGCGGGCAAGGCGGCGGGTGGGTGGGCTACGCCCCCTACGTCGACGCGCTCTACCACGGCTTCGACACCGCCCTTTATCGCATGCTGCTCGAGTGTCAGTCGCTCGGCGGCGACGGGGTCGTCGGCGTACGCCTCGAGCAGCGGCATCTCGGGCAGGGCAACCGGGAGTTCGTCGCCCTCGGCACCGCCGTCCGAGCAGCAGGGGACCAGCGGCCGGCCAAGCTGTTCTCGACCACGTTGAACGGCCAGGATTTCGCCAAACTGCTGCGCGGTGGCTGGATGCCGGCCTCGGTTGTCGTCGGGATCTCGGTCGCGATCCGCCACGACGACTGGGCGACGAGGCGACAGGCCAGCGCATGGACCTACAACACCGAGGTCTCCGGCTACACCGAGCTGGTGAACCACGTTCGAGCCGACTCGAGATCCCAGCTCGCCCGCCGCGTCAGCGGGATCGGCGCCGATGGGGCGATCACCAGCACGATGCAGCTCCACATCCACGCCCAGGAAGTGGGCGAGAACCACACCGACCACGTCGCCGAGTCGCGGCTGATGGGCGACGCCGTGGTGCGGTTCCACGCCGTGGGCGCCGCGCCGACGAAGAGTCTTACGATCTTGCCGCTCTTGAACCCACGAGGGAGTAAACGATGAACGTCGAAGCCAACGAGATGGGCATCCCCGAAGATGCGATGAAGCGCCTGGCCGAGATGCGGCCCGGCCAGCCGGGGGCGCTGTTCACCTCCGACCTGAGCGTGAACGAGTTCCTCCTCGTACGCGAAGCCGGCTTCCGGCCGCTCGGCCTCGTGCTCGGCTCGAGCATCTACCACGTCGGCCTCCAGATCGGGCGGTGGAGCCAGAACATGGAGCTCGACACGCTTTCACAGGCCATGTACCACGCCCGCGAATTGGCCATGACCCGCATGGAAGCCGAGGCCGACGCGCTCGGCGCTGACGGCATCGTCGGGGTCCGACTCGAGATCGAGTTCAAGGAGTTCGGCAATGACCTCGCCGAGTTCATCGCCGTCGGTACCGCCGTGAAGTCCGACGACAAGGGGAACTGGCGCAACGACGAGAACAAGCCCTTCACTTCCGATCTCTCCGGCCAGGACTTCTGGACGCTCATCCAGGCGGGCTACGCGCCGCTTGGCATGGTGATGGGCAGCTGCGTGTACCACATCGCCCATCAGGGTGCGTTCAAGGCGATGGGCAACGTCGGCCGCAACGTCGAGATCCCTAAGTTCACCGAAGCCCTCTACGACGCCCGTGAGCTGGCGATGAGCCGGATGCAGGCCGAGGCAGAGCAGCTGAAGGCCGAGGGAATCGTCGGCGTGCAGCTGCTCTCGCTCGCGCACAAGTGGGGTGGTCACACGACCGAGTTCTTCGCCATCGGCACCGCCGTGCGGCCGCTGCGGGCGGACCACATCATCGCCAAGCCACAACTCGTCCTCCCACTCACGGACCGTTGAGCTCCGGGATCGAACCCGGCGCCGGCGGCGCCGACCCCCCCGCCCCGGCCAGCGGCCAGCCGGGTGCCCCCGACCCGCCGGGTGCCGGGGACTTCGGCTCCGGTGTGAATGCGGTCGCCGCCGACCTTCCTGCGGAACTGGGAAGCGACACGAGTGTGGTCGATCTCGTCGCCGCCGCGATCCGGGCCGACACCTCCGATCTGGACGCTTATCACCGCGTGCTGTCGGCGACCGTGTCGGACATGCTGCCCGCCGGCATGGTGGAGGTCGACCGCGAACGTTCGATGAAGGATCGGATGGCCGGCCGAGAGGGCCGGGCCACGTCGATCCGGATCCGTCTCGGCGATCGCACCCTCGAGCTCGTCGCCCAACGCGGGCGGCTCGTGGCGACTGCAGCCCGGGAGGTGCGCGGCGTGGTGATCAGCCGCCAGGAGATCAGCGTCGCCGAATGGACTCAGTTGCTCGCTCAGTATCTGGCACAGCTCGCGGCGGAGAACGCCGACGCCCGGCTCGCGCTCTCGAAGCTGCTCGGTGGCGTCTGAGGGGGCGAGTCTTGGCGCTAGGTCTGGGGAGCCTGCTCGATCCGTCGCCTCGTCTGGCGCGCGGCAGCGAGGTCGCCCGGCCCTCGACGGTGCTCGAGTGAGGCGATCACCGCTTCGCGGTGCTCGACGTTCACGTTGCCGCCGTACTTGAACTTCGCCCGGACCTCCTCGATGGCGATCCGGATTCCCCGGATGGTGCGCAGCTGTGCCGCGTGGGCATCGAGCGGATCGGCGATCTCGAAGTCGGGTTGGATCACTGCTAGCTGGAGCCTCAGGATGGCGGCGATGTCGGCTGGCTCGGACACGATCGTGGCGGAGCCTTCGAGCTGGACCGCCGCGTAATAGGTGGTCGGAATGCCGCGGAGCGGGTCCTCGTCACCGATCGCCTTCCATGCCGAGGGGATGAACGCCCAATCTCCGGCGACGCTCATCAGCACCCGGGGTTGCTCCTCGATTGCCTCGAGCAGCGGGTTCTTGCCCACGAGATGGAGGATCACCTCGTCGCCGTCGAGGATGAACTGGGTCGGTACGACGACGGGAACCTCTCGTCCCTCGCCGGCGGCGGCAAGATGCCCGAATCCCTGACTCACGACGAAATCGCGCCACTCGTCCTCGCCGAAGCCGCTGTCAACCTTTGCGATGTACACACCCCTTCTCTATCAGGTTGCCGCAGCCGTGCGTTGACGGCGGTCCGGCGGGCGATCGCCATTGCTCCATCGCTGGCAGGATGAGGCGATGGGCGGCACTTATACCCACGGCCATCACGAGTCGGTGCTGCGAAGCCATCTGTGGCGTACCGCAGAGAACTCGGCGGCCTATCTCCTCGGTTCCCTGACCGCCGGTCAGGACCTGCTCGACGTCGGCTGCGGGCCCGGCACCATCACCGTGGACCTGGCGGCTCGCGTCGCGCCCGGACGCGTGGTCGGGATCGACGCCGCTGAGGAAGTGGTCGCCCGGGCAGACACGCTACGTCGCGAGCGCGGCGTGACCAATGTCGAGTTCTCGACCGGAGACGTCTACCGCCTTGAATTCGGGGACGAATCCTTCGACGTCGTCCATGCGCACCAGGTGCTCCAGCACCTGACCGAACCCGTAGCCGCCCTCCGCGAGCTGCGACGGGTGCTGCGCCCTGGCGGTGTTCTGGCGGTGCGGGACAGCGACTACGGAGCCTTCACCTGGTGGCCGCCCGATCCGCTTCTTGACCGATGGCTCGCGCTCTATCACCAGGTGACCGCTCGCAACGGCGCCGAGGCCGATGCAGGCCGCCGGCTCATGAGCTGGGTGCGGGAAGCCGGCTTCCGTCGCCTGAGGGTGACGAGCTCGACCTGGACCTTCGCCGACCCGGGGGCGCGTGCCTGGTGGGGCGGCCTCTGGGCCGATCGGGTGCAGCTGTCGTCGTTCGCCGAGCAGGCGGTCGCCTACGGACTCAGCGACGGGCACGAGCTTGGGGCGATCGCGGCGGCGTGGCACCGCTGGGCCGAAGCCGCCGACGGTTTCTTCGCCGTCTTGCACGCGGAGGTGCTGGCGCAGCGATAGGCAGCGCCGGCCCGGCCGCCCGGGGCCGCGGCGCCTGCCCGGGGCCGCGGCGCCTGCCCGGGGCCGCGGCGCCTGCCCGGGGCCGCGGCGCCTGCCCGGGGCCGCGGCGCCGACCGCCCGAGGCGGCGTCGTCTCCGAGGCAGGCTCGCCTCAACTATGGTCGCAAGGTTGCGAATGATCGCGAGCGCAGCGAGGGGCGGTCCAAGATGAAGGCTCTCGTCAAGGCGAAGCCCGAACCGGGCCTGAGCTACGAGGACGTGCCAATCCCGGCTATCGGCCGAGATGACGTCCTGATCAAGGTGCTGCGGACCGGGGTCTGCGGCACGGATCTGCACATCTACTCGTGGGACGCGTGGGCGCAGGCGAACGTCCCGGTCCCGCTCGTCATCGGTCACGAGTTCGTCGGACGCATCGTGCAGCTCGGGGTCGACGTTCGGGACCTCGAGATGGGCGATCTCGTGAGCGGTGAAGGTCACCTCGTCTGCGGCCGTTGTCGCAACTGCATGGCCGGCCGACGCGTCCTGTGCTCGCGCACCAAGGGCATCGGGGTCAATTACCCGGGCGCCTACGCCGAGTACATCGCGTTGCCCGCCACGAACGTGTGGCGTCAGCCGGGCGACATCGACCTCGACGTCGCGGCGATCTTCGACCCGTTCGGGAATGCCGTCCACACGGCCCTCACCTTTCCGGTTCTCGGGGAGGACGTGCTCATCACCGGTGCCGGCCCGATCGGGATCATGGCGGCGCTCGTGGCCCGCCACGCCGGCGCCCGCCACGTCGTCGTCACCGACGTCTCCGAGTTCCGGCTCGAGCTGGCCCGCTCGGTGGGCGTCGAGCTCGCGATCGACGTGTCGCGGGCGAGCGTCAGCGACGCCATTCGACAGCTGCGCATGAAGGAGGGTTTCGACGTCGGCTTCGAGATGTCCGGCCACGCCTCGGCGCTCCGGGACATCCTCGCCAACATGACCCATGGCGGCAAGATCGCCATGCTCGGCCTGCCCACCGAACCGTTCGGGATCGACTGGTCGCGTCTCGTCCTGAACCAGACCACGATCAAGGGCATCTACGGCAGGCAGATGTTCGAGACCTGGTACAAGATGACCCTGCTCGTGCAATCGGGACTTGACATCGCGCCGGTGATCACCCACCGATATGACGCGCACGACTTCGAGGAGGCCTTCGAGGTCGTGCGCACCGGGCAGTGCGGCAAGGTCGTACTCACCTGGTCCGAAGGCTGATCGGAGGCGTCGCATGTTCAGCCAGGTCCGCGACGAGCTGAGCGCCCAGCTCGAGGAGATCCGGGCCCAGGGGCTCTTCAAGCCGGAGCGGGTCATCGTCTCGCCCCAACAAGCGACGGTCACGGTCACGGGCGGCAGCGAGGTCCTGAATCTCTGCGCCAACAACTACCTCGGCCTCGCCGACGACCCCCGCGTCGTCGCCGCAGCCAAGGAGGCGCTGGACCGCTGGGGTTACGGCATGGCAAGCGTGCGGTTCATCTGCGGTACCCAGGAGGTCCACAAGGAGCTCGAGCGCCGGCTCTCGGACTTCCTCACGACGGAGGATTCGATCCTGTACTCGTCGTGCTTCGACGCGAACGGGGGGCTCTTCGAGACCTTGTTGGGGAAGGAGGATGCCGTCATCAGCGACGAGCTGAACCACGCGTCGATCATCGACGGCATCCGCCTGTGCGCCGCCCGCCGCTACCGCTACCAGAACCGGGACATGAACCACCTCGAGGAGCAGCTGCGTCAAGCCTCCGACGCCCGGCGCCGGCTCATCGCCACCGACGGCGTGTTCTCCATGGACGGCTACATCGCACCCTTGCGAGAGATTTGCGAGCTGGCAGACCGCTACGACGCCATGGTGATGGTCGACGACTCGCACGCGGTCGGGTTCATCGGCGAGCACGGACGCGGAACGCCGGAGCTGCACGGGGTCGCCGACCGGGTCGACATCCTCACCGGTACGCTCGGCAAAGCGCTCGGCGGCGCCAGCGGCGGATACGTCAGCGGTCGGAAGGAGATCGTCGAGCTGCTGCGGCAGCGTTCCCGCCCGTACCTGTTCTCGAACTCGGTTGCACCGGCGATCGCCGCCGCCTCCTGTGTCGTTCTCGACCTGCTGGCCGGGAGCGACGACCTGCGGGCCCGGCTGAGGTCGAACACCTCCTGGTTCAGGGAAGCGATGACCGGACTCGGCTTCGACGTCCTCCCGGGCGACCATCCGATCGTCCCCGTCATGCTCGGCGACGCAGCACGGGCGGCGGCGATGGCCGATCTGCTCCTGCAGCGAGGCGTCTACGTCATCGGGTTCAGCTATCCGGTCGTTCCGATGGGCAAAGCCCGCATCCGCACCCAGGTGTCGGCCGCCCACACGCGCGACGATCTCGAACGGGCTGCGAGCGCCTTCGCGGCGGCGCGGGCCGAGCTCGCCTGACCGTCCGCCTCCCGGTGCTGCGACGGCTCCGTCAGGTCAGCCGGCGAGCACCCGAGCTCCGGGCGCCCCCGAGTGCTGCCCCGATCGCGGCGGCAACCTCCGGTGCCCGATCCACACCGAGGGCGGCGGTGGTCACGCGGATCGCCGGCGGCGATCCCAGACGAAACCGGCTCCCCGGCGCCACAAGCCAGTCCGCCCGCAAGAGCGCGCCGACGGTTGCGGCTTCGTCATCGACCGGGATCCAGCAGTTGAGGCCGCTCGATCCCCGCGCCACCACGCCGCGGTCGCGCAGCGCGCCCAGGAGCGCCAGGCGCCGGGCGTCGTAGCCACGGACTGCGAGACCCAGCTGGGCGTCGATCTCCGGGTCCTGCCAGAGGTCGAGGAGCAAGCGCTGGATGAAGTGGCTCACCCATCCGGCGCCGAGGGCCAAGCGGGCGTCGATCCGCCTGATCGTCGCCTCGTCCCCGGCCACGACCGCGACGCGGAGGTCGGGCCCGTACGCCTTGGCTGCCGATCGCACGAATGCCCAATGGCGCGTGCTGCCGACAACCGGCTGCAGCGGGGCGCCGACGATGCCGCCGCCATGGTCGTCTTCGAGCACGGTGACATCGGGGTAGGTGCCGAGCAGGGAACGGAGTTGGCGGGCGCGAGGCTCGCTGATCGACGCACCGGTCGGATTCTGGGCGCGGGAGGTCAGCACGACCGCTCGGGTCCCCCGGGCGAGCGCCCGCTCCAACGACGCGGGAACCGGGCCTTCGTCGTCGACGCCGACCGGTGCCGGGATCCAGCCCGCCGCCGTGACGAGGTCGAGCAGCGCCGCCCAGCCCGGATCCTCGACGGCGACGCGATCGCCCGGCCGAAGCCGCGACGCGAGTGCCCGCTCGATCGCGTCGAGCGTGCCGAAGGTCGCCGTGACCTCTTCCAGTGGCACTCCGTCGCGGTCAAGTCGGGCGCGGGCCGCCTCGGCGAGCTCCGGCAGGCACGGGGCCGCCCCGTAGAGCACCTTCTCGTAGCGGGCCCGGTGCAGCAGCGGGCCGAGATCGGGCAGCAGCGCCGGGTCGGGGTTACCGGTCGAGCAGTCGACGACACCGGCCGGGAGCTCGGCCGCGTCCGCCGCCCTTCCCGTCACCGCCGCTCGTTCGCGGATGCGCGTCCCGCGCCGGCCGTCGCCGAGCGTGACGCCGCGCCCCCGGAGGAGCCGATAGGCCGCGGCCACGGTTCCGGGGCTGACCCCGGCCGCCGCTGCCAGGTCCCGTACCGGAGGGAGCAGCTCGCCCGGAGCGAGGAAGCCCTCCCGCACGCCGGCCTCGATTGACTCGACGATCTCCACCGCTGTGCGGCCGGCTGGCTGATAGCGTACTGACACGAAGTTAGAACTGTATCAGCACAAAAGAGGAGCCGCATGTACAGCCCGACCCGGACGACGACGCCCTCCCGGCTCGCGGACAGGGCACGCTACGACGCCGAGACCG
>Ga0182015_10000659_pt1 | contig 49364 bp, 49 predicted proteins | sample 712P3MmetaG_FD_120478 | JGI IMG/M metagenome (GOLD analysis project Ga0182015, IMG submission 120478) | Permafrost microbial communities from Stordalen Mire, Sweden - 712P3M metaG | ecosystem: Environmental > Terrestrial > Soil > Wetlands > Permafrost | place: Sweden: Stordalen | collected...
AAAACCCTGACACCGCGTATCTACAATCTCTCCGGCCGCCCCGCTTTGGCGGCCGTTACTTAATCGATAGGGGGTGACAAAGTCTCGTTGCACTTAATACGACATTTTCTCGTTGCAACAACACCGGTACGAAGGTGGTCAGTTTGCCGGCCTTGACCTACAAACGGTCGAGCTTTGCTCGACCGGACAGCCGAGGGCGGCTCTCCCCACACGAGCATCTCCGCGAACCAAGATAAGTTTTCCGGCAGGATACGCATTCGCGCACCCTGCCGGAAAAGCGTTACGGTCTACCTACCGCCACGCCACTCAAGGCGCGACGCTGCTCCATTGCTTGACCAGGTTATTGGCATTCACTGTGCCGATGCCGGTGGCGAAGTCCCACCCTTTGGTGGTGCCGTAGGCCTGCTGGTACGCCTTATCCGATGTGGAAAGCACGCCGTTCGTACCCGACGGAAGGTAGCAGTTGTGGGTACCTGTGCAGTTCACGTCCATGCCACCTTGAGTAACGTCGTAGAAGACGCAGGTGCTGGCAGCGGCATTGCCCAAAGTGGAGCTGCAGCTGGCGTTACCGGTGGTGCCGTATTCGGCGGCGGCCAGCGCGTAGTAGGCGACGTTAGGGTTTCCCTGGCGAGAACCATTCTTTTGGTTCACCAGCGCTTGAATTCCGGCCATAATGGGCGATGAGAACGAGGTTCCGCCTCCTCCGTCCCAGGTATCGGGTGCGCCGGCGCAGGATGCCCCACCTTCGGCCACGTCAGAATCACAGAACACGTAGTAGTGTCCCCAGAAACCGTTGGCCGCAAACAGCGAGACATCGGGAACGTCCCGCACTCCATCCGCCGGGACTCCCAATCCTGTCTGCCAAGAAGGTTTGGCATAACCCTTACACGTCCCGCTGACGACGCCACTCACGCTCGGCGCACCGGTAGCGCATTTGCTGGGGCCACCGCTGCCCCCGACCGTATTCAAGAATTCCTCGCCGGTAGCGGAATTGCAAAAGCCGGAGGTCCCATAGGTGACAGGGGAGCCGGTAATAAACATGGCGGCCAGGGTGCTGGCGCAGGAATCGTCCCATGGGATCTCTGGAACGTAAGAGAGGGCCGATTCGAACGTGCTGCTGTTGGTCGAGCTCCAATACGTATTGTTCGTGCCGGCAAAGGTGTCCCCGAAATCGGTGCCGCCGACCGACACGTTGTATGGACTTCCGCCCCAGCCGGTTATGCCGATACCGTGGGTAGCGGCTGATGCATCGCGATCGCAGCCCGCCGCCGCGTCGTCTCCGGAGGAAACGAAAACCGAGACGCCTTCCGAGGCTGCCTGCTGGAAAGCCGCGTTGAATGTGGCATTGGCCGCGGCACCGTTCAGGGCTTCGCATTCACCGTAGCTCATGCTCATGATTGCGGGCGGTGTCTTGATGTCATTAAGGAGGTTTTGGATGGCAATCAAACCGCCAAACGTCGTGGTGGTGTCCGCACACGAAATCAGACCGATGGTTGCATTAGGCGCAGCGGCGCTGGCCCATTCCGCATCCAGCGACGCTTCCCCACTGTCGCCGTTGATGCCGGGGTTGGCGCAGTTATTCGGGGCCTTCGAAGCTGGGTGCACCTGCTCTAGTTTTCCGCCGGTGTACTTAGTGAGGCCGAACGTGGTACGGAAGGTAGTCCAATCGGCGGCCTTGAAGTTTGTGTCTTCCACCACCACGATGGTCTGGCCAGTCCCTATAGTGCCCGCGGTGAATAGCGGATTCAGATTGTAAATCGTGGCCAAATCACCCGGTACGACCGCCTGGACGGTCTCCCCGTCCGAAGTAAAGGTGTAATTCGCCTTCGACCGATACATGGTGTGTGGTTTGAAGTCGTGCAAGGAAGTGATTCCCACAATTGCCGGCGCCAATGCCGCCGGAATCCGGGGATCGCTCATGTTCGCGATGTGGCTCTGGCCGTTCACGTCAAGGCGGTGAATTTCAGTCTGGAAGGCTTGGCGCACCATGCCTGCCGTACCCGAAAAATCAATGACCATGCCGCTGGTGTAGACCACATTTACTTTAAAGCCGTGCCCCTGAAGCCACGTTGTGATCGCACTCAGGTCTGCTTTGGCCAGGCCGTAACGCTCGCCGAATTGTTCCGCAGTGAGCCATTGATGGTAGTTGGCCGAGCTGGGCACCTGGAGTTCTTCGATGTACTGATCGAGTGCCTGTTCCTGCTCTGCAGGACGCTGCAACTGGAGCAGCATGTGTTCCAGAGCGAAGTCGTCAGAAACCCGGCCGCGATCATTCTTCGCGTTCGCTTCCGGACGTGTGTTGCCGGCGAGCGTAACCCGACTGTTTTCGTTTACCGCCGAAGTAATAAGCGGGCGTGAAGGCCCAACCTGATCTGCCACTTCGGCGACGGAAGCAAGATTGAAGTTGAGAACAAACGCCAGGACAATCGCTGAGAACCCGAGAAAGAAAACTTTGCGCATCAGACACTCCTCTGTTGAAGAATTATTTTTATTCGCAACACTTACGTGGAAACATCCAATCAGGAGGCGTTAGGAAGCAGGGGGCCCTACCACCGGTACCGCACCGGCCATCGAGGGCGGATACGGCATAGCTAGTAAGCCATTAACAACGAAATTGGTCAACTGAAATAGCGGTCTGCCTGATATTAGTTCGGAGTCGACAGACTCGGAGAGGAAGGACTCAAGCCAAAAAAATGCAACCTCCCCAGCGCGGAAGAACTCGCCCAAACATGGCCCCGGGCCCTACTTCTGAATGCCAGCCTCAACTGGCGCCTGCCCCATCGACCGATCACTCGCTGTCACGGAAATTTCCGCCGCTAATTGCGATTGGAATTCACTGCTAACTTTCTTCCAACGAGCAAGCGTCTTACCGACCTGCGGGGCAACGGTGGCAAGCTTTTTTGGCCCAAAAATAACCAGGCCCAACAATCCAAGAAAAAACATCTCCGATAGGCTCACGCTTTTCCCTCCGGCGCCTTCGGCATCGGAGACTTCAATACCGGCGCTTCTTCCTCCCCTTTCATTGCGGACTTAAAACCGCGCAGGCCTTCGCCCAGTCCTTTTCCAAGCTCGGGCAGCTTCTTGGGGCCAAAGATCAGCAAAGCGATTCCGGCGATGATAAGCAGATGCATGGGTTGAAATAAGCCTTCAAACATCGGTGTTCCTCCAGTCAAAAACAAGTCAGGTGTGAAGCGTTAGAAAAAAACGGGCGCTGTGCTCTGTGGATGGGGACACAGCGCCCACGGCAGAGAAATCGGCGTGCCGATGGAACCGTTAGAAGCCTCGCTCGGCCGCGTCCGCTTGATTGGCCAGCGTAGTCAGCAGGCTGAAGAACGCTGGGGGTTGGCCGATAAAGAGCCCCATGTCGGTCAGGAAATTGACCACTCCTATGGCAATTCCTTTGGGCTCCGTCGGGCGAATCACAGCACAACGAGGCAGACCGGGGTTGATGAATTCGCAGGGAACCGGGAAGATCAGGTTGGTTTGCAGCGATGGGTTCACCGTTACATCGAAGTTCGGGAAGGTCAGTCCGGAGACCGGATCAGTAAAGGGAGCGACTGGCGGCTGTACGCCGTTGCCTGCGAAATCAACCCACTCGAGGAAGTGGGCGACTTCGTCGCCGCCAATGCTGACCGCGATTCGCAAAACTTCCACACTGTTGGCCTTCTGGGCCATGGCTGAGTAGAGGCTGCTGCCGCCTTGCTCGATCGTTCCGAAGTGGAAGGCCGCCGTGTTGGCAATAGCCTGGACGTGGTTTGTCGGGCCGAAATCATCATTGTTTCGAGGAATGCCGGTTACGTTCACCAGGTCGATCGCTTGCGGGAAAGTGGCGCCAAAGTCTGGATTCTGCGTGCTGCGATAGCGGGTATACCAGCTGGTGTCCACCGTGAGGTCCATCAGGTTGGTGAGCCGCCCAATTTGCTGGGCGCCAGTTGCCTGGCTGCTTGGCAGAGTCCGGAAGGTATCCAGGTCCACGGGCTCGGCGCCTTTTGCGATCAGATAGGCATTCAGAAATTCCGCGTGGCTCAGCTCATCCGTAGTGTTGCTGGAGATGTATTGCGGGCCATCGGGATCGAGATTCATGAAGGCTGCCTGATAGCTGTTCATCGGCGTAAACGGGGCTGTCTCTACGGGGAGTTGGCTAGGGGTGAGGCCACCCAGCTCCGCGTATTGCTGCCAGAGATCGGCCTCAATGAGTTCGGCCGTCGCGAGAAATCGGAGAATGGCAATATCTCCCTTGGTAAGCGCTTTGCTGGTTGGCTGGGCAAACGCGGGTAGCCCGCTGCCCAGGATGCCGGCTCCTACGGTCGCCACTGCCCCGGCGACCATGCTGTTCTTGAGGAATGAGCGCCGGCTGGCGGCACGTTCCAGAACTTCTGTGAGTTGCTTCATAGGTTCCTCTCTTTCACCGTATTCCATTTGCCTGCGCCGGATCACGGTGTAAGGCAGAGTAGCGCGCAGCCAGTTGAGCTAGTGTCACGTGGCAGTCAAAGCTTTGTATTTTTTCGGTGTAGTTGTCTCTTGAAGGTCTCGGGGGAGTTGTACCGTCGCCGCAAAAACAAGGCAAAAATCAGCGGTGATCGCGGAAGTAATCCGGCGTCCTCACATGCTCGGGACGAAAGCCCATCCCAATTACGCGGGCGGGAATACGGCGCAGGAGCGGCCATCGCTGCATCAGCCTCAACAGCCAGGGAACCGTAAGTGGCTGGGTACTGGCGAGAATCCGCCGTATTACCCTGTTCTGCACGAATATTTGTAACCTCTGCGTGGCGCGAGTCGGAAACAGTCTGCGCGACTGGACAGCGTGAAGGTCGTCATCGGTGAGGCTGCCCGCGATAAGCTTTGCGGCAAGAATATTGGCCGCGGCCACCGCATCCTGGATTGCGAGGTTGATCCCCACTCCTCCAACTGGCGACATCGCGTGCGCGGCATCACCAATACAGAGAAGGCCTGGACGCGACCACTGCCGCAAGCGATCCACTTTCACCGTGAGCAGGCTCACGTCCTGCCAATCACGCAGTTCGCTGACCCGGTCGCGCAAGGAAGGTTCCAGGCTGGCAATATTTTCGCGAAATTGCGCGATCCCACGCTCGCGAATTTCATCCATGGCGCCCTGGGCACGATGAACGCACACTGCCAGTAATCTTCGCGGTCGATCATGATGAAAAATCTGCCAGCTTCGATGTGGCCGAAAGTTTGACCCCGCTCGCTGGGGAGCCGGCTGATCCGCATCCACAGGACATCCATGGGGGCGCCCAAATCCATCACCTGGAAGCCGGCGCGTTCGCGCACGACGGAATGCCGGCCGTCCGCTCCAACAGTAAGCGTGGCGCGAACCTCCACCGCACCATCGGGAGTCTTTGCTCTCACGCCATGGATGCGTCCGTTCTCCTCGATGAGATCGGTCGCTTCGGTTTGCATTTTGACTTGAAAGGTCGAATATCGTTTGCTTTGCTCAACGATGAAGTTGAGAAAATCCCATTGCGGCATGAATGCGAGGAACTTGCACTGGGTTGGAAGATGGGTGAAATCGGCGATCTTGAGCATATGCTCGCCAATCTGTGCGGAGATCTCGCGCTCCTCCTGATGCGGCCGCTTCAGGAACTCCTCCAGAATGCCAATCTCGTACATCAGATCGAGTGTGGAGGGATGGATGGTATCGCCGCGAAAATCGCGCAGAAAATCGGCGTGCTTCTCGAGAACAACAACTTCCACGCCGGCGCGAGCCAATAGAAAGCCGAGCATCATTCCCGCAGGCCCTCCGCCGACGATGCAGCATCCGGTTTGGATAGTAGTTGTCACAATCTCCAGCTCATTTATGTTGCCGGCAAAAGATGGCAATTTGGCCTGGTAACTCCGGCAGGTTTCGAAACTCCTTCCTGATTCCTGTCGTACATGTCCAGCGGGTATCTGGGACCCGCATCTGTGGCTCTCTACACTAGAGACTCCCCTAGATTAAGCCGATCTTGCCTAGAGACTATGCCGATCTTTCCCTAAGGCAAAGACTTTTTGAATGTAGACGGGTAAGCCGCTGATAGTTCAGTCCTTCCAACGGAAGGCGTCAGGCTGAGGCAGGCCGAGATGGGCGAGCACGCGGTAGGCGAACTCGCGGGCCATTTCATCTAAGCTTGCCGGCCGGTAGTAGTAGGCCGGAATCAGTGGAAAGACAGTTGCCCCGGCATCGGCGGCCCGGTACATGTTGCGGATGTGAATTTTGTTGAGCGGTGTTTCGCGCACGCACAGCACCAGCGGGCGATTCTCTTTCAGGCAAACGTCGGCGGCGCGCTCGATCAGGTGCGAAGCAATGCCGTTGGCAATGCGGGCCAAAGTGCCCACGCTGCACGGGATCACGATCATGGCGTCGGCGGGGTAAGAACCGCTGGCCACGTTGGCTCCGATGTCAGCGTTCGATTGCTCTTTAATTTTGATTTTGGATGGGTTGTTCGGGGTGGCGCGGGCTGAGATTTTCGTTTTTTTGCCGACGAGAATCTGGCGCACAAGATCCGCACGCCCCTGGATGTTCAGTTCTTCGGCGAGGACGCGCAGGCCCGAATCCGAAGCAATGAAGTTTACGGTCTGAACGCGGGCATCGCGCTCGACCGCGAGCAGCAGTTGCCGCAGAAAAACCGACCCGCTGGCGCCAGTGGTCGCGATGGTCAGATTTTGCGGCGGGTTATTCGGCAAAACGCCTCCGACGAGGCGACGCGTGCATCGCCCCGAAGTTGGAGAATAGGGAGTCGCCGAACAGGAGTCAAGGCAGAGCTTAAGGAAGGAAGAACCAAAGCTAAGAGCTTAGGAGCTAAAAGCTGGAAGCTGCCCTTATGGCATCCACGGTCAATTTGCGATCCCGCCGCAGCGCCGCGCAACTCCACGCGCTGGCCGGAGTGGAGCGCGAAATCCGCGCCCAGGATTCGCACGGCCGCCGCAAATACCTTCGCGAGTTCAGCCAGGCCTTCCGCAACTACGATTCTCTCCTCGACTCGCAGCAGTTCCAGAATGCTCTGCACGCGGCCGACGTGGTTCTGATCGGCGACTATCATGCCCTGCCTGCGGCCCAGCGCTATGCCGCATCGCTCCTCGAGCAGCGCGCGCTGGCTGGAGATCGACCCGTCGTGCTCGGAGTTGAGACCATTTTTGCCCGCGATCAGCACATTCTCGAAGAATGGTGGCGGCGCGAGATCGATGAGAGCGAATTGCGCCAGCGCGTCCGCTTTGACCTGGACTGGGGATACGACTGGACTCCGTTCCACGAACTGCTGGTAGCGGCCCGCGACCATGGCGAGGCCATCTACGGCCTGGATTGCATGCCGCGCGAAAACCTGCGGAAAATCGGCGCCCGCGATCGCCACGCCGCGGCGAAGATCGGCGAGATTCGCGAGCGTCATCCTAACGCAGTGATACTCGTGCTTTTCGGCGAGTCGCATCTCGCCCCGGGACATCTGCCGCGCGTGCTACACAAGGAAATGCCCAGTGCGAAAATCCTCACCGTGTTGCAGAATGTCGACGCCCTATACTGGCGAGCCGCCGGCGAGCGCGCTGACAAGGTCGAAGCGGTGCGCGTCAATGACGATGTCCTGTGCGTCTTCAATGCCACGCCGCTCGAAAAGTATGAAAGCTACCGCCTGTTTCTCGACCAGTGGAGCCGCTGCGATAATGGCCCGGACTTCGCGCCCACTATTTACAACTTGATTGACAGCCTGGTCAGCTTTCTTGAGATCAACCGTTATTCCCCTCACAATGGCACGCAGCCGAAGTTTTTGGTCGACATGCTGCCGGAGGTTCACGGCAACTCGTCGGACGCAATGCTGCACCGGCTGCTTTCGCGTAAAGGCATCAGTGAGCCGCAATTGGAAACCATGCTGACGAGCGTGGAAGAGCGCGGCAGCGCCTATTTCCCCCAGGTGAATGCGTTCTACATCCGCGAATTCCAAATGATGCACGCGGCCGAGGATGCGACTCGCTTTCTGCATCATGCCTGCAGGGGTCTGCCCCGGCGGCTGAATGGACACGGTACAAACGGTGACGGTGTAGATCAGAACATCAATGCAGCACTGACCACCGACGCTTTCTACACGCGAGTGGTCGAACATGCAGTGGCCTACTTTGGCTCGCGAGTGCTTTATCCTTCAAGGCCAGCGCCTGCAACGGAAGACTCGCCCGCATTGTCACGCGCCGCCATTGAAAAAGCCGCACAGGCGGCCATTCGCGCCGACGAGCAAAAATTTGAATCGATGACGCAAGAGTGGGGATATCGCATCGGTAGCCAGATCTACAACGTCTATCTTGCGGGCAAAGTGAAACCGGCCGGCTTGCGCCGTTTGTTCCTCGCTCATCTCAGCGAACCGGGTCAAGCGCGCAAAGTCTGCACTGCCGTGATTGCAAGAGTCCGCAGCGCTTCCCGCGCGGGTGACGGACGACGCCACTGTCCACGCTGCTAACCCGTCGCGGATGCTAATCTAAACTGCGCTTGGCCGAATACCGAGTGCGGAGCGCTGCCGTGAACGCCGAATCCATCCGCAAACTGTTTGAGCAGGTAAGACGTGGCAAACTTTCGCCCGACGACGCGGTCGATCGCCTACGCCACCTGCCCTTTGAAGACCTGGGCTTTGCCAAGGTCGACCATCATCGCGCCCTGCGCGCGGGCATGCCTGAAGTGATCTTTGGAGAGCGGAAGACTCCATCGCAGACGGCGGAGATCTTCGCGCGCCTGGCAAAACAGGGGGGCAACGTTTTGGCCACGCATGCTGACAAAAAGCAGTTTGCCGCGGTAAAGAAAAAAGTGCGCGCGGCAGAATACCGCGAACTGGCGCGTGCGATCGTGCTGCAGCGCGACCTGCACACCTACGGCAAAGGAATGATCGCCGTGGTTTCGGCGGGAACCAGCGACATTCCTGTGGCCGAAGAAGCCGTCGTGACGGCGGAACTCATGGGCAACGAAGTGGAGCATTTCTACGACGTAGGCGTTGCGGGAATTCATCGTCTGCTGGCCAATCGCGAGGCCCTGATGAAGGCGCGGGTTGTGATCGTCTGCGCTGGCATGGAAGGCGCGCTGCCCAGTGTGGTGGGAGGGCTTGTCGGCGTTCCAGTCATTGCTGTACCCACCAGCGTGGGCTACGGTGCTTCCTTCAAGGGGCTGACCGCACTGCTAGGCATGCTGAATTCCTGCGCGTCGAACGTGAGCGTGGTCAATATCGATAATGGATTCGGCGCGGGGTATGTGGCTTCGATGATCAATCGACTATAAACAGCGGCAGGCTGTAAATCAGCGGCGGCGGCTTCCGGTTCGCGAAGACTTCGCGCGCACAGGCGCTTTCGCGCCACTCTTGTTCCGGCTTCCAAAGACACGGGCGAATATCTTGTCTACGTTCTTTAACTGACGTGACAGATCGAATGCGTACTCGATCTGTTTGCGCGGGACGCGGCTCGTGATTTCTTTGTCGGCAAGCACGAGCTGATGGAAATCCAAACTCTCTTTCCAGGCCCGCATGGCATGGGCTTGTACCGCGCGATAAGCGTCTTCGCGCGAAACTCCGTGCTCCACCAGGTCGAGCAGGAGTTGGCCACTGAAGATGAGGCCGTGCGTGCTCTCCAAGTTGACTCGCATTCTTTGCGGATATACAAACATGGTTTCAATCAGATTGCTGGTTTTGTTCAGCAGATAATCGACTAGTGTAGTTGAATCCGGCAGAATCACCCGCTCGGCCGAAGAGTGCGAGATATCGCGCTCATGCCACAGGGCAACGTTTTCGAATCCCGCCTGGGCATTGCCGCGGACCACTCGCGCTAATCCACTGATCTGCTCGCTGGTTACGGGATTCCGCTTGTGCGGCATCGCCGAAGATCCTTTTTGCTTTTCGCTGAAGAACTCCTCGGCCTCACGCACTTCGGTGCGCTGCAGATGCCGGATTTCCGTCGCAATCTTATCCAGGGTGGAAGCAATTACTGCCAGCGTCGCGAGATAAGTTGCATGGCGGTCACGCTGGATCACCTGCGATGAAACCGCCGCCGCCTTCAGATTGAGGCGCTCGCAAATCTTTTCTTCGATTTCGGGTGTTAGGTGAGCGAAAATTCCGACGGCTCCTGAAAACTTGCCCACGCGCATGTCCTCGGCCGCCGCCGCGAAGCGTGCGATATTGCGTTGGGTCTCCGAATACCAGTTGGCCAGCTTGAAACCGAACGTGATGGGCTCGGCGTGAATGCCGTGGGTGCGTCCCACCATCGGCGTGTCTTTGAATTCCCACGCACGCCGTTCAAGCACTTCCGCCAGATGTTCCAAATCCTTGGCAATGAGCGCCGAGGCCTGCTTGATCAGCAAAGCCTGCGCCGTATCGACCACATCGTTTGAGGTGAGGCCGTAGTGGAACCAGCGCGAGTCAGGGCCAACGATTTCGGCCACAGCCGTAGTAAAGGCGATCACATCGTGGCGTACTTCAGCCTCGATCTCATGGATGCGCTCTACGCGAAAATCAGCGCGCTCGCGGATCGCCTTAGCCGCCTTCTTCGGGACCATGCCAGCCTCGGCCAAAGTCTCGGTGGCGGCAACTTCCACGGCCAGCCAGGTGCGAAAGCGGTTTTCGTCGCTCCAGATGCGGCCCATTTCCGGGCGGGTATAACGCGCGATCAAGGCGGATGCGCCTCCTGTCGAAGTTCTTGAGAGCGGGACAGAGGATTCTAAATGGAGCCGGGAAAAGAGGCCAGCGCCGGAGCGATTGCCAGTTTTCAGTGTATATCGTTATACGATATACTACGGGAATCGTGCTGGATCGCTGCACGATACAATCAAGCGGCATGAAGAAGCTCACCTTGTCGGATTACCAGGCGTTGGCGGAATTCCGTTACCAGATTCGCCGCTTCCTCCACTTCAGCGAGCAAGTGGTAAAGGAGGCGGGCCTGGAGCGTGGCCAGTATCAACTGATGCTGGCGATCAAGGGCATGCCGGCTGGAGTGCGCCCGCGGATTCGCGAATTGGCCAACCGCATGCAGGTCCGCCACCACAGCGCCGTGGAGTTGGTGAACCGCCTGGAAGCAAGAGGGTTTGTCCATCGCACGCGTGCTCGCGAGGATCGCCGCGAAGTCCTGCTTGCACTTACCCCGAAGGGTGAGAAGGTTCTCGGCGAACTGGCGCTCCATCATCACGATGAACTGCGCTCCGCTGGACCTGAGCTGGTGACCGCTCTTCGCCGCATTATGAGAGAAGGCAACGACGCCGAATTCCCGCATTCCGCCCTTCTCCACGCAAAGGGAAAATCACAGAGCGTTCATGAGTGATAGCGGCGTCAGAACTCTCTCCCGCAGACGCTTCACCTCTCCCAGTTGAAACCGAGTTAGCTTTTATAGGAGGATTTCGCAGACAAAAGAAAGTACATCCAATGATGAGAAAAGAGGCTGCAAAACAAAGGCAGGGGGCGAAGTGGTTTGGTCATCCTTTGCTGCGCAAATATCTGTCGCTGGTTGATGAAGATCTGACGGCAGTGTATGCGCGCGATCTTCGTAAATGGCTCATCATCGCACCCGTGATTGGGTTAACGACTGGCCTGGTAATTACGGGAGTCGTCGTTATCATTCTGGAGAAATTGTGGCCCCCAGTGCTCAACTACTACCTGCACCATCACTGGGCCATTGTGCCCGGATTGGTTCTGGCCTTCATCGTCACCGGACTCATCATGCAGTTTCTGACTCCGGATCCCAACGAACATTCCACGGAAGAAATCATCCGTTCCTACCACGAGCATGAGGGGAAGATCGATATGCGGTCCTTCGTGCCCAAACTGGCCGCGGCCATCACTACAGTGGGATTTGGCGGGAGCGCCGCGCTGGAAGGGCCCAGTATCTATGGTGGAGCGGCGATCGGGTCGTGGCTTTGGACAAAGCTTCGGCGTCTGCGCCTCGACGATCGCGACCGGCGGATCATGTTGATCTGTGGCGCAGCGGCTGGCATGTCCGCTGTCTTTCGCGCACCCCTCACCGGCATCGTGTTCGCACTCGAGATGCCGTACCGGGACGATCTGGCGCATGAAGCTCTGGTGCCATCGCTGATCGCGTCGGTCGTCTCCTTCGTGACGCTCAGTTCTTTTCTGGGGGCTACGCCGCTCTTCAACTTTACCGGCTCTACCGGCTTTACACGCCGTGACCTCTACTGGAGCGCACTGCTCGGCCTGATCGTTGGATTGATCGCCATGGTCTTTGTCATTACTTTCCGCCGCGCGCGCACTTTCTTTGTAAAATGGTCTTTACCACATTGGCTGAAGCTCGCTATTGGCGGCCTGTTGACGGGCCTTTGCGGACTTCTCTTTTTGCACCTCTACCCCGGCAATCTGGTTCCTCTTGGCCCGAACTACGAGGCTGTAGGAGACATTTTGAGCAAGAGCCATAGCACTTCCGAGCTAATTATTTTTAGTGTGCTCAAGCTCGGTGCGACTCTTTTTACACTGGCTGCGGGAGGAGTGAGTGCTATGTTTGTGCCGCTGTTTCTCACCGGCGGAAGCATTGGAACCGCCTTCGCGCAATCGGTCGTTCACAGTCCTGCCCTGGACCTTTATGCTGCCGTTGGCATGGCCTCGTTCCTGGCCGCTGGGTATAAGACGCCACTCGCTGCCGTTGTGTTTGTTGCAGAAGCGACGGGTGGACACGCCTTCATCGTTCCCGCTCTCATCGGCGCCGCCGTAGCTTATGTGGTGTCCGGCGACGCCTCTGCCTCGGGCGACCAGCGTCTGCATGAAGGCGTAAAGGTGCAGGAGTTGCGGGAGTTGTAGTTTTGTGAAGATGATCCGGCGTCCCGTCTCGCAAAAATGACTTGCGGTCAAGGTCGACACCAGATTGGCCAACTTCGATCTTCCTCACTTCAGCATTAAGTATTGCCAACGGCCCCCTTCTTTCAGTATTCTTCCGCAATCCCCAGAGCCAGGGCACTCTGCCGAAAATGTGCATCCGATGGCGATACCTGAACTCAAGCGATCACCTTTCTACTTCCGCAGACCGGTCCTGCGCGTGAGCGCGACTGGCTGGCTGCGTCCTTTCTTCTGTTGTCGATCTGCCTGTCTGCCCGTCAAACTAGCGATTCAGCAATAATCAAAATTTCCATTCCGAACTCAGGGAGAAGCAATGCCGAAGCTACAAAGTAGGTTGATCTGGATCAGTTTTCTCGCAACTGCATTCCTTGCCCAAGCCTTCGCCCAAGGCGGTGCGACGGGCGCGATTACAGGCACCATACAAGACCCCAGCGGCGCAGTCGTAGTCAACGCCGAAGTGCGCATAACCAATCAGGAAACCGGCGTGCTGGAACGCTCTGTGACTTCCGGCGGGGACGGTTCGTTTACCACTCCGCTTCTGCCGGCCGGCGTGTACACGGTGAGCGTCCATGGAGCGGGTTTTGCCGAGTCCACCTTCCGCGATATCGTGGTGCGCGTGACGGAGACCACACGCCTGATCGCCAAGCTCAGGGCCCAGGCCGTGCAGCAGCAGGTGGAAGTGCAAGCCGAAGTGCAGGAGGTAGACACAACCGACGCCACGACGGGGCAGGCGATTGAATCGGGAACCATCAAGAATCTGCCGCTGGCGACGCAGAACTTTCAGCAATTGCTTACGCTATCGAGCGGCGCGCAAGGCGAATTGAATGCCGCATCGCAGTTGGGACGCGGCAATGTGCGCATTGAAGTGAATGGCCAGCGCGAAGACAACAACAACTACCTGATCGAAGGCATCAGCGCAACGGACTATAACGTCGCTGAACTGACTACGACCCCGTTGCCTAATCCTGCGGTGATTCAGGAATTCAAGGTGCAAACTTCGCTCTACGACGCAAGCCAGGGCCGGAACGGAGGCGGCAACATCAACGCCATTCTGAAGACGGGCACCAACACCTTCCATGGCGAGGCGTATGAATTCTTCCGCAACACGGTGCTGGACGCTAACGACTATTTTCTCAATGGAGCGGGTGAGTCAAGGCCAGTGATTCAGCAGAACATTTTCGGCGGAGATGTGGGCGGCCCGATCGGGACCGGGGGAAAACTCGGTTTCTTCTTCGTCAACTATTCGGGAACCCGCCAGCGCAGCGGCGATTCCCAGGGAACTATCATCAGTACACTCATCCCGTATATTCCTGCGGCGGATCGTGGAGCATCCGGTCAGGCCAACTTGGAGTCGGCCTTCGGCATTGCCAGCGTCGATCCGGTGGCGGCGTCTCTAATTGCATTTCAGAGCAATCAATTCGGTGCGGCCGGCAATGGTTATCTTTATCCCCTACCTAATGTTCCCAGCGGCACGCCTGCCGGTACGGTCGTTCCGTTTACCACCAGCATCCCTGGCACTTATACGGATAATCAATTCACTGCAACTTGGGATCGCGAGTTTCGCAATTCTCAGGACAAGCTATCCGTTGATTTCTTTTTTCAAAACTTCCAGTCGGACGTACCCTTTGGCGCAGGCGGCCTGCAAGCTTCTCTTGGCGGGAGCATCAGCAGCGGAGATTTGAACTTTCCCTACCAGCTTCCGGTGAAAGATCGGGTCTTCTCGCTTACGGAAACGCACGTTTTCTCGCCTACGCTGGTCAATGAATTCCGCCTCGGTTTTGTTCGCATCAACAACAGCGACATCAACGTTCCGCCTGTCACGGCGGCCGAAGCCGGTATCACCCGCCCCACCAGCAATCTCACCGACAACATTTACAAATTTACTTTCGTAAGTTCTGGTTTTCAGTTCGGTCCGACACCGCAGGCCAACCAGTATCAAGCTCAGAACAACTTCAACTTCATAGACACGCTGGGCTGGGTGAGAGGGAAACATACTGGAGGTTCGGAGGTGAGTTCACGCCGGTCAGCCTCAACAAACAGTTTCCGCAGGTTTTCAATGGCCAGCTTTATTTTGGGGACTCCAGCGTCACTGATTTTGCGAACTTCCTGCAAGGCGCACCGGAATTCAGCTTTGGCGGAGGCGGCGTGTACAACCACAACTACCGGCAGAAAAACTCCGCTCTATTCGCGCAGGACGACTGGAAGGCCACGCCGGACCTGACCTTGAATCTGGGTCTGCGCACCGAATTCTTCGGCGCCTGGACCGACAATGCCTGCCACATCGGCAACATGGAATCCGATCTCACGAAGTCCGGCCAGTATCCGTTCATTTATCCCAAGTGCGTTGACAAGCTGGGGGTTCCCGGTCTGACGGGAAATGCGGCCGGATCAACCTTCAACAATAGCGTCTCCACCGGCATCGGCCCGAGGGTGGGATTTGCATGGGACGTTTTCGGCCATCACAACACGACCCTCCGCGGTGGGTACGGCATTTTCTACGTTCGCGAAGATGTGGGAGCGGTGGATCAACTCAGCTTCCAGTCGCCGTTTATCCCGATTGTGTTTTTTGGACAGACGCCCGGGTTCACTATGTCTGATTTCTTCACCGGAACTCCAGCCACCAATTCCAACGCTGTACCGGCCGCCGGACAGTTGTCGGGTGCGTGGCTGCCCTGCCTGGCGCAACTGACGGGGTTCCCTCTGGTGGGCGGAGTACCAGATACTACCCAAGCCGCCAGCTACAACGCTTGCACGGGTCCCGGAGTTAACACAACACAGAATCTCTTTGTGCTGGAAGTCCCGCGGCACTTCGTGGTCCCCAACACTCAACAATGGAACCTCACTCTGCAACGCGATCTGGGCCGCAAGTGGGTGCTGGAAGTTGGGTATGTCGGCAGTAAAGGCACGCATCTCCGCGAGACACGCGACGCTATCCAGTCGGTAAATGCCACTCCCACTAACCCGTTCACAGTGACGGACACCAGCGGCAACGTCTATTCAATCACGACCAATACTTTCGACAACGCCATCGCGCGCACGCCAACTCCCGGCTTGAATGGCTACTCGGGCTATCAGATCTTCGCCAATGATGCCTATTCCATTTACCACTCTCTCCAGTCGACGGTCTCGCGGCGCTGGGAGCGCGGTTACCTTCAGGCTGCTTACACATTTTCCAAGAACATCGACGCGACCTCGACCGGGAACACGGCCAACAACACGGCTTTCAACGACGAGAGCACGATCAACGCCTCGCGCGGAATCTCCGACTTCAACCGTCCGCAGGTATTGAAACTCAGCTACGTCTATGACCTGCCATTCTTCGCTCACGCCAGCGGGTTTAAGCACGCGGCGCTCGGGGAGTGGGCCGTAAGCGGCGTCACCAGCCTGCAATCGTCCCTGCCGTTTTCAGTTTTGGATTCCAACGGCGGCAACGCTTTCCTGGGAGCCGGCACGTCCCCCGTGAGCGCCAGTCTGGCTCCTGGCGCTACCATCGGCAGCGGCATGACCTCCGGCAGTATCTCGCAGCGCCTGAGCGGATACTTGAACCCAGCCACCTTCACAACTGCGCCCCTGCTTTATCCAACTCAGTGCGCGTCGAATCCGAACTTCTGCACCACCGGATTCGGCGATCTCGGCCGTAACATTTATCGTGGCCGGTTCCAGCAGAACTGGGATTTCTCCCTCATCAAGCACTTCAAACTCACGGAGCGGCAGGATCTCCGCTTCGCCGCCGACTTCTTCAACCTGTGGAATCACCCGAATTTCGGTACTCCGCTGGTGACGGACTACGAGCAATACCTGGCTTGGGCATCCGGCCCCCAGACCAGTCCCGACCCATTCGGCGAGATCGTGAGCACCACGGGCACGCCGCGCCTGATCCAGTTCTCTCTGCGCTGGGCGTTCTGATCGGTGGCCAAAATAGAAGCAGCCGGGAAGCTTTCGCTTCCCGGCTGCCGTTTTATCCTGCTACCGAATCTGTTCTCGCAGTCTACTGCCGCTTCTCCGCTTCCTCGATCAGCGGTCGCAACACTTCCACGGAGAATCCCAACGTCCCGCCGGAAAATCCGTCGATGTAGGCTGAGTTCACTCCGATCACTTCGGCGTTGGAATTGAATACGGGACCGCCGCTTCCGCCATGCGCTGTGGGAGCGTCATAGATCAACTTGTCGCCAACCACATCGCCCAAGTGTCCGCACGTGGTCGAAGGACGAATCAGCGACAGGGCCGCTAGTTCGCTGGCCGCCGTGATGTCGTTGTGCCGGTACGCCAGCCGTTGATAAACCCCGCTTGGCGACTTGGCCACCATCCCGGCAATGCCCATGGGATAGCCGATTACCGTCACCAGTTCTCCGGGCGAAGCGTTCCCTCTTGCCAGAGGCAGCACGGCAAGTCCGCGCACCGCATCTTTGTTTTCGATCCGCAGCACGGCCAGATCGCCCGTGGAAGAAACCGCGCCCGGCGTCAAACTTACCGGCGTGGGCGACCCTGGAAAGAAGACGACCAGACTCTCGAGCATGGCCGTCGCGCCGCGATGCATCAGATCTTCCGCCTCGCTGTCGCCATACCATGGCTCTGCCACGTGCCGGTTGGTAGCCAGAAGGCCGTCGCCTACCAGGAATCCGGTGCCAGAAACACGTGCCCGAATCGCAGACGGCTGGTTCACGAACCCAACCTGGTACACACCGTAAATGTACCCGATGGAATTCCGGTACCGGTTCAGCACCAGCGCCGGCATCGCCTGCTCTTTCTCGAGTTGCGTCACCTGCTGCGCGAGCTGTTCCACCTGCTTCTGCAGCGCATCCGGCTGCGCTCCCTGCGCGGTGGCTGGCGCATAGTAGTGGAACATTGCCACCGCGCCGAGCAGCAACACCACACCGAGCACGGCCTGCACCATCTGCTGCCAGCTCTCGCTAACTTGGCTCGATTCCTGCGGAACTTCCGGTTCGGACATGAGTGGTCATCTTCCCTTGTCCGGCAAGGCTTTTCCACGGTACGGAAGATGATGTACAGGAGATATCGAAAGTGCCTGAGGATGGCAGCTTGCCGCTGTCCGAACAAGATTGGGCCTTACTTAGACTAGGGCTCCTTAATTCCCAGCCGCTTGGCAATTTCGTCGTAGCGAAAGCCCTTCCCCGGCACATAGGGCTGTACCCACTCGCCGTCGATCACGAACTGCGGGATGGCGCGCTTGCCGGTGTGCTTGACGATTTCCTCCACCGCGCCGGGCGTGGTCTCGACGTCAACATCTTTGTAAGGGATGTTGTGCTTGGCTAGAAAGCGTTTGGCCTCGCGGCAATCGGGACACCAAGCGGCTGAGTAAACGGTAAGTTCCATGAGCCTCAGAGGGATCGGCAGATCTCCTAAACCCGCTCCAGTTCGGGCAGCGTTCGATCGTTGACGACGTTGCCGGTGTTCAGCGTGGAGGCGGGTTCAAACAGAAGAATCCAGCATTCTTGCTCCGCGACGGGCTTGTGCTCAACGCCGCGCGGTACGACTATAAATTCGCCTTCTTCGATCCATTCATGCCGGTCGAGGAATTCCATGCGGAACCGGCCTTTCACCACCAGAAACATCTCGTCTTCTTTTTCGTGATGATGGAACACGAACTCGCCCATCAGCTTGTCGAGCTTCACATGTTGGCCGTTTAACTCGGCGGCGATGTAGGGCTTCCAGTATTCAGAAATCTTGGCGAATTTGTCGGCGATGTTGACCTTATCCACGGAGTTTCTCCCAATGAACTGCGCCATATTTCCAGATTCACCCGAGACCAAAATGGTCGCAAAAGAAAATGCTCCACCGCTGAGCTTTTTGGACCGAGCCGTAGCAACGGAGCTTTTTCCGGCAAACGAAAGCCCGGCACATTCCAAATGTATTTGCTGGCTAACGTGAATTAAATCTGTCCGGTTCCACCATCAACTTTAAGGTCCACGCCAGTGATATAGGAAGCTTCGCTGCTGGCGAGGAACAAAACGGCGTGTCCGATTTCCTCCGGAGTGCCGAAGCGCTTCATGGGGACCCGCGCTTTGATATTCTCCGCGAACTGATCTTGTGCAGCCTTCGGCATTCCCCCTCGCTCCAAGATGGGAGTTTCAATCGGCCCTGGGCTGACCACGTTCACACGAATGCCGCGGTCGACTAATTCCGCAGCAAATGTACGCGCAAGCGAGCGCACAGCTGCCTTGCTGGCTGAATAAACGCTGGTACCGGCATTGCCCTTGGAATTGACAACCGAGGAGTTCAATACGATTCCGGCGTTATCGTTGAAATGGGGAAGCGCCTTCTGCAACGTGAAATACAGCCCCTTCACGTTAATGTCGAACGTTTCATCGAACAGCTGCTCGGTGCTGTCGCCGACCGGGGCGAACTTCGCGATACCCGCGTTGGCGAAGAGGGCGTCGATCTTCCCGAACTTCGCAACTACCTGAGCGAAGAACTTGTCGATGTCCGCCAGATTGGAGACATCCGCTTTAAACGTTAGCGTGTTTCCGCCGATGGCCTTGGCAGCGCTATCCAGCGTCTTCTGGTCGCGCCCCGAGATGGCAACGTTCGCTCCCTCTTCACGAAACAACTTGGCTGCGGCAAGCCCAATGCCGCTGTTGCCGCCGGTAATTACGACTGTCTTGCCTTCAAACCTTTTCATAAGAATCTCCCGAATGAAGTTATGATCAACTCTAAGGTGACACATGAGCCTGCCTTAGTTGTATACTTTGATGAGTGTCAAAGTATTCAAGGTTCATTTTTCTCAAGGCTAGGCGTTCGAGTACATTTTGGATTTCTTATGGATCATGCGGAAGTAGCTAAGATTTCCAAGGCGCTGAGTGATCCCACGCGTCTGCACATTTACGAATCGATTGCTAAACGCGGGGAAATGTTCTGCGGGGAGATCGTCGAAAGATACCGGCTTACTCCGGGCACGGTTTCGCATCATCTTAAGATTCTGGCGGAAGCCGGTTTGATCGAGTGCCGGCGCGAAGGACAATTCGTCTACAACCGTTCACATCCGGAAATTATTCGCGAGTATAGCCGGGCTCTCACCAAAATGAGCGGCAAAACAAAAGCCGCCAGCTCGCGCCGACGGCTGTGAGTACAAGGTTGACATCTAGCTGTTCTCGTACAGCAACACGCCCTCGGTCTTCTCCGCGTCCACCGGACGGTAGAACAGTTTGTTGTCTTCGAGGAAGACCTCGATAAATGCCGGACGTGTGGTAATTGTGCCTTGAATCAGCGCTTCCGACAGCGGGTCTTCAATATACTTCTGCAATGCCCGGCGCAGCGGCCGCGCCCCGTAGGTGCGGTCCGTGAGGGTTTGGTTGAGGATCCACTTCTTGGCCTCATCCGCCACCGACACCGTGATCGCCTTCTGAGCCAGGTTCTGGTTGAGTTGCGTAACCATAAGCTCCAGAATCTGGATCAGGTCGGCTTCGCTCAGCGCCAGGAACAGAATGATCTCGTCCAGCCGGTTGAGGAATTCTGGATTGAAGGTGCGTTTCACTTCGCCCTTCACCAACTCCTCGACCTTTCCAGAAACCATTTCGTCCTTAGTCGATTGGAAACCAAAGCCTTCGCGCTTCTGCAGGTGCCGCGCGCCGATGTTTGAAGTCATGATGAGGATCGTGTTCTTGAAGTCGACCGTGTTGCCGAGTCCATCGGTCAGTTGGCCATCTTCGAAAACTTGCAGCAGGATGTTGAACACATCCGGATGCGCCTTTTCGATTTCATCGAGCAGCACGACCGAATACGGCGCGCGCTTCACGCGTTCGGTGAGCTGGCCGCCTTCTTCGTAGCCCACGTATCCCGGAGGCGAGCCGATGAGCTTCGAGACCGAGTGCTTCTCCATGAACTCCGACATATCGAAGCGGACCAAGGCTTTTTCCGTGCCAAACATGAACTGGGCCAGGGTACGGGCGACTTCTGTTTTGCCCACGCCGGTCGGGCCCAGGAACAGGAACGAGCCGATGGGACGGTTCGGGCTCTTCAATCCCGCTCGGGAACGCCGGATCGCACGGGCCAGTGCGCTGATCGACTTATCCTGCGAGATGATCCGCTTATGCAGTTCTTCTTCGATGCGCAGCAGCTTCTGCGTCTCTTCTTCCTTGATCGAGGTGATGGGAACGCCGGTCCAGCGCGAAACTACATCTTCGATATCTTCCCGGCCGACTACGCCGGTCGAGGATTCATCCAGATGATATTTCTCGCGCAAGGCACGCAGGTTCTCGCGCTCCTTACGTTCTTCGTCCGAGTAGAAACGGGCCTTCTCGAATTCATGATTTGCAATCGCATTCTCCATGCGATGCACGATGAATTTGATCCGCTTCTGGACTTCAGTGATCTCTTCGGGCTGCGAGGTTTGGCGGAGTTTTACGCGCGCTCCAGCTTCGTCCACCAGATCAATCGCCTTATCCGGCAGGAATCGGTCTGGAATGTAGCGGTTTGAATGCGACACAGCGAAGTTAATGGCGTCGTCCGTGTAGGTGACGGCGTGGAATTTCTCGTACCGGTCCTTAATTCCAAACAGCACTTTCACAGCGTCCGCCTCATTCGGCGGAGGAACCTTGACCGCCTGGAAACGCCGCTCCAGCGACCGGTCTTTCTCAATCGACTTGCGATATTCTCCCGGCGTGGTTGCGCCGATACATTGAATTTCTCCGCGAGATAGTGCCGGCTTCAGGATGTTCGCGGCATCGAGGGAGCCTTCCGCCGAACCAGCACCAACGAGCGTATGCAACTCGTCAATAAAGATGATGGAATTCTGCGACTCCATCAACTCTTTCATAATCGTCTTCAGCCGCTCTTCGAACTGTCCACGATATTTTGTGCCCGCGACAATCAAAGAGAGATCAAGCGCCAGAATTCTCTTGTCTGCCAGGAACGACGGCACTTCGCCATCGGCGATGCGCTGCGCCAGTCCTTCTACGATTGCCGTCTTACCTACGCCTGGCTCGCCGATCAGCACGGGATTGTTCTTGGTGCGCCGGCACAGAATCTGCACCACGCGCTCCAACTCCCCGTCGCGGCCCACCAGTGGGTCCAATTGGCTGTCCATTGCTGCCTGGGTCAGATCGCGCGAAAACTCGCTTAACAGCGACGACTCACGTTGCCGTTGCGGTTGCGTCTTTTCCTGGCTGGTGCGCGCCAGCTCTTCGCGGATGGTCGATAGCCGCAGGCCGCGTTCATGGAGAATCTCCGCGGCAAAGCACTTCTCTTCCCGCAGTAGTCCCAACAGCAGATGCTCGGTTCCAATGTGCCGATGCGATAGCCGCTCCGCTTCCTCCGCGGCATAGGCCAGCACGCGCTTGCACTCGTTGCTGAGCGGAAGATCGACCGAGGTCGAGACCTTTTCCCGGATGGTAGTGTGCCCTTCGATCTGCTTGCGAATGGATTCAACCGAGGCGTGCGAACGTAGAAATCGATTAGTCAGGGCTTTATCTTCGCGCAGGAGCCCCAGCAGCAGATGCTCGGTCTCTATGTAAGGAGACCCGAACTGGCTTGCTTCGTAGCGCGCAAAAAAGATTACGCGCCTGGCTTTCTCCGTATAACGTTCAAACATAATGCCCTTCCCCCTGAACCCTTCTGGTCGAGAAGGCGCTGGATGCTCGCTCGACCCTACCGAAACCCCAAACCGGTAATGCTCTCGTCTTGCTTCCCCTCACTATCTCATTATGCAATCAAACGGCCATCAAACCCAAGTACTCAAACGTTTATATTAATGTTACCGAAGGAACCTGTTGAAATCCTTCCGATCACCGATTAGCCACCATTTCTTGCACTTTGTCTTACTAATCTTGCTCTACTCCATGCTGCAACTACTACGCCAGCAACGACTCCGGCCTGATCTCTTCCACGCGTCCCCGCTCCAGCCGCAACACCCGATGGCAGCGCCGCGCAAACGACAAGTTATGGGTTGCAATGAGGGAGGTGAGTTGGTGCTCGCGATGTAATCGCGCGATCAATTCGAAAACCGCTTCCGCCGTCTGTCCGTCAAGGTCTCCAGTAGGCTCATCCGCCAGCAACAACCTTGGACCGGTAATGAGCGCCCGCGCCAAAGCCACGCGCTGTTGCTCTCCGCCCGAAAGCTCTCCCGAACGGTGATGCGCACGTTGCTCCAACCCGACCTCACGCAGCCAGCGTGAAGCTTCCGGCGCCGCCTCTGCCCAAGTGCGCCCGCGCACCAGCAGCGGCATGGCCACGTTCTCTGCTGCTGTGAATTCCGGCAGCAGATAGTGAAACTGCCAGACGAAACCAGCTTCGCGATTGCGAAACTCCGCTGCTTCGTCCGCTGACAAAGAATTCAGTTGCAATTGGGCGCAGTATACGTCACCCGCGGAAGCGTGATCAAGAGCGCTGAGGATGTGCAACAAGGTACTCTTCCCTGCTCCAGACTCCCCGACAATCGCGAGCATCTCGCCTCGCTTCACCTCAAACGACAAATTTTCAAAGAGCACCAGATCCGATTCGCCGGACCGGAAAACCTTCTTCAATCCTCTAACCCGGAGTAGCGCGTCTTGTTCGGCCAACTGTTCCGCTACCTGTACCCTTAGATGCACTCCGCCTCCGCTTGGGTCCATCCCGTCACGGCCTTAGCCCGCCAGGCGCAAAAACAGTAGGACAGGCCATCCTCTCACAGTAGAGCCTGAGCTCCACATGGCACGTTCGAACCATACGGAGCACTTGATCCGAATCTCTAAACCTCAACCTTGGCTCCCGCGCTTGCCAGCCTGTGCAGGGACTCTTCGTAAGGCGCGCGGGCGATTCCGCGCTCCGTGATGATGGCCGCAACATATTTTGCGGGGGTTACATCGAATGCGGGATTCTCGATGGACACGCCATCGGGGACCATTTGTTTCCCAGCGATGTGCGTGACTTCCTTAGCGTTACGCTGTTCGATAGGAATCTTGTCGCCGTCGGGGCAGGCGAGGTCGATGGTTGAGATCGGGGCGGCCACGTAGAACGGGATGCCATGTTCTCTGGCCAGAACGGCAACGGTATAGGTACCAATCTTGTTGGCGACGTCGCCGTTTGCCGCGATGCGGTCCGCACCTACGACAATGGCTCCGATCTTACCCTGCTTCATCATGGCCCCTGCCATGTTGTCGGAGATCACGGTGGTGGGGATACCGTCCTTCATCAACTCCCAGGCAGTCAGCCGTGAGCCTTGCAGGAACGGCCGCGTCTCGTCGGCATAGACGTGGATTTTCTTGCCTTGCTCAACGGCCGCGCGGATCACGCCCAGCGCAGTACCGTACCCAGCCGTGGCCAGCGCACCGGCATTGCAGTGTGTCAGTACTCCGCCTTCGCTCGGCATGAGCGTTGCGCCGTGGCGTCCCATGGCCTGGTTGGCGGCAATGTCTTCGGCGTGCATGCGTTGGGATTCTTCGATGAGATCCTGTTTAATTTGCGCGATGGGACGAATACGCACACGTTCGAACTTTTCCTGCATGCGGCGGATCGCCCAGAAGAGATTGACAGCGGTCGGGCGAGTCTTGCTCATTAGGTCGCAGGCCTGGTCGAAGTCACGCTTTAGGTCGCCAGTGGATTCGGCCTTGGAATTCTTGACCGCCAGCGCAATCCCCATAGCTGCGGCTACGCCAATCGCCGGCGCGCCGCGCACCACCATGGTCCGGATGACGTCTGCAACCTGCTCGTGGGTCTTGCAGGTGACGTAGGTTTCTTCCGTGGGCAGCTTCGTCTGGTCGACGAAGCGTACGCCGTTGTCAGTCCATTCGAGAGTTTGAATCATAGGTCAGTCGTTGGTCTTTGGTTCTTTAGTCGTTGGCCAAATCTAGACTTTGTGCGTAGCACAGCGGTTCCCTGGAACATTCGTCACTGCCGGCCGGCCACAGATTTCACACGTGGCTGCGGCCGCGAAAATCATGGGCTCGGTGTCGTCCGTCTGAAGGATGTGCTCGGCACGCACGTCCCCGGCAGTGAAAATCGAAACGAATGGCGCGGGCGCCGCGGCCTGCTCCACGCTAGGACGGCCTTTCGCTTCTTCGCGCTCTACCAGGCACATGACCCCAACAATCTGGAATCCGAATTCGCGCGCCACCTCGATCGCTTGCACGGTGGAAGCGCCAGTGGTGCAGACATCGTCCACGATCACCACGCGCGCACCCTTCTCGCGAAAACCCTCGATGCGCTGTCCTGTCCCGTGCTGCTTTTCGGCCTTGCGCACCAAAAACCCGTGCAGTTCACCGCTCACCACCGAAACCGCCACCACGATGGGATCGGCTCCCATGGTAAGGCCTCCGATGGCCTGAGGCTTCCATCCCCGCTCCCGGATTTCGTCAGAGAACACTTCGCCGGTCAGGCGCGCGCCTTTGGCGGCGAGAGTCGTGGTGCGGCAGTCGATGTAGTAGTCGCTGGTGCCGCCGGAAGAGAGCTTGAACTCGCCCAAGCGGAAAGACTTGTAGGCGAGCAGGCGCAGCAGATCCTGGCGCGAGGAATGCATGAAATCTTACGATATCACGGAGAATCGGCCTTCGTGCGGGACAGATGGGCTTCGGTCCTGAACCTCGCATCGGCCAAGCGTGATAACCTGAATATTCTGCTCACAACGACGCTTCGAGGTATGCAATTGCAGAGTGCGCGAAAGCTTTTCTTCTTCCTCCTTGCTGGTCTCTTTCTCACAAACTGGAGTGGTTCCGGGTTGGTTTCAACGGCGTTCGCCGAGGGCACGCGCACCTGGGAGCAGTCGAAATTTGACGAACTTACCAAAGGCACGGCCACTGGTGTAGCCATTCGCAGCACTGGCGGCCTGGAACTGGCACCCACCTTCAAGAGTCTCTACGCCACGCCTTCCACTTACATCTGGGCGATTGCCGCCGACGATGCCGGCGACGTGTATGTGGCAGCGGGCGCGCCCGCCCGCGTGTATCGAATCACGCCGGACGGCAAGGCGACGATCATTTTCGAGCCCAAGGAACTCCAGGTGCAGGCGCTGCAGACCGGCCCCGGAGGCGCGATCTATGCGGCCACCGCTCCCGATGGCAAGGTATACAAGCTCGAACACAAACCGGGCGGCAAGGCACAGCCGGCACAGGCCGACGAAAAAGATAAAGATAAAGATGCGACCGCCAAACCGAGTGTAGATTCCTCCTGGAGTTCGTCAGTTTATTTCGAGCCGGGTACGAAATATATCTGGGATCTGGAGCTGGACAAAGCCGGCAACCTTTATGTGGCAACCGGCGATCATGGGGAAATTTACCGCGTCACGCCGAAGGGTGAGCATTCGGTCTTCTTTAAGAGCGATGAAACCCACATTCGCGTTATGGCCTTCGATGCTCAGGAGAACTTGATTGCCGGCTCCGATGGCAGTGGTTTGGTCTATCGTATTTCTCCAGCGGGCGCAGGCTTCGTGCTCTACAGCGCGCCCAAGAAGGAAATTACAGCACTGGCGCTCGATCGCTCTGGAAACATTTACGCAGCCGCGGTCGGTGAGAAACGGAGCACGAGCAGTCCCAGCGCATCAGGCATGGCCACTGCCCTTCTGACGATGGGCACCAGCGCGCCCACGGGTGGCACGGCACCGCAAGTGCCAGGCATCACAATCACCGCGGCACCCAGCGCACCCGCAATGGCGGGGCCGTTTCCATTTCCAGGCGGCGGTGCGAGCAGTGGCTCTGATATCTATCGCATTGCCCCGGACGGTTCTCCAACGAAGCTGTGGACGTCCCATGAGGACATTGTTTACGCGCTGGCCTTTGACTCGCAGGGACGCCTCCTGGCTGGCACCGGTAATCGAGGCCACATTTTTGCCATCACTGGGCTGGATAATTTTTCCGATCTGCTGAAAGCGCCGGCTTCGCAGGTCACTGCGTTTGCGAAAGCTCCCAGCGGTGGGTTGTATGCCGCGACCAGCAATCTGGGAAAAGTTTTTGTCCTAGGGCCGGGACCTGAGGCCGAGGGCACCTACGAGAGCGATGTGTTCGATGCAAAGATTTTCTCGCGCTGGGGGCGGGCGGAGTTCCGCGGCTCAGGCAGCGTGGACTTGTATGCGCGCAGCGGCAATGTAGACAATCCCGACCGCAACTGGAGCGCGTGGAAAAAAATCGACCTGGGCAAGAACGCGGAGACCGGAATTCCCGCGGCCCGCTACGCCCAGTGGAAGGCCGTGCTACACGCGGGAAGCGCCGCTCCCGGCGTTGACAGCGTGGTGTTGAATTATCTGCCGAAGAATGCGGCACCCGAGATTGACGATGTCACCGTCCAGGTCGGTGTGAAGTACCAGCCGCTGCCGAAAATGCCGGGCAACAGCCTGGGATCGGATTCCGGCGGATCTTCTTTCAGCGGATCTTCGGGCATACATTTCGAGTCCCCGACTCCCAGTTCTCACGATCGCGATTCCATTGGAGTGAAGTGGAGCGCGCACGATGAGAATGACGATCAGCTCGTCTACTCCCTTTACTATCGCGGCGACGGCGAGACCCGCTGGCTGCTGCTCAAAGACAACCTGACCGACAAGGCTTATTCGTTCGATGCCAGCTTGCTGCCGGATGGCGGCTACACCGTGAAGGTGGTTGCTTCCGACGCGCCGTCACACTCGCCCGGAGACGCCTTGACGACTTCAAAGGAGAGCCGCCGCTTTGAAGTGGATACGACTCCTCCGCGCATCGAGAATCTGGCAGCGTCCGTGGAGGGCGGCCAGATTCACGTGACGTTCCGCGCCGGCGATGGTTTTTCTCCCATCAAGCGCGCGGAATATTCGGTGGATGCCGGTGAGTGGAACTACGTGGAGCCGGTCGGCCATCTCTCTGATGCCAAGACCGAGAACTACGATTTCAAGATTACGCCAGAATCCGCGAAAGACGGCGGAGCTTCTTCAGAGCATGTGGTGGTCGTGCGAGTCTATGATCGCTACGACAACATGGGCGCGGCCAAGACCGTGATTCCGCAGAAATAGCTTTTCCGTCCGGGCTCTTCTCACTCTGGACATCCGAACTGACTCAGCCGATCTAAGGCTTTCTCTCGGCCGTTTCCGCAGCTTCTTCCAGTTGCTCACTTTTTGTGGCGCTGAGTTCGCCGGCGCGGCGCAGTTCGGGGAATCCCCAGGCCCAGAGTGCAATCACCACCAGCGTTCCCACTCCCCCCAGCAGGACTGCGGGCACCGTACCAAACCACTGCGCCGTCAGTCCGGATTCGAACTGACCGAGTTCATTCGATGTCCCGATAAAAACCATATCCACGGCCATCACGCGCCCCCGCATTTCATCGGGGGTGCGCAACTGCACCAGCGTGGCGCGAATGATCACGCTGATCATGTCCGCCGCACCCAGGAAGATCAGCGAAATCAGCGAGAGCACCAGGCTAGTCGAGACACCAAACAAAATCGTGCAGATCCCGAAGCCGGCAACCGACCACAGCAACGTCGGCCCCGCCCGCCCACGCAGCGGACGATGAGCTAGCGCCATGGCCATTACCGCTGCGCCCACTCCGGGAGCGGTCCGCAATAGTCCCAATCCCCATGGCCCGGTGTGAAGAATCTCGCGAGCATAAACCGGCAGCAGAGCCACGGCTCCGCCCAGCAGCACGGCAAACAGGTCGAGTGAAATCGCGCCCAGAATCAGCTTCTCGCGCCAGATGAAGTGCAATCCCGCAAAGACCGTCTTCATCGTCATGGGCTCGCGCCGCCGCGCTTGCTGCCGCGTCTTGATGCGGAAGGTTGAGACCAGCGCGCCCACCGCGGTCAGCATGGCGGCTGTGTAAACCGCAGACGGGCCGCGGAAAGCCGCATACAGAATTCCGCCGAGCGATGGTCCAAGAATCGTGGCAGCCTGAAATGTTGTTGCGTTCCAGGCCACGGCGTTGGCGAAATGCTCTTCGGGCACCAGCTGCGGCAGAATCGAGCGGCTGGCAGTTCCGTTGAACGACCGCACCACGCCCAGCAGAATCAACACAGCATAGATGAGACGAACCGGATGGGTGCCCCGCTCCGCGAGAACCAGCAAAAGACCCGAGCACAGCGCGTACCCGGCGTAGCACGCACCCAGCACTTTGCGCCTGTCGAATCGGTCGGAAGTATGGCCAGAAACCAGAAATAGCAGAATGCCCGGAAGAAACTGCGCCAAGCCGACCAGCCCCAGATCGAGCGCGCGCTTGGTGATGTCGTAGACCTGCCATCCCACTGCGACCGCCTGCATTTCAACGGCAGCCACGATCAGAAAACGCGCGATCTGGAAGAGCACGAAATCCGGATGAGTGAAGGCGATGCGTCCAGCTTTGGAGTCGGAAGGTGCGGGCATGGATTCTGATGTGATCTTCTAATGTGCCATAGAAAGAGCACATCTGCATGACAGGATACACAGAGCAGTTAGAATCGACTCATGCTGACGCTGCTGCGAACCGCGGGATGGATCGCCTGCGTCGTCTACTCAACCATCCCCGGGTTCTGGCTGCTGATACATCCGCGCATCGAATATTGGCGCTCACGCAGGCGATCACCCTACCGGATTCTTCTACCGGTCTGGATCGGGATGTGGGCGGCCGTAGCCACGATCACAGCACCGTGGCGCAGCGTGCTCTTCTATAAGAACGACTGGACCTGGATTCCGGCGTTCTTCCTATTCTGCTCGGGCGTGATGCTCTACAAGCTCGCTCACAGCGAATTCAGCCTCACACAGCTCGGAGGATTGCCCGAGGTCTTGCAGGACCACAACCAGCAACGCCTAGTGACCACGGGCATCCGCGCCCGCGTGCGCCATCCCATCTATCTGGGCCATCTCTGCGAGATGCTGGCGTGGAGCGTAGGCACGGGCCTGGCAGTCTGCTGGGTGCTGACCGCATTGGCGATTGTGACCGGCGCGCTCATGATGATCATGGAGGATAAAGAACTCGGGATTCGCTTCGGCGAAGAATATCGTCAGTATCGCTCAACAGTGCCTGCGGTTCTGCCAAGAATAAAGTAAGGAGCGGAAGGAAACCGAAGCGCCTTTGGGTTCTCCGTGGCGGCTCTCAGCGCCCTCTGCGTTGAAAGCTTTATTCGCCTGGATCTGATACATGGCGCAGAGCCGATAGCTATAATCCGACTTGACCGAAAGCTGACAGCTGACAGCAAATAGCCTTCTCTATGCGCTTTGAACTTTTCATCGCAACCCGCTACCTGCGCGCCAAGCGCAGGCAAGCTTTTATTGGCATCATCACCGGCATCTCGATTGTCGGAGTAGCCGCGGGCGTGGCCTCGCTCATCGTCGCGCTCGCCATCAACAATGGCTTCCGCCAGGACTTGCAGGAGCGCCTCATCGGATCCACCTCGCATGTCAGCTTGCTGCGCGTCGCCGACGATGGCATCAAGGATTGGCCGCCGCTGCTTGACCGGCTTTCCAAAGAACCGCACGTGATCGCCGCCGCTCCTGCAATTTTCGAACAGGTGCTGATCTCCCGCGGATCCCGCGCCCGCGGTGCGGTCCTCAAGGGCATGATTCCGGCCGATGAGCGCCGGGTCGGCGATCTACTCAACACCATAAAAGAAGGCTCAGCGTCCGCCCTGGATGAAACGCCTTCGCCATCCGACCGGGGCTCATCAGAACCCGGGACGCAGAAAACTCCCACAACCGGCGACGCCGGCAACGCTCCACCCGAATCTCCCGATTCCCTGGCCGGAGTGCAAGCCCGCGTAGCAGCCATGCCGCCAATCATTCTCGGCAAGGACATGGCCGACAATTTGGGCGCGACGGTCGGTTCCATCGTCCTGGTTACCAGCCCGCAAGGCGAACTGACGCCTTTCGGGATAGTGCCGAAGTACAGCCGCTTTCGCGTGGCGGGAATTTTCAACTCTGGCTTCTATGATTACGACTCATCGTGGGCCTTCACTAGGTTGTCAGATGCGCAGCGTCTCTTCGGCCTTGGCGATCTGATCTCCGTGATCGAGTTCAAAGTCGACGACATCTACAAGGCAGACCAAGTTTCGCGCGAGCTTGAGGACGCGGCTGGCAAGGGATTCATGGCGACCAACTGGATGGAACAAAATAAAGCTCTATTTCACGCTCTGCGGCTGGAGCGCCTGGTCACCTTCATCACCATTGGACTGATCGTCTTCGTGGCCGCGCTGAACATTCTAATTTCTCTGATCATGATGGTCATGGAGAAAACCAGAGACATCGCCGTGTTGCTCTCGATGGGAACGCGCAAGTCGCAGGTGCGAAACATTTTTATTGCGCAAGGAGTGCTAATCGGGGTAATCGGCACCGTCATCGGGCTGCTGCTGGGCTATGCAATCTCTTACGCCGGAGGGCACTACCACATCATCTCGCTCTCGCCCGAGGTCTACTCCATCGATTACGTGCCGTTCGCCCCACGCCTGACGGATGGCGTTCTGGTAGCGCTCGTAGCTGTCGGAGTTTCCTTCATCGCCACGCTGTATCCATCATGGTCCGCGGGCAGAACTCTGCCTGCAGAAGCCTTACGCTACGAATAGCAGGACCGCAACATCAGGGCGACACAGGCCGACATTGAACTTTCCACTCGCTGCTGCCGTACAGTTAAATGGAAACATTAAGAAGGAGATCCAAAACGTTCGCCTTCCTCTTGTGGTGCATTCTCTTCGTGCTCTGCTGGCCGGTAGCTGTGCTGGCGTTAGTCGCCTATCCATTCATCTGGCTATTGCTGCTGCCTTTCCGCATTGTAGGCGTCGCGGTGTGCGGGGTCCTGGAGATTATCTACCTAGCCATCACACTGCCGTTCCGCCTGCTGGCCGCGCCGTTTCGCGTCTAGGCAGATCGTCGAAGATTGTTCGGGATTCGGTGCAGAATAGAAGGAATTCTTCGAACGTCTGGGATACCGTAGAATAGCGGCGCTTCAGCACCGCGTAAAGCGCAAAAAATTAACACGGCTTCAGCCCAAGACCCGTGCCTAGCTCGCCATCACCTTCAAACTCTCACTCACCACCAGCCTGGCCTCGGTCGCGCGCTGCACATCCTCCGCCGTCAATCCAGGCGCCACTTCCTCCAGCACCAGCCCCCGCTCCGTCACCCGGATATACGCCATCTCCGTCACAATCGTATCCACCACCTTCACGCCGGTAAGCGGCAGAGTACACTTCTTCAAAATCTTCGGAGCGCCGTCTTTTGTCGTGTGCTCCATCGCCACCACCACGCGTCGCGCTCCGGCCACCAGATCCATCGCCCCGCCCATCCCCTTCACCATCTTTCCAGGGATCATCCAGTTCGCCAGGTTTCCCGCCTCATCCACTTCCATTGCGCCCAGCACGCTCAAATCAATGTGGCCGCCGCGGATCATGGCAAACGAGTCAGCGCTCGAAAAATATGACGTCCCGGCCATTTCGCTCACCGTCTCCTTGCCCGCGTTGATCAGGTCGGCGTCTTCCTGACCCTCCACCGGATACGGCCCGATCCCGAGCATTCCATTCTCCGACTGAAGAACCACTTCAATTCCCGGCGGAACATGATTCGCAATCAGTGTAGGCATGCCAATGCCCAGGTTCACATAGAAACCATCCTGCAGTTCGCGCGCAATCCGATTCACAATCCGCTCGCGCTTCTCGACATCTTTTCCCGGTTTGTTCACAGCTTTTTCCATATTGTCATCATGAGCGAAATCTATCGCTTCCGTACCAAGTCGGTCGCTCTCTTTGGCGAATCTTTTCTTACACTCCCTTGCCATCCTTGCACTCTCAGGCCGATGTCCCGAGCGGACAAGTCTCGAAGAAATGCTGGAGTGAGGTACAACTCGAAACACTCATCTCCCTCTTCCTTCTGTGGGCTCACCGTATGATTGAGAATCAGTTCCACTTCCCCGTTCCCACCCGTAAACTCAGCCCAGAAAGGAGCGCTCTTTCGCAGAAACCGAGAGACATTCTTCAAGGCACGTTCGTGGTCGGAGCACGCGACACCCTCCAGCAAACGCGCATAGAAAAAGCTCCATTTCGCACGGACTTTGCCAAGGTCCTCGCCCACCGGCCAGGAGCCTTTAGGCTTTAACGACAGCGCTGCCGCAATGCTTTCCGGGCTATGTGAGGGGTGGCGGAGGACTATGTCGATACTGAAAGAATCTTTGGAGGTCTTCATTAGTTCAGCCAGCCTTCCTCACCGTCCGCTTCTCAATCCGCCGCTCATACAGCTCGCCCTGAAAAATCCGTTTCACATATACCGAAGGCGTGTGAATCGAGTCCCCGTCCAACTCTCCGGCCTCCACTAACTGTTCGACTTCCGCAATCGTCACCTTCGCAGCCGTCGCCATCATCGGATTAAAATTCCGCGCCGTCTTCCGGTAAACCAGATTCCCCATCCGGTCACCCTTCCACGCTCGCACAAACGCGAAGTTCGCTTTCAACGCGCGCTCCATCACGTAAGTCCGCCCGTCGAACTCGCGCGTCTCTTTTCCTTCCGCAACAACCGTGCCCACGCCGGTTGGCGTAAAAAACGCCGGAATGCCCGCGCCCCCGGCGCGAATGCGCTCGGAAAATGTCCCCTGCGGCACCAGATCCAGTTGAATTTTTCCACTTAGCACCATCGATTCCAGCAGCTTGTTCTCGCCCACATAAGTTCCAATATGCCGCCGAATCTGCCCCGCCGCCAGCAGCAGGCCGTTGCCTAACCCATCCACGCCCGCGTTATTGCTGATGGTCGTCAGCTCCTTCGATCCCTTCCGCACCAGCGCGCGAATCAGATTCTCCGGGATCCCGCAGAGCCCAAACCCTCCGATCATAATGACCGAGCCGTCCGCTACATCGCGAATCGCCTCATCCGCATTGGCCACAACCTTATTCATAGCGTCCGCATTCTAAATGCAATTCACCACGGAGTCACGGAGTCACGGAGAAAACGAAAAAGTCACGCGGAACATGATTGGATTAAGAACCAGTAGTCGATTTTCTCCGTGCCTATGTGCCTCTGTGGTGATTTTTATTCTTTCCCCGGAGTCTTCTTCAGCCCGTGCGCCTGCTCAAACTCCTCGGCCAATTGCCGCGTCGAAAGGTTCTCCCGGATGTGTACCAGCCGCTGCTCGACCTTAAACAGCGCGTCTTCCAGATTCGTCTTATTGCTGATCGCTATGTCTCGCCACATGGAATACGGACTCGCCGAGATCCTCGTCATCTCGCGCAACGCGCGCCCACCAGCCGGAAGGAGCGGCGCCTCTTCGCCAAATTCCTCAACGAGAGCCGCCGCCAGCGCGGTCGAAATCATCTGCGGCAGGTGGCTAATCCAGGCACACAGGCGATCGTGGTCCTCCGGCGGCAGCATCGCAACGCGGGCTCCAATCTGATCGATCCATCCCACAAACTCCGCGAACAATCCTTCGTTCAGGTTCTGCGCCGGCAGCGGCGTCAAAAACCACACTGCGTTCTGGAACAAGTCGGCATCGGCATAGTCCACGCCACTGTTCTCTTTGCCGGCCATCGGATGTCCTGCCAAAAATCGCCTGCCCGCATTCTTTCCAAATACGTGCAGCGCCCGTTCCGTAACCGCTGCTTTCGTGCTTCCCACATCCGTGAGCAATGTGGTCGCTGGCAGCCCCGGACCCAACCGCCCAATCAAATCCACGATGGCCAGAACCGGTGTGGCCAGCACTACCAACTGGCTGCCCCGCACGGCGTCCACTGGCTCGAGAAATCCAGCGTCAATCACCCCGCGCATCTTCGCCCGCTGCAGCGCCGACTCGCGGTCGCACCCCACAATCCGCCCCGCAAAGCCCCGCTTCCGCAGCGCCAGCGAAAACGAACCGCCGATCAGCCCCGTCCCAATAATCGTGATTTGGCGAATCGGCATAGAAAAGAATTGGGCAATTGAGTAATTTCGTAATCGGGTAATTTGAAAAGCAAATACCCAAAGAATTTCAATTACACAATTACCCGATTACACAATTACCGCTTTACGCGATCTTCCTTCCCACCGCTGGCGCAATCATCCGCAACTCATCCATCAGCTTCGCGAACTGCTCCGGAAACAGAGACTGCGCCCCATCCGACCACGCCTTGTTCGGATCGCAATGCACCTCAATCAGCAGCGCATCCGCTCCCGCCGCCACCGATGCTCTCGCCATGGGCGCAACCTTGTCGCGCCGTCCCGTTCCATGCGAGGGATCGGCCGTCATCGGCAAATGCGATAGCTTGTGGATAATCGGAATCGCGGAAATATCCATCGTATTGCGCGTGTAAGTCTCAAAAGTCCGGATCCCGCGCTCGCACAAAATCACATCATAATTTCCGCCTGCCATAATATATTCCGCGGATAACAGCAGTTCCTCGAAAGTCGCTGCGATCCCGCGCTTCACCAGCACCGGCTTGCGCACCTTCCCCAATTCGCGCAGCAGATTAAAGTTCTGCATATTGCGCGCACCCAGCTGCAGAATATCCACATATGGCAGCATCATGGGAATCTGCGAGATCTCCATCACCTCGCTGATCACCAGCAACTTGAACTTCTCACCCGCTTCGCGCAGCAATTTCAGCGCATCTTCTCCATGCCCCTGAAAAGAATAAGGAGAACTTCTCGGCTTGAACGCTCCGCCGCGCAGCACGCGCGCTCCCGCCTTCGCCACCGCCTCCGCCGTCGCAAAAAGCTGCTCCCTCGATTCCACCGAACACGGCCCCGCCATCACCACCACTTCGTTCCCGCCAATACCAATCCCGTTCGCCAGCTTCACGGTCGTCCCTTCAGGACGAAAACTTTTCCCCGCCAGCTTGTACGGCGAACTGATGCGATGGACTTCCTGCACTCCTGGCATCAGCTCGATAATGCGGATGTCAAAATCAATCCCGGCTCCCACCGCGCCCAGCACGGTTTGCCGCGCTCCGGTAGACCGATGCACCTCAAACCCCATCTTCACCAGGTGCTCAATCACCTGCTGAATCTGGGTTTCGTCCGCCAAATCCTGCATCGCAACAATCATAAGAAAAACCTGCTTCCAGCTTCTAGCCTCTAGCGAATGCCTGTAATTCCGAGCGAAGCGAGGAACCTTGGTTTCGCATTCAGCACCGGCGCTCTCTTTTTCAACGCGCTCAATCGTTCACGTCCGAATCCAACTCCGTCTCGACCTTCGCCTGATTCGTTTTGGCCACAATCTCTTCCTTCTGAATATTCCGCATCACATCCATGATCCGTTCAAAAATCCGGACGAGGTCTCTCCCAGGTAGCGGACCTTTATTCATCTCCTGCACATTCTCGAACACAACCCGTTCTCGCTCCGGCTCGTAAATCGGCAAATTCGTATTCCGCTTCAGTCGCCCAATCTCCACAGCCGCGCGCGCCCGCTCGCTTAGCAACTCCACCAGCCGCCGATCAAGCTCATCGATCTTCTTTCGCCAATCTGCGATGTCCATGAGATCCTGGATACCGCACCCTCGCGCGTTATTTTGCGCAGGGGTGGGGTTTTGAACTCCTAATTAACACCTCCGACCATTTTCCCGACAAATTCTCCCACGGCCACCGCTTCCCGTCCCCGACTCCGCTCAATCGTCTCCACAATCGCACTTCCCACAACCACGGCATCGGCAAACTTACCCACTTCGGCAAACTGCTCCGCGTTCGAAATCCCAAACCCAACCGCGATCGGCAACTTAGTGACGCGCCGCAATCGTCGTACTAATTTCTGCGCATCATCCGCCAACGTCTGCCGCGCTCCCGTCACTCCCGTCCTCGACACTGCATACACAAATCCCCGCGATGCCTCTGCAATCCGCTTCAATCGCGCATCCGGACTGGTCGGCGCTGCCAGAAACACCGGCGCCAGATCATGTGCCTTCATGGCCTGCAGATATTCGCCCGCCTCTTCCACCGGCAAATCCGTCACCAGCACGCCATCCACTCCCGCATGCCGCGCCACCATGCAGAACTTCTCCATCCCCATTCGCAAAATCGGATTCAAATACGAAAACACTACCAACCCTGTCGACTGCGCCTGCTGCCGCACCTCCGCTGCCAGCGTCAACACCTGCGCCAGTGACGTCCCATGCTTCAGCGCCCGTTCGCTCGCCCGCTGGATCACAGGCCCATCCGCTACCGGATCGCTGAACGGCACTCCCAACTCGATCACATCCGCGCCCACCTCAATCGCCGCCAGCACCACAGCCCGGGTAGTCGCGAGGTCCGGATCGCCGCAAGTCACATAAACTATCAGCGCTGGCGTTTTATAAAAAGATAAAGGCATAGTCAGGAGTCAGTCAGCGCAGCGAGAACTACTCGTGAACCTCTGTGTTGAAAACTTCAATCTTTCATTCCAGCGAAAGTGATTCCCGCAAAATCCCAATATCCTTATCTCCCCGCCCAGAGATATTCACAATCACCACATCCGATTTCTTCATCTTGGGCGCGCGTTTCAGCACTTCCGCCACGGCGTGCGCCGACTCCAGCGCCGGAATAATTCCCTCCGTCCGCGCCAGCAAAGTAGTCGCCTCCAGCGCGTCCTCATCCGAAGCCGAAACATACTCCGCCCGCCCCGCATCTCTCAATGCCGCATGCTCCGGCCCAATCGAGGGATAATCCAGCCCCGCCGAAACCGAGTGCGTATTCGCAATCTGCCCCGCTGAATCCTGCAACAGGTAGGAATAAGTCCCCTGCAAAACTCCCGGCGACCCTCCCCGAAATCGCGCCGCATGATCGCCCAACCCTTCGCCGCGACCGCCGGCCTCCACTCCAATCAAGCGAACTTTCTTATCTTTTATAAACTCGTAGAAAATTCCGATCGCATTCGATCCCCCGCCCACGCAAGCAATCACCGCTGCCGGAAGTTTCCCCTCAGCCTTCAGAATTTGCGCCCGCGCCTCCCGCCCAATCACGCGATGAAAATCCCTCACCATCGTCGGATACGGATGCGCGCCCAGCACGCTTCCTAACAAATAATGCGTAGTCCGAACATTCGTAACCCAATCGCGCATTGCCTCGTTGATCGCATCCTTCAACGTCCGCGATCCAGACTCCACCCCGCGCACCTTCGCTCCCAACAGCCGCATGCGGAACACATTCAACTCCTGCCGCCGCATGTCCTCGGTCCCCATGTACACGACGCACTCAAATCCCAGCAGCGCACATACGGTCGCCGTCGCCACGCCATGTTGACCCGCGCCAGTCTCCGCAATTACGCGGCGTTTGCCCATGCGCTCCACCAGCAGCGCCTGCCCCAAACAGTTATTGATCTTGTGTGCCCCGGTATGCAGCAAATCTTCCCGCTTCAAATAAATCTTCGCCCCGCCCAACTTCTGCGTGAGCCGCCGCGCAAACGACAGCGCCGTCGGACGCCCCGCATAAGTCCGCAGCAACTCCTCCAACCGCCGCTTGAACTTCGGATCGCGCTTCGCCTTCTCATACTCCTGCTCCAACTCTTCCAGCGCCGCCATCAAGGTCTCCGGCACATAGCGCCCGCCGTAAACCCCGAAGCGCCCCGGTTCATTCGCCCGAACAGGACCGCGAGGGTGCCCCATCTTTGCCGCGTTCTTTGCGGCAAGGATGGGGATTTTGACTTTCGTAGTCCCAACTCGATTCTTGCTAATCGTTGCCGTCGCCATTTCTAACTCGCCTTCCGGTCCGCTTCCCTTACCGCCTTCACGAACGCCCGCACGTTCTCCGGATCTTTTTTCCCCAGCCTCGCCTCCACTCCTGAAGATACATCCACTCCCCAGGGCTCCAGAACAAACATCGCCTCGCCAACATTCTCTGGCGTCAATCCGCCGGCAACAACCAACTTCACGCCGCCTTGCCGCATGGCCTTTGCGATCGGAACAGCTTTTTTCCAATCGAATGTTTTCCCGGTTCCTCCGGGCATTCGCAAATCGCCCGAATCCAGCACAAACGTGTCCATCAATCCTTCGGGAGGCGAAAAGCCCTGGGGCAAATTCTGCTCGCGGTTGGCGAAGTTAAACTGGATCTCTTGAATTTGTTCTTCGTCGCTAAATAACTGCATGGGCAGCACCATCAGAAATCTTGCCCTTTTAGGAAGAAGAGACACATTTATTCCTTTCAGGCCTTTACTGCGCTGTTCACCGTTCTTTCCAGAAAAGTAAGTCTGGGTTCCAGTCAATCCAGCATGTAGAAGAACATCCAGCGGATTGGGTTCACTACCATTCACAAACACCCCAATCTTCTCCACGTCTTCCGGCAACTTCTCCACAATCTCCCGCGCCGCCTCCACGCTAATGTTGCGCGGACTCTTCTCATAAAACACAAACCCCACCGCGTCCGCCCCGGCCTCGACCGCAGTCAGGGCGTCCTCCAGATTCGTCATCCCACAAATTTTCACCCAAGTCATAGAAACAGTTGTCCGCTATAGGTAAAAAATCGTCGCGCACGGCCCCGCTCACCGCCGCCCACTCGGCACCCGGTACTCGGTACTCGCGAATAGCGCCCGCAGAGCCTCTCCCGGCCGCTCCGCTCGCATCAGCGACTCTCCAATCAAAAACGCCTGATACCCCGCCGCCCGCAGCCGCGCAATATCTTCCCCCGACCGTATCCCGCTCTCCGCCACCCGCAACACATTCTCCGGAATTTGCTCCGCCAACCGGAATGCCGTCTTCGCATCCACCTTGAACGTCCGCAGATCGCGCGTGTTCACCCCAATCAAATCGCAGCCAGCATCTAAAGCCCGCTGCAACTCGTCCTCGTCATGCACTTCGCACAAAACATCCAGCCCGCGCGAGCGAGCGCTTCGCGCCAGCCCCGTCAATTCCTCCTGCGACAAAGCCGCCACAATCAGCAGCACCGCATCCGCTGAATTCGCCCGCGCCTCCAGCACCTGAAACTCATCCACAATAAAGTCCTTCCGCAGACACGGTACCTTCACCACCGCAGAAGCCAACTGCAAATTCCCGAGCGATCCCTGAAAGAATTCCTCATCCGTCAGCACCGAAAGCGCCGCTGCTCCCGCCGCTTCCAGCTCCCGCGCCAACTTCTCCACACAAAACTCCGCCCGAATCAATCCCTTCGACGGCGACGCCTTCTTCAACTCCGCAATCACCGCCACGCCAACTCTGCTCTTTTCCTCCAGAGCCCGCCGAAACCCGCGCGGCACATGCTGTTCCGCTCGCCGCTCTAACTCGCACAAATCGGCGGTACGCTTGCCCTCGGCTACTTTGCCGCGAGTGGAGCTGGTAATTTGATCAAGGAAAACAGGCATAACGAGTGCCTGAATTATACGGGAAGGCTCTATTCGCGCACCGGGACGGTCATCATTGGCAGACGCTCTCGATCTCCTTGTAGGGCTTTTCCGCGTGCTCTGGATACTTGATCTGTTTCACCTGCATCCACTGATCCAGCAAGGTGCCTGCATCATGCAACCCCACATCGGGATCGCCTTCATACGCCGCATCGTTCTCCGCTTCTTCCAGAGTCACCAGCTTGAATCCCTTCTTCTTCAGCAGATCCAGCGCATCCGGCAGAATCGTACTGCTGAACGCTCCCAGATGCATCAGCAGCACATAGTTGATCTCGTGTCCGTAGATCAGCTTCGCCTGCTCGCGGCCCAAGTCGAGGAACTCCGAAGCCGTACTCAAATAGCTCGACCGCAGCCAATCAATCGACTTTGTATCGTTCTTCGCCGCGCACCGCGCATAGGCCGTATTCCACAGGTAGTCCTCCCAATCCAGCGTCACCTGCGCGATCCGGTACCCGTGCGCCTTCAAGTACGCCCGCACCGCGCGCCGCTTTTCCACCGTATCTCCCTCGTGCAGGTACGGATAACGTAACCAGTGCCAGTCATCCTTCGCCTCTCCATTTAGCAACTCCAGGTTCAGTAACTCCAGAACCGGCTCATTCTCCTCGATTTCCCGCTCGAAGGCCTCGGCTGTATTCTGCTCCAGGTCCATATGCGAATACGTATGGTTTCCCACCGGTTCAGCCGCCGCCCACAGCTTCAGAGCCTCGGCGCCGTCCGCATCGCCCTCCAGTTTTTTTGCGTTGACGAATCCGTACACCGGAGGCACATGCCGCTTCTTCAGGATCTCCAAAACATTTTTAGTCGTCTCCACCCGCGTCACGCCCGGCGGCAGCGTTCCATTCAGCGGCAGATCGTCAAGGGTGATGGCAAGTTTTTGAGCGGCGCAGATTCCAGAGAACGCGCTGAAAAAAATACAGGTGGCAAGAAAAACAGAAAACCGCGCAGAATTCCGGCAGAGGGTCCGAAGCGAATGTTTCATTTCCAGAGTTTACTTGAATCGCGGCTGCTCTAACGAAAAGCAGGCAAAATCACCGCCAGGAATGAGCGATCAGAAGAATGTTCTTTGGTGCCATCGAAGGGACTCGAACCCCCACACCGTTGCCGGTACATGGACCTGAACCATGCGCGTCTGCCAATTCCGCCACGATGGCAATCTGAATTGCAATGCAGCGGCGGCCGTAAGGCCGCCGAGTCAGGAAGACTAACACTTCTATTTTACAGGCATGTCAAGGACTGTCAAACCAGCTTTCACCACGGAGGCACGGAGTCGACAGAAGAAAAAAGAATAACGAAGTATCTTTCTCCGTGCCTCTGTGCCTCCGTGATGAAAAGCGTTTCGGCGGCGGCGCCAAACTTCACCCCAGCTTCGCGGTCATCGAGATCTTCGCGTTCAAGACCTTCGACACCGGACATCCTTTCTCCGCTGCCTCCGCGTACTTCTGAAATGCGCCCGCATCCGCTCCCGGCACCTTTCCCACTACATCGATGTGGCTCGATGTAATCGTCCACCCGGAATCCAGTTTCTCCATCGTCAGGCTCACGTTTGTGCTGATGCTTTCCGGCGTCAGGTTGGCCCCACCCAGTTGCGCCGACAGCGCCATTGAAAAGCACGCCGCGTGCGCCGCCGCGATCAACTCCTCCGGATTCGTTCCCGGCCCATTCTCAAACCGCGAGGTGAACGAATACTGCGTGTCTTTCAGCGCTCCGCCCGGCGCCGAAATCGTTCCCTTCCCATCCTTCAATCCGCCCTTCCACACTGCGCTCGCCTTGCGTTCCATGTCTTCTCCTCATCATGAGTGGAAATTAAATCCCTTGTCATTGTAGACGGAGATCACTTAGCGTGGGGCGGAGGCCGTGCTCAGCCGCACAAAACAATCGCATCGAATCCAATTCAATAAAAATCCGAGCAGCTCAGATAAAATCCGCACACGGGACAACTCAACTTGCACCGGTGCTCTCTCAACTCCGCTGAACAGTTCGGACAAAAGCGCTCTGGATGCCCTTCTTCCACTCGCGACGCCTCTCCGCGATTTCCTTCAACCTGTTCCTGCCCGCTAGCGCTCATCCGTGCAACATACCTCCATGCGAATCTGGGCACAAGTAGAACATCATCTTCCTCCTCGCGCGTGCGCTCCTCACCTATACTCCCAAAATTTTTCTCCTTCCGTTCACAAATCTTCATCCTTCCACAGGCCCTTTTGCGCTAGAATGCCTGTGCACTGAAGAACGGTAGTCCTTCTGGCCACGGACCCGTTCTTGGCCTTCCCCCAGGAGGTAGTAGATGTATCGGCCCTATTCCAGTTCCTTGGCGGACTCTCGTCCGTTTCTGGACGTTCAGTCCTTGATACGCAATCTTGCTCAGGATTTCGTCACCTCTTTTAACACCGGCAACTACGACCAGGTGGCCGCTCTCTTCGCCCAGGACGGCGCATTCATGACGCCGCACCACGACCCTGCCTACGGTCCCAAGGCCGTCGAGCGGCTGCTCCGCGAAATCGGCGAAGCCGGATACGAAGACCTGCGCCTCGAAACCGTCCGCGTTGAAACTTCCGGGGACTTGGCCATGGAAATCGGGCGCTACACTGTCGCGGTTCGCCAGCCTGACGGCACCATCCTCGCCGACCGCGGCAAGTATGTAAAAGCATGGCGCCGGCTTGGCGTCTGGCTTATCGTCGCCGATTGCTGGAGCACCAACCTTCCCGCCGTTCGCTAGCCGCTTGTGGCGCGTGATCCGGGCGGGAAACTTCCTGAGAGTCCCTGAAAATAAAGCTTGCTTTTGTTATAATGTCTATTATATTAGTGGACATGTAACACGGCATTCATCTTCCCCCAGAGATGAGTCTGACCGCGAGAGCTTCCCCCGAGAAGCGGGCTGGTGGTTAACGGGATGGTCCAGGGCGTGGGAATCCCGGAAAACCAAGCAGAAAATCCAATTCATTCGAAGCGAGGGCGGACTCGTGTCTAGCGCTGCCCCCCGAGGACGGAGTATGGGAAAACTATTGATCATTCGCCACGGCCACACCAGTCTGAATCTTCCCGGCCGGGATGAAAGGCTGCGGGGCTGGCTCGACATCCCCTTGGATGGAGAAGGCTTGGAAGAGGCGGCTGAAACGGCGGAGCAGGTCAGCCGCATGCACGTAGTCGACGCTATTTACTGCTCTGATCTGCGGCGGGCGCGGCAGACTGCGGAAGTATTGCGGAAACAAACCAAGGCTCCTGTCACTGCCACCAGCGATCTGCGTCCCTGGAACCTGGGAGTTTTCTGCGGGCAGAGAGTGCGGGAAATTCTACCGTTCCTGAACCTGCTGAATCAGCACCTCGACTTGGCAGCCCCCAGTGGAGAGTCTTTTTATCAATTCTACGGCCGCTACGCGCACCGTCTCAACGAACTACTAAGGTTGGCGGAGCAATCTTCGAACTGCATTGCCGTGGTAACCCATGTGCGCAACCTGCTGGCCGCCTCGAGCATTATTACGGGCTCGGACAAGGGCAAGGTGCCGGTTAAAGGTGGTCCGCACACCGGCGCCCTGGTGGTAGTGGAAAAGGAGCAAGGCCGGTGGAAGATTAACCATAGCGCACACGAACTGGTGGTTGTACGGGATGCGAATGTCGGCGTCCGGCTGCAGGCGGCCTCCTAGAATCTAAGCGCGTTCACTCCGCAACCACTGCGGTCTCCTCGGGCTCGTCAGGCTGTGTCCACATCCGGATCATGGTCGGTGTCGCCAGCACCAGCGCCGACAGCCAAGTCACCACCACCGCGGTCACCGCCAATGCACTCCGCGTTGCCGCAAACGGCCCGAACAGGCACACCGCCCAATACCCCGCGACAAACACTACCAGTGCGGGTCCCAGCAACCGGTACGCGGCCCCCTGCGCCCGCAGCCGCTGCTCGGCCTCGTGCTCATCCACCCTCACGCGACCGAAGAGTCCATCCCGCACTGCCTGCTGAAAAATATCCCCGCGCTGCTTCTCCTGTAGCGCATCAAACTCCGCGCCATACTGCATCACCGCCCGGTCCTCCAGCGACACCTGTGCGAACCCGATCCGGAGCGCTCGAACCGTCAGCCCCATCAACATCGTCAGCCAAGCAGCGCCCATCAATCCCGCCCAGGGATCGAGACGCACCACCCACAGGCTCACCGCAATCTCAAGCGCCAACGCTGGCACCCACAACAACGCAAACAGCCGCCGCGTCCGCCGGCTCTTTCCGGTCCGCGACATCTTGCGGACCTTCGCCCACTCCTCCGGTCCCAGTGTCCCCGCCCTCACCGGCACAAACCAGAACCCGATCTTCCTCCAGAACCAACTCCGCTCTTCGTTTACCGCCATCTCAGACCTCCCTCTTGTGCAGTTCGTACACCTGCTCGCTCAATGTTCGAAACGGCCGAGGCGAGAAGACAGCCTCCACCGGCAATCCAAAGTGTTCGGCGATCTTGAAGGCCAATTCCAGCGACGGCGTGTAATCCCCGCGCTCCAGAAACCCGATCGTCTGCGGATTCACACCCACGGACGACGCCAGCATCGCCCGTGACAACTTTTTTTCTGCCCGGAGCACTGCGATGCGGTTATGAAGCGACATAATGCTCTTATACACTAATGTATTGCGTATAAGCAATTAAAATCTTTGATACTAGCATCCAGGATCGAGATAGGAAAAGGTGCAACGAGGAGCAGACTCCATAATGAGTAACGGGAAACTCGCATCTAGTCATTTCACTTTTGGGTTGTCGGCTAACCTTAGCCCTTACTGGATTATCGAAGGTTTGCGCGTAATACGCCGATGGCAATGTTTCCAGGCTTGATGCGGCGGCAGCGGCCGGGGGCAGGGCTCACTTCTTGAGTTCCGCGGGCCAGTTTGTCAGCAAAGTGATGGAGGTGGATTTGGTGTGGTCGGCGGTCTGGACCACGAACTGTTTTGCGTCGGAGCTTACGTCGAAGCTGATTCCGGTGAAGTTCGGCAGATCGAGTTGGAACAGAGGTTCGATGGAGTCGACGTGGAAACCGGCTTGTGAGGAAGTGTGCGCGGCCATCAGGCGATTTCCCATGGAGACGAAGAAGAGTTCGTGGCCGCGGCTGAACATGGTATTCCATCCGCCGGTGGTGGAGACTTGGGTCTTGGCGCCGGCTCCAAATGGCACAACGTAGACTTCGGGCCTGCCGGTTTCGTAGGAGAAATAAGCCAGCCAGCGGCCATCGGAAGAGAAGCGGCCGTCGTACTGGCTGACCGTCATGTGGGCGGCGGCGGGCGGCTGGAAGATCTTGCGGTCGCCGGTCAAGAGCAGAATCCAATTGGAAAAGATTCCGTCTTTCGATTCCAAATCCAAGGAAAGGTACTTCCCGTCTGGCGACCAGTCGATGGGGGAGCCATTGATATAAGCGTCGTTCTGATAGAGAACTTCTTCGGGTTCGCTACCGTCGAGAGAGCGGCGGCGGATTGAGCTCTTACCATTTTCGCGGACGCCGTAGGCTATTTGCTTTCCATCAGGCGACCATACCGGCCAAAAATCATCGGGCCCGAAAGTGATGCGGGTGGGCTGGCCGCCTGCGACGGGTAATATCCAGATATCATCTGCGCCGGATCGTGGGTCCGCAATGGTAACGGCGATGGATTTACCGTCGGGAGAAAAGCGCGGATCGGAATAAACCGCCGGCTGACCGGGAGTGCCGATCAGGTTTCCGCTTCGGTCAAATAACTTGAGCTCGGACTCGGCGGAACTTTCGTGATAGGCGAGAACACCGTTTTGAGAGACAGAGAAAGTGCGGGCCTCGCCGATGGTCTGAGGATCGCCGGAGAGATTGAAGGTGCGCGAATTGAAGGGCTGGGCCTGAATGTGTCCGGAGCGGATAAACAGGAGATGATCGGAAGCGAAGGTCGCATGATTGCCTGGGGCAATCTCGATTCCATCTCGTTCGGGTTTGCCAAGCACTCCCAGTTTAATTCGGGATGGTTGATGCAGCTGACCGGAGGTGTAGAGAAAGTGTTGGCCGTCGGGGAGGAAGGATGGAGCGGCGTTATCAATTTCATTCTTGTTGAGATGAGTGGCCGGCGAGACCTGGCCACCGGAGGCTGCGATCTGCGAGATCGGCCCGAAGTTCTGTTTGCAGAAAAGAATGATGCCGGCGCGACTCCAATCGCCACAGCCGCTATAAGCATCATCGGCGAGGGTTTGGGCATCTCCTCCGGAGACGCTAATCGTTTTTAGTTTTCGGTCTGCGACGAAGGCGAGGTAATGGCTGTCGGGAGACCAGAAGGGCGTGGCGGCGTCTTCGGTGCTGGGAAGCATCGTGGCTTGCTGGGCGTCAAGCGGGCGAAGCCAGAGGTTGGTGCGGCCCTTGTCGTCGACGGCGGAGAAGGCGAGGGTTTTGCCGTCGGGCGAGATGACGACTGGGCCCGCGTCAAAGCCGGAGGCGCGAAATGTGGTTTGCGGCGGGGGTGGGATGTAGGCGCGCACTGAGAGCGTGGGAGCGGTCGTACGCTGTGAGAAATAGAAAAGGATTGCGGCGGCGGCGAGTAGGAGAGCCGCGCCTGCCAAGAGCGCGCGCGGGAGGAATGTGCTTGGGGACTCGGCTGGCGCGACTACGACGGCGGGTTGTTGCGTAATACTTTTCAATTGCAGACGGACGTCGTGGGCGGACTGGAAACGGTCTTCTCGATCTTTGGCGAGACAGGCGCCTACGAGATAGTCGAAGGCTGCCGGCGTAAGGGGCTTGGTAGCACCGATGGGTTCGGGATCTTTTTCCAAAATGGCCGAGGCTACGCTGATCTGGCTTTTGCCCTCGAATGCGCGCCTGCCCATGGCCATCTCGTAGAGGACGGCGCCGAACGCAAAAATGTCGGAGCGCGCGTCGGCCTCTTTGCCTTCGATTTGTTCGGGAGACATGTACTGGATGGTGCCGACAATGCTGCCGGCCGTGGTCAGCGGGCTGATGGGAGTGGGGCCGCTCATTGTTTTGTCGGACATGGTGCGGGCGGCGGATAAAAGCGGAGCCGATCCCGAGCCGGCTGCGCCGAGTGAGGCGGGTTTCGCCAGTCCGAAATCCATCAGCTTGGTTCCGGACTTGGTCAGCATGATGTTGCCGGGCTTGAAGTCGCGATGCACGATACCAGCGCGATGGGCGATCTCCAAAGCTTCTGCGACTTCAATTCCAATCTTCAACAGCTCAGGGAAAGGCAACGCGCCCCTGCGCAGGCGCTCGGCAAGGGTCTCGCCATCGAGGAACTCCATAACCAGGAAGTCGGTACCGTCCTGCGAGCCGACGTCGTAGAGATGGCAGATGTGCGGATGATTCAGCGAGGAAACGGTACGAGCTTCGCGCTCGAAACGCTGCTTGAATTCGGGATTGGCGGAGAGATGAGTGGGGAGAATCTTGATGGCAACAGTGCGATCGAGACGCGTATCTTTCGCGCGGTAAACCTCGCCCATGCCGCCGGCGCCGAGCGGCGATTGGATTTCGTAGGGGCCAAGTCTGGTGCCAGAGGTTAGAGCCATGCGTGGGCGCAATTATAGCCTGTGCAGCACGTTAGAGAACACGCGACGATTCTGGGTGTGTGGTCGGCAACTCGGAAGTTGGACCAGCGATGAGTCGGATCGCCATAGAGTTTCGTAACAGTCACGTTGTAAGGCAGCACCGTTCGTCGGTTTAGAAAACTCTCATGTAACCTGAGCGGCTGTTCCTGCCACAGATTCTGCCGATACTCATCTTGGACGTACAAATGTAGTTCCCAAGAATTTGATTAGAGGGCTAAATTGGGCAAGAATATAGTTGCCTCGCCCACCGTGAGGCGGTACGATGAGCCGACGACGAAAATTCCATCTTGTCGTCGGAGCCTTTGTTATGGGTGAGTTCCTGCATCGTCTTTGGATGATGGCAACCGATGGCGCACGGCCTATCGACTGGGTGGTTGTGCTCGTTGATTTCTTGGTGTTGGTAGCAATCTTGTGGTTTGAGTTACCAGAGTGGCGACATAAGCGCGTGGTCACTCGACACAAGGCCAAGGTTATCCAATTCTGGTCGAGGGGGCAGCAACTACAGGCCACGGCCCCCTCCAATCAGCATCCTGACAACCTCCCGTCTTGGTTGGTCAGCGTTAGAAACTGGAATAGCGAGGCTCAAGAGTTTCTCCAACGTTGTTCGCCGTGGGCGCTGGCGTCATTTGTCCATGAGACAAGCGGCGCACTTCCCCCGAGTGCTCACGTAGTCGTCAATCAAGCGCGTGAGTCGTATAGAGTGCTACTTGTCAGGCTCGACAACCTTAAGACGATAATGGACAACCCCCATGAATACCTCTAATCCAGAAAAGCGAGAGCCTTCCCAGTCCGAAAAGTTCGATACGGTGATGCGGAAGATCCTTTCGGTATCGAAGGACGAATTGAAGAAACGAGAAAAGGCATGGAGGCGCAAGCGCGAACGGGCAAAGAAAAAGCGGGCTGCTTCTTAGCCCGCTGTCCTCGACCTTGCCGTCGAGAGGCCCGTGTCTGGGTAGTCTTTGCTCAATTTGGTTTGCCCGTCAGTTGAGCAAACGTAATGCGCTTTCCGATGATCTGGCGAACTGCGAGATCGAAGCGGCCAGCGTCGTCAAGGTCTTTGCGGTTGTTGAAGCGAAACATTTGTTCGTCAAGGTAACGGTGAAGATGAAACGGTTCGACCGATACGTAGGTTCCCGAAATGCCGCGCTTGAGGAGACTCCAGAAATTCTCCAAGCCGTTTGTGTGTACGCGGCCATCCACGTATTGAGTGGCGTGGTCAACGACCTGATGCGCGTAGTCCGCTGCCAGTCCTTCGTAGGACATGAGCGCATCGGAGTAGAGCGCCGCGCCAGCAGTGACGTGCTTGCGTACTTCCTCTTGCAGCACAGTCTTGCGACGGCTGGGAACAACGGCAGCACGAACCTTTCCGCCGCGCTCCAATATTCCCATGACTGCGGTTTTGTCTTTGGTACCAGTGCCAGTGATACGGCGCTTGCGTTCGCTAACGTGCATATTCCGAGCCTTGCCGCCGATGAAGGTTTCGTCTACTTCAACTTCGCCGCCGAGCTTGGACCCGAAGAAATCGTCCTGCATCGCAAGGCGAATCCGTTGCAGCATGAACCATGCCGACTTCTGGGTAACCTTCACGTCCCGCGCAATCTCGTAACTACTCACTCCGTTTTTGCAGTTCGTGAGCATCCACGTTGCAGTAAGCCACTTGTCCAAAGGAATCGGGCTGTCCTCATAGATGGTTCCGACCTTGACGGAGAACTCGCGTTTGGGATGATGGCTACCGCACTTCCAAGTCCGGCGGGTCGGATTGAATGCGCTAACCTTTGTGGACCCGCAACCGGGACAAACTACGCCGTTCGGCCAGCGCCGGATAGCAACGTAGTCAATGCAGTTGTCCGGATTCGCGAAGTAAACAATCGCTTCTTGAAGGCTCTTAGGTTCGTGTTCCATGACTGAAATGTATCAAAAACAGGTGGGCGAGTCAAGTAAATTCTTGCCC
>Ga0182015_10000660_pt1 | contig 49362 bp, 41 predicted proteins | sample 712P3MmetaG_FD_120478 | JGI IMG/M metagenome (GOLD analysis project Ga0182015, IMG submission 120478) | Permafrost microbial communities from Stordalen Mire, Sweden - 712P3M metaG | ecosystem: Environmental > Terrestrial > Soil > Wetlands > Permafrost | place: Sweden: Stordalen | collected...
ACGGTCAACAGGGCGATCGCGACGGCGTAGTTCGGGATGATGCCGTAGAAGAAGGCGAGGATTCGCCCGAGAAGTTCATAGATTGGCTGGAAAATCGAGCCAACGTCGTGGGCCAGTGACTTCATTGCGGAGTACTCCTAGCTGGCGTTGATGGAGGGACCAGATCCACGCCGTGGGGACCGAAGGGGCGACAACGCAACAGTCGTCGCAGCGCGAGGGCACTCCCGCGCCAGGCGCCGTGAAGTTCTACGGCCTCGAGGGCGTAGGTCGAACACGACGGGTAGAAGCGACAGGCCGAGACGCGGCCCGCCGTCAGGCGTTGGTACTGCGCGATGATCGCGACGAAAGCGCGCGCGAGTGGCGAACGTTCAGCGCGCGCCGGCTCGTTCGAGCGATTCGGTAAGGTGTTGCTGAAGTGCTCCATAGGAGAGTTTTCCTGTCTCATTACCACACCTGATCAGGTATTTACCAGGTTTAGGTTGGGGGTCGAGTCCGTCGACGAGGGCGCGCAAACGCCGGCGGATCCGATTGCGGACGACCGCGTTGCCGACCTTCCGACTGATCGCGTAAGCCACGGCGACGTTCTGGTCGTCCGGGGACCCCGCCACGAAACTGATTCGAAGTGAGCCACTCTGTCCCCGTCCAGTCGGTGAGGCAAACAAGGCGAACTGCCGTCGGGTTCGAACCCGATCGGGCACGTTGCGCCTAGACCGTCAACTGATGACGGCCCTTGTTGCGTCGGGCTTTCAGGACGGCACGGCCGGCGCGGGTTCGCATGCGCGCACGAAAACCGTGCGTTTTAGCCCTTTTGCGCTGGTTGGGCTGATAGGTACGCTTCACAAAATCCTCTTCTCAAAATATCTCGGTACGCTTCGCGGTACCCCCTGGAGGTCGCTGGCGCGTTACTGGGGACAATCTTACCTGACGGGACCGGGCCCCCCGGCAGGGGGTTTCAAATGGGTGTATGGTGGCTGTCCTTACGGCCACAACGCGAGCTCCATTGGAGCTGTGGCCTGTGGATAATGTGAAGTTTGATCTGTGGAGGAAGCGCGTGCAAGGTGGCGAGGAGATCTGGGTTGCTCTCCGAGAGTCCTTACGTGGCAACGCTTCTGACGCTGTGTGGGCCGCAGGACTTAACACACTGCGCCTTGTGGATTACCACGACAACCAAATTGTGATCGGCGCGCCGAACCAAATTCAACTGCTGCGCGTCCAACAGCGTTACCTCCCGTTCATTACCGAACAGGCGCAGATGTTGGTCGGTCCCGAGGTGTCAGTTTCGCTCACGATCACCGATCCTTCAAACGACTCCGATGCCCTCGCGTCCTCCAACGAGGAGCCCGAGGTGACGCCCAACGCGGTGAACTTCGCGCCGAGCGTCGATCGGCCGGCTCGACTCGATCCGCGAATGACGTTCGACTCCTTCGTGCCGGGATCGTCGAACCGCCTGGCCTTCGCCGCCGCCCAGTCGGTCGCTGAAACTCCTGGTCGTGCCTATAACCCGCTCATGATTTACGGGAACTCCGGCCTCGGCAAGACCCACCTGCTTCACGCCATCGGGAACTACGTGCAGGAGAACTATCCCGGACGCAAGGTCCTCTACGTCTCGACCGAAACATTCCTGAACGACTTCATCCGCGCGATCCAGACCCGAACGCAACTCGCGTTGCACGAGCGCTACCGCGAGAACGACGTCCTGTTGATCGACGACATCCAGTTCATGGAGACGCGCGGCGAGACGTTCCATGAAGAGATCTTCCACACCTACAACGCGCTGCACGGCGAGGGTAAGCAGATCGTGCTCACCTCGGACCGTTCGCCGCGCGACCTCGCCGGACTGCAGGAGCGATTCCGAAGCCGTCTCCTCCAGGGCCTCGTCACCGAGATCGATCAGCCGGACCTCGAGACGAGGATCGCCATCTTGCGCTCGAAGTCCGAGCGCGAGGGGATCGACCTGCCAAACGACGTGGCCGAGTGGATCGCGCACCGCGTGCGCGACAACATCCGCGAACTCGAGGGCTCGATCACGATGCTGCGGGCCTTCGCCAACTTGCGCCAGGAACCGATCTCCCTCGAACTCGCCAAGGCGCACCTGACCAACCTCGGCCAGGAGCAGGTCGTCCTCAAACCCGAGACGATCCTCTCAGTGGTCGCCGACTTCTACGGTCTCTCCGTCGAGGACGTTCGCGGCTCCAAGCGTCTGCGTCCCCTGGTGCACGCGCGACACATCGCGATGTACTTGATTCGAGACATGTTGAACAACTACTCCTATCCGATGATCGCGCGAATCTTCGACGGACGGAACCACACGACCGTCATCAGTGGCGTAGAAAAGATAAAGGAACAGATCACGGTCAATCCCGAAGTGCTCGCGCAAGTCAATCAGCTCAAGCGTCGACTCCAGGGGGAGAGTAGGGAATAGGTTTGTGCGCAACCCTGGGCTCACCTTGTTGATTTCGCGTTGACAACGACCTACTCGTGCACATCACTTCAGGGTTGAGTGCGCACGGTTGAGAGAGTTAGCCACAGTGTTGTGTGTAGCGCGACATCGAAAATGTACCTTGTGACCAGGAAACTTATAAGGTACTCCACATATCCACAGACCTACTACTACTAAGACTTCTACACATATAAAAAACACACCGTAATCTCAGTAGCAACGAAAGGCAGTCGAATGAAGTTCAAGTCAGAGCGCGACATTCTCGTCGAAGCACTTAGTGCCGCGAGCCGTGTTGTCGCCACACGTCTTATCGGGGCTTCGTCGGGTGTCCTGCTCTCACTCACCGGGAATCAACTCACCGTCACCGGCACGGATCTCGATATCACCGTGCGCACGACCGTCGACGTCATCGGTATCGAGGATGGTTCATCGGTCGTCCCGGCGCGGCTCATCGTTGACGCGGTGCGTTCACTCGAGGCCGGCGCGGTCACCATCTCGAGCACCGAGGAGACCGTCGAGGTCTCACTCGCGCGCGCGAAGTTCTCACTTCGCACCTTCTCGGTCGTCGACTACCCGAAGCTGCCGCCGGTCACCGGGCCACTGACGTCGATCGCGGCGTCCGATCTGATCGCCGGTCTGAACCAGGTCGTGCGCGCCGCGGCGAACGACGACGCGCGTCCCCTGTTGACCGGTGTCTTGTTCACCACGGATAACGGCGTGTTGCGTCTGATCGCTACCGACTCCTACCGACTCGCGGTTCGCGACGTACCTGAAGTCGAGGGTATCGGTGGTTCCCACGATCTCTTGGTGCCCGCCCGGGCCCTGCAAGAGCTCCAGCGCGCGGCGGCATCACTGGCTCCCGACGCGACGATCGGGGTCACACTCACCGACGCCGAGATCTGCTTCGTCGTGGGTGGTACGAGCATCGCCTCACGCCTCATCGATGGCAACTACCCCTCGGTGTTGCAACTCATCCCGGCGAGTTACCCGAACCAACTGCGCGTCGCCAAGGACACGCTGTTGACGTCCCTCAAGCGCGCGAAGTTATTGGCCAAGGACTCCACGTCGTCAGTTCGACTCACGATGAAGGACCACTCGGTGGAAATCCGCACGCAGAGCCACGACGCCGGTGACGTGGAGGACAACGTCGACGCCGACTACGGCGGCGAAGAGATGACCATCGCCTTCAACCCGAGTTTCCTGATTGACGGTATCGAAGCGGTTCCCGGCGACGAGGTCGTGTTGGAGATGTCGGACTCGGTGCGTCCCGCGATGGTGCACGGCGTTGAGGACACGCGATTCCGCTACCTTCTCATGCCGGTGCGCGTGCAGTAGTCGCGGGCGAACGTCGTGGGACTCCACGAACTGCGCCTGGCGAACTTCCGCCTCTTTCGCGAACTCTCCTTCAGGCCCGACGTCGACGCGATCACCGTCCTGTTGTCGCCCAATGGCACCGGCAAGACCACCGTCCTCGAGGCCGTGTACGCGCTGGCGACCGCGTCGTCGTTTCGCACGGGCGCGGCGAGTGACCTGATTCGTAGTGGTGAGAGCGCGAGCGAGGTCCACGGCGTCCTGTACCAGCGCGAACGACGCGTCCAGGTTGACTTCACGCTCACTCGGGGCGTCCGCAATACCACCAAGCGGATGCTCGTGAACGGCCAGCGCCCGAAGTCGCGCGCCGACGTGGCCGACGCGCTGCCCCTCACGATCTTCACGCCCGAAGGCGTCGACATCGTTCGCCAGGGGGCCGAACATCGACGCACGTTCCTGACGAACCTGCTCACCGACGTCGACTTGACGACCGGCGACGTGATCGAACGATTCACTCGCATACTGAGTCAACGCAACGCGCTGCTTCGTCAACTCCAGGGCGAACGGCCGACGAGTACGCAACAGGGTGAACTCGACGTCTGGACGACCGATTTCTCCAACGTCAGCGAAGAGCTCGTGACATATCGAAAGAAGTTGCTCGACGACGTCGCGCCACTCGTCGCGAACTACTACCACGAACTCGCCGAAGACGATTCGATCGTCTCGGTCGCGTACGAGCAGTCGTGGAGTGGCGACCTCGAACGCGCGCTTCGAGACTCGTTTGACGACGACCGTTTCCGAGGTCACACGACGATCGGACCGCAGCGCGACGACGTCGCGCTGACGTTGGACGGACGCGACACGCGACGTCAAGCGTCCCAGGGGGAGCAGCGCTCACTGGCGTTGGCGACTCGGCTGGCCGGTCACGAACTGGTCCAGAATCGACGCGGTGTCGATCCACTCCTGTTGTTGGACGACGTCTTCAGCGAGTTGGATCCCCACCGCAGCGACCGGCTACTAAATCTGCTCCCAACAGGTCAAACGCTCGTGACGACGGCCTCGCCATTGCCGGCGGGAATGAGCCCTGCCGCCGTCATCGATCTCACGGCGATGGTGCAATGAGATCGCGCGACGAACAGCCGGCCAAGCTCGGCGAACTGCTCAACACGCTGGCGGGGCGACTGCGCAAAGTCGACCTCCGTGACATCGACGAGATACGAACCATGTGGCCGAGCATCGTCGAACCGGTGATCGCCGAGCACTGTCGACCGGAGTTCGTGAAGGACGGAGTGCTGCTCGTGCGTGTCCCCTCGGGGGCCTTCGCGCAGCGCATCATGAGTGACGCGACGACGATTCTCGGCGGTTTTTCGTCCCTCGGAACACACGCGCCGACGTCGCTTCGAACGGTGCTTGCAGAGCCTTAAAAATGAGGCAAAGAAGTGGCCGAATACCCCCTCGTTAGGGTCGAGCGTTACAGCTTCTCGGGTAGGATAGAACAGTCGAATTATTGTCCTTCGACTGCGCGAAACGCGCCAAGTTCTGATCACCGAAAGGAAGCCTTCGTGGCCCAGAAGACCAAGGAACCGCCTCGCTACGACGCGAGAGATATCACAGTTCTTGAAGGTCTGGAACCGGTGCGGAAACGACCGGGAATGTACATCGGTTCGACCGGTCCTTCGGGGTTGCACCACCTGATTCGAGAGCTCGTGGACAACTCGGTCGACGAGGCGATGGCCGGTGTGTGCACGAGAATTGACGTCACCGTCCTCGCCAACGGTAGTTGTCGCGTGAGTGACGACGGTCGCGGCATTCCGGTGGATGAACACCCGCAGTACCCCGGTCAATCGGCCGCGGAGATTGTCTTGACCACGCTGCACGCCGGGGGAAAGTTCGGCGGCGGGGGATACAAGGTGTCGGGCGGACTGCACGGCGTTGGGGTGTCGATCGTCAACGCACTGTCGACCGAGTTGATTCTTGAGGTCGACCTCAACGGGAACCACTATCAGATGACCTTCAAGAACGGCGGCAAGCCGCAGGGCAAGTTGAAGGTCACCGGCCCCGCGCCTCGCGGACGCACCGGCACGTCGATCACGTTCACTCCGGATCCGTCGATCTTCGACGACGTCGAATTCCGCGCGCAGACCATCACCGAGCGGCTCCAGATCATGGCGTTCTTGAATCGCGGACTCGAGATTCGCTACATCGACGAGCGCCCGGGCCGTCAATCCAAAGAGACGTTCAAGTACAACGGCGGCATCGTGGACTACGTGCGCCACCTCAACAACACGAAGGAGTCGCTCTTCCGAAAGGTCGGCTTCTACGAGCAGTCCGAACCGGCCCAGGAGGTGGAAGTCGCCTTCCAGTGGAACACCGGCTACTACGAGAGCATCCACTCCTTCGCGAACGGCATCGCCACGATCGAGGGTGGCATGCACGAAGAGGGATTCCGCAAGGCCATCACCAACGTCGTCAATCGCTACGCCCGTAAACGCAACCTCTTGAAGGAGAAGGACGAGAACTTAGCCGGTGAGGACATCCGCGAGGGCCTCACCGCCATCGTGTCGGTGCGCTTGGCCGAACCGCAGTTCGAGGGCCAGACGAAGGGCAAGCTCGGCAACGTCTCCATTCGCTCGTTGGTGGAACGCGCGACGAACGAGAAGTTGGCCGACTGGCTCGAGGAGAACCCGAAAGAGGGCGGACAGATCGTCGCGAAGTCGGTGCAAGCGGCCCGGGCGCGCCAGGCCGCGCGCCAGGCGCGCGACCTCACTCGACGCAAGAGCGCGCTCGACGGCGCCGGTCTGCCCGGCAAGCTCGTCGACTGTTCGTCGAGCGAACCGCGCGAGTGCGAGCTGTTCATCGTCGAAGGGAACTCGGCCGGGGGATCGGCCAAGGACGCGCGCAACCCTCGCATCCAGGCGATCCTGCCGATTCGCGGCAAGATCTTGAACGTCGAGAAGGCCCGCTCCGACAAGATTCTGAAGAACACCGAGATCCAGGCCCTGATCTCGGCGATCGGCGCGGGCGTCGAGGCGGACTTCGACGTCACGAAGATCCGTTACGACAAGATCATCTTGTTGGCCGACGCCGACGTCGACGGTAGCCACATCCGCACGCTCCTCCTGACGTTCTTCTTCCGCCAGATGACCGAGCTCGTGAACAACGGTCACGTCTACGTCGGTCAGCCCCCGTTGTTTTCGACGCTGGTCGGCAAGGAGAAGGTGTACCTGCACGACGACGCGGCCAAGGCGACGTTCCTGGCCGAGCACCCCGATCACCGGAACGACTTCCAGCGCCTGAAGGGACTCGGCGAGATGGACTTCGACGAGCTGCGCGACACGACGATGGACCCCACCAAGCGCGCGCTGCTGCAGATCACCGTGGAGCAGGCCGCGCTCGCCGACGAGGTCTGTTCGATCCTCATGGGTGACGACGTTCCCCAGCGTCGCCACTTCATTCAAACCAACGCGAAAGACGTTCGCTTCCTAGACATCTAGGCGGAGAGGCACATGGCACGCACCACCGATAGTTCAGGCGCCGGGACGCCCCCGCCCGAGGACGAAGTCGTCGGCTACGTCGAGCCGATTGAGATCAACCTCGAGATGGAGCGGTCGTTCCTCGAGTACTCGATGTCGGTCATCGTCTCACGAGCGCTCCCGGACGTGCGCGACGGTCTCAAGCCCGTGCACCGACGGATCCTGTACTCGATGTTCGACCAGGGCCTGCGACCGGACCGCCCCCACGCGAAGTGCGCCAAGGTCGTCGGCGAGGTCATGGGCACGTACCACCCACACGGCGACTCCGCGATCTACGACGCCCTCGTGCGAATGGTGCAGGACTCCGCGATGCGTCACCCACTCGTCAGCGGCCACGGGAACTTCGGCGGTACCGGCCCCGACGAGGGCGCCGCGGCCATGCGCTACACCGAGTGCCGACTGGCTCCGCTGGCGCTCGAACTACTTGATTCGATCGACGAGGAGACCGTCGACTTCGAGCCGAACTACGACAACTCGACCCAGCAGCCGACGGTCCTGCCGGCGCGCTTCCCGAACCTTCTGGTGAACGGCTCCCAGGGCATCGCCGTGGGCATGGCGACGAAGATCCCGCCCCACAACCTGGGTGAGGTCATCGACGCCACGCTGCACCTGCTCGCCAACCCCGACGCCAACCCCGATGACCTGATGGCCTTCGTGAAGGGTCCCGACTTTCCGACCGGCGCGCAGATCCTCGGCCGCCAGGGCATCCTCGACGCCTACCGCAGCGGTCGCGGATCGATCAAGATGCGCGCGGTCGCCGAGATCGAAGAGACCGCGAGGGACATCCGCATCGTCGTCACCGAGTTCCCCTACGAGGTGTCAGTCGAGTCGATCGAGGAGAAGATCTACGACCTCGTGAAGAACGGCGACGTCGACGGGATCTCCGCGGTGCAGAACGACTCGGCCGGGCGCAAGGCGCGCCTCGTCGTGAAACTCAAGCGCGACGCCAACGCGAACGTCGTCTTGAACAAGCTCTACAAGAACACGTCGCTCCAGACGACCTTCGCGGTCAACATGTTGGCGCTGGTCGACGGCGTGCCGCGCACCCTCAATCTCGCCCAAGCGTTGACGCACTACATCGCCCACCAGGTCGAGGTGCTCACGCGGCGCACGCAGTTCCGTCTGCGCAAGGCCGAAGCGCGAGCCCACATCGTCGAGGGTCTCTTGAAGGCGATCGACATGCTCGACCTCGTGATCGCGGCGATTCGCGGATCCGACGACCGCGGCGCCGCGCGCGTCGCGTTGATGGCCGCGCCCTTCGACTTCTCCGAGGATCAGGCGAACCACATTCTCGACATGACGCTCGGACGCCTCACCCGACTCGGGCGCAGCGAGCTCGAAGAGGAGATGGCGAAACTGCGCGAGACGATCGCCGAACTGCAGTCCATCCTCGCGAGCGACGTGAAACTGCGCGGCGTCATCGCCACCGAGATCACGGCCATCCGTGACAAGTTCGCCAACGACCGGCTGACCCAGATCGTGAACGACCCGGGCGAGCTCGGGATGGAGGATCTCATCGACGACGAGGAGATCGTGATCACGATGACCCAGGCCGGGTACGTGAAATCGGTCGCCGCCGACGCGTTCCGCGTACAGGGTCGTGGTGGTCGCGGCGTCCAGGGCGCGAAGCTGCGCGACGAAGACTTCGTCCAGCAGATCGTGCACACGACCACGCACGCCTACCTGTTGTTGTTCTCGAACCGCGGACGGGTCTTTCGACTCCGCGGTCACGAGATTCCGATGAAGGAACGCACGGCCAAGGGCACCGCGATCGTCAACCTCTTGAACCTGCAGGTGAACGAGTCGATTCAGGCGATCGTGACGACCGACGACTTCCCGAAGGACAAGTTCCTCGTCTTCGCCACCGCGAACGGCACCGTGAAGAAGACGGCGTTCAGCGAGTACGACAAGTCACGTCGCGAGGGATGGATCGCCATCAACCTGCGCGACGGCGACGAGGTGGTTCGCGTCGTGGCCACGAGCGGCGACGAGGACCTCATGGTCGTGACGTATCGCGGAATGGCGATTCGCTTCCAAGAGGCCGAGGTGCGCGAGGTGGGCCGTGACTCGATGGGCGTGCGCGGCATCAAACTGCGCGGCGACGACAAGGCGATCTCGCTCGACGTCGTGCGCGACGACGCCGACCTGTTCGTGGTGACCGACACCGGGTTCGGCAAGCGCGTCAAGGTCGAGCGATTCAATCGTCAGGGTCGAGGCGGCCAGGGCGTGCGCGCGATCAAGTTGACCGCGGCGCGCGGTTTCCTGGTGGCGGCCTTCATGACGCGTCTCGACGATGAGGTGTTGTTGGCCTCGACGGGCGGCGTGCTCATTCGAACACCGGTGCGCGAGGTCTCGTCCCAGGGCCGTGACGCGACCGGCGTGCGGGTGATGAACCTTGACGAGGGCCACGCGGTGGCGACGGCGGCGGTGGTCCCGGCCGAAGACGAGGATTAGGCGGCGCGTCGGGCCCAGGCTCGGCGCAACACGTCGAGGATGTGCTCGACGCCCTGGGCGCCGGTCACCATGAACTTCGAATCGATCACGAAGCACGGGACTCCGGTGATGCCGAGCTCTTCGGCCGTGGCCTCGTCGGCTCGCACGACCTCGACGAACGCGTCGCTCTCCCACAGTCCGTCCACGTCACGCACGCCGACGTCGCCGGCCAACACGCTCAATCGTTGGTGGTCGCTCACCAGTTCGCCTTCACTGAAGTACGCGCGGAACAGCCGCTCGCTCGCTTCGTCGCCCCGGCCCTGGGTCGAGGCGAGGGCGATGACCCGGTGCGCGTCGAAGGTGTTGGTCGGTTTCGCCGTCGCGAACGACCACGTCATGCCCAGTTCTCGCGCCTGACCCTCGAGACGTTCGTGCATGGTGTGCACCTGCGCAACCGGTATGGCGTACTTCGCGGCCACGAGCTCGGCGAGTGGCCGGTCGTAGGCGAGCTTGGCGCGTGGGTCGAGTTCGAAGGCGCGTTGGCGAAGTGTGACGTCCCCACGGTGTTCGAACTGCGCGATCGCTTCGGCGAGTTGACGGCGACCCAGGTAGCAGAAGGGGCACACGACGTCGCTCCACACGTCGATGACGAGAGACTCCATCCCTAAATCGTCGCACAGCGGACGTGGTCGTGCAGACTGTTGCGATGAAGGCGCGAGAGATGAGTGTCGAAGACGCCGCGGCGCTCGTGCGTCCGCGTGACGCCATCGGTTTCGGGATCATCACCGGCACGCCGGTCGCGCTGTTCCGGGCCCTCGGCGCGCGAAGTGACTGGGAGGACCTCACGTTCAGCGGCGGCCTGTCGCTCGGTTCACCCGACGTCTTTCTCCACCCCAACGTGCACTACCGCGTCAATTTCTTCGGCGGCAACGAACGCGCCCTCGTCGCCAAAGGTGCTGACGTCCAGCACGTGCCGTCCTTCTTTCGCCACTACGGACTCCTGATCCAACATCTGGGTCCCCGCGTGATGATGGCGCCGGTGTCGATGCCCGACGAGCACGGACGCGTCAGTCTCTCGCTCTACAACGGGGCCACCCGGGGCGAGTTGGTCCGCGCCGGCCGTGATCCCGATCGGCTGTTGATCGTCGAGGCGTCGCCGCACTTCCCGCGCACGCACGCCCTGATCGGTCACGAGCACGACCTTGACCTCGAGGACGTCGACGTCATCGTCTACACCGACGAGCAGCCGACGGTCTTTCCGAACGACCCCGGCTCACCGGAGGACCTGGTTATCGCCGAGTTCGCGGCGACGCGCATCCCCGACGGCGCGACGCTGCAGACCGGCATCGGCGCCGTGCCGAACCTCGTGGCGCGCATGTTGGCGAGGGGCGACGGCGGCGAGTACGGCGTGCACTCTGAGATGTTCACCGACGGACTGTATGAACTGATGGCCGCGGGCAAGGCGACGAACACGAAGAAGACGATCAATCGCGGGACCGCGGTGATCACCTTCGCCGCGGGGACCCGCGCGATGTACGACTTCATGGACGACAACCCCGACATCGGCGTGGCGCCGGTCACCTACACGAACGATCCGCACGTCATCGCCCAGAACCACCGCATGGTGTCGATCAACTCGGCCCTGGAGGTCGACCTCCACGGCCAGATCGTCGCCGACACGATCGGGTCGCGTCAGTTCTCGGGCGTCGGCGGTCACATGGACTTCACGGAGGGGACGAGCCTCTCGCTCGAGCACGTGTCGCTCATCTGTCTGCAGTCGACCGCGACGGTCGACGGCGTTCTGAAGAGCCGTATCATTGGGGACATGACCCCGCATTCGACAGTGACTTCGCCACGCCAGTTGGCCGGGGTCATCGTCACCGAATACGGATCGGCCGACCTGCGGGGACGAACGGTGCGTGAACGCGCCGCTCTCCTCACGGAGATCGCCCATCCGCAGTTTCGCGACGAACTCACTGCAGCGGCTGAGTTGCTAGGGCGCTAAATGCTCATAGTTCGAGATTTAGGTATAGAGATCGGTGCTCGGCGCATCCTCGACCCCGTCTCCTTCACCGTGGGCAACGCCGAGAAGGTCGGCATCGTCGGGCGAAACGGCGCGGGCAAGTCGACCTTGATGTCGATCCTGCTGGGCGAGCACCCCGAGCACCTGCGCGTCGAGGGATCGGTCACGCACCAAGGGACGATGAGCCACCTCCCGCAAGAGCCCGTCGCCGGGGGACTCGGCGTCGAACCCATCGGGCTCTCCCACGTCCTCTCGGCGCGCGGACTCGACCAACTCGACGCCGACATGCAGCACGCGCGCCACGAACTCGCGGCCGACCCGACCGACGAGACGATCGAACGCTTCACGATGCTCGAGGAGAAGTTCCGCGAGTTAGGTGGTTACGAGGCCGAGTCCGAAGTGTCGCGTCTCGCCGCCGGGCTGGGCCTCAAGGAGGACCTCCTCTTGGAGGACCTCGACGCACTATCGGGTGGCCAGCGCCGTCGCGTGGACCTGATGCGCGTGCTCTACGAAGAGCCGACGACGATGGTGCTGGACGAACCGACGAACCACTTGGACAAGGCGGCGAAGCGCTGGCTCTTCGAAGAGCTCGACCGCTTTCGCGGCACGGTCCTGGTCATCAGTCACGACCTGCCCCTGTTGGACAAGTCGATCGACCGCGTGCTGGCGCTGCGCGAGGGACAGCTGCGCGAGTACAAGGGGAACTACACGAAGTTCCTTCAACTGGAAGGTGAACGCCGCCTGAGCGAGGAGAAGCTCGCGTCGCACCAGGACGAGCAGATCGACCGGCTCTCGAAACTGGCCGACTCGATGCGCGGACAGACCGAGAAGCGAGCGCGCCTCGCCAAGGTGCTCGACCGCAAGGTCGAGAAACTCCAGGACAACCGCGTCGAGGTGACGAAGAAGGAACGCAAGGTCACCTTCAAGCTGCCGATCCCACCGCGCAGCGGCGACGTGCCGATGACGGTCGAGCACGTCGCCGTCAGTTACGGATCGCTGAGGGTCCTGAAGGACGTGAACTTCATCACGCGCCGCGGCGACCGCATCGTCATCGTCGGACGAAACGGTGCCGGGAAGTCCTCGATGCTGCGCTGTCTCGCGGGCACCCAGACGTCTTCCAAGGGCGTCGTGAAGTTCGGCGCGAACGTGACGGTCGGTTACTTCGCGCAGGAGAACGAGCAACTGGACTTCGACAAGACGGTCCTGGGCAATCTGGAGAACGCGACGGTCGTCACCGAGGTGCAGCGCCGTTCACTCCTCGGTGCGTTCGGCCTGAAGGGTTCGGCCGCCCACCAGATGCCGGCCACGCTCTCCGGTGGTGAACGCGCGAAGTTGGCGCTGGCGATCCTGGCGTCGTCGGACGCGAATCTGTTGCTGCTCGACGAACCGACGAACAACCTCGATCCCGCGAGCGTGGTCGCCCTGGGCGACATGATGCACAAGTGGAAGGGCACCATCGTCGCGGTGAGTCACGAACGAGGATTCGTCGAGACGCTGGAGCCCACCCACGCCGTGTTGTTGCCCGAGGAGTACTTCGACCTTTGGAACGACGACTACATGGACCTGATCGAACAGCGCTAGGCACGATCACGCGCCTGATGGGCGTGACCATCGATTGAGAGTGCCGCCCATGAGGTTATGGTGCCGTATGCGTGACGTCGTAACCCGAGCTCGCCGAATCATTCGACGAGAGTGCGTGAGCGACCATGTGTTTCTCACCTGAGGGCGATTTAGTCGGCGGTCTCGTGGTGACCGTGATAGGTCTCGACGCCTGTCGGCACCTCAAGGGTCGTGCGGAGTATCGACTGATCGCGCCGTTCCCGATTCTGTTGGGCTTGCACCAGATCGACGAGACGTTCGTGTGGTGGCAACTACAGGGTCACGTGTCGCACTCGGTCGGTCTCGTCGCCATGTGGATCTACCTGGTATTCGCCTTCGTCATGTTGCCGACGCTCGTGCCGACGATGGTCCTGCTGCTCGAACCTCGACGTCGACGACGCGTCATCGCGCCATTCCTGGCGTTGGGCGTCGTCACGTCAGTGGTGTTGCTCGAGACGATGCTGGTGGGTCACCCCAGCGCGAAACTCGGTTCGTATCACGTGGCCTACACGATCGGCCTCCAGCACGGCATGGTGGTGATCGGTCTCTACATCCTCGCGACCTGCGGATCGATGCTCGCGTCGGGTCAGCGCAACGTCCGGTACTTCGGTGCCGTGAACCTGGTGGCCGTGATCGTGTTGGCGCGACTGTGCGCCAACGGCTTTACGTCACTGTGGTGCTTCTACGCGGCCCTCGCGAGTGGCGCTATCGCGTTGCACCTGCGCTTCGCCAAGACCCGCCAAGAGAAGGTGGCCGTCGCGGTTTAGTCGCGCAGTCGTTCTTCGAGCCGGGCGCGTACGGCCGGCCACTCCGGGGGCAGGATCGAGTACATCGCGGAGTTACGCGTGCGTCCCTCCTCGCCGTCGACCTGCGCGGCCTGCCAGTTGCGAAGGACACCCTCGAAGCGGCCACCGATTCGTTCGATCGCTCGACGCGAGCGGTCGTTGCGCTCGTCGGTCTTGAGGTCGAGTCGGCGAACACCCCAGACGTCAAAGGCGTGGGTCATCATCAGGAGCTTCGCTTCGGTGTTGACGGCGGTTCTCTGCGCCGCGGTCGTGACGAACGTGCCGCCGATCTCGGCGGCGTCGGGGTACTCGCGATCGAAGTACCAGCGCAGCGTGAGGAATCTGGTCATGCCGATGATCTCGTTCGTCTCGCTTCGTCGAGTCGCGAACGGCACGGCGTTTCGCTGGTCACGCTCGGCGAGTTGGCGGCGCACGGCGAACTCCATTCCCTCAATCGTGTCCGGGACGATCGACCAGCCGTACGTCGAACGGTCGCCCGTGGCCGCGGCCACGAGTCCCGGCACGTCATCAAAGGAAAGAGGCGTCAGCGTGACGTGGTGACCGCTGAGCGTGACGGACAACGATGAACTCATCGCCCAACACTAAGAGCGCTGGAAGTAGGGCGCACCGGTACTCTCTATGATTCGGCGAAGTCGATTGCGTTGGTCGCCGCAACGAGGAGAGGAGGTCGCGTGTACTTCGTTGAGTACGTCTTGGGGCTTCTGATCGTCCTCGTGACGATCCTCAGCGTCCTCTTCATCCTGGTCCTACCGCGACAGCCGCAGGGCCTCGAGAAGCTGACCGTCGTCGTGAACAAGAGCGTGCACTACTCGTTCGTCGCTCTGTCGCGTTTCGCCAATGCCTATGAGGCAAAGGACTCGATACTGGCCCCGACGGCGCCGGTGGCGTTGCTCGCCCAGTTGCTGTGGTGGGCGGTGTGCCTGGTGCTCGGCTTCGCGCTCATGCTCATGCACACGACGCACTCGTTCGTGCACGGGCTCACCCAAGCGGTGACGTCGCTCTTCACGGTCGGGGCCATCCACAGTGGTGGTGCGCCCAATACCGTGCTCGACATCGCGGCCGGTGCGACGTGGGTCGTGATCGTGGCCCTCCAGATCGCCTACCTGCCCTCGCTCTACAACTCGTTCAGCCGCCGCGAGGCGCTCGTCACGATGCTCGAGAGTCGCGCCGGTTCACCGGCGTGGGGACCGGAACTGCTCGCGCGCCATCAACTCGTCGGCATCAACGACGCGCTGCCTCAGCTCTACGCCGACTGGGAGCAGTGGGCGGCCGAGGTGACCGAGAGCCACACGACGTACCCGGTGCTGCTGCTCTTTCGCTCGCCCGAGCCGTGGCTCAATTGGATCGTGGGCCTGCTGGCCGTGCTCGACGCCGGGGCCATGCAGCTCGCGCTCAATCCCTCCACGGCGCCCAGCCAGTCGAGACTGTGCCTGCGAATGGGATTCACCCTCTTCAACCGTCTGGCCGCCTCGCTGGGCTACCCCGTCGATCCCGACCCCGATCCGGACGCCACGATCACCTTGACCTTCGAGGAGTTCGCGAGCGCCGTCGACAACCTGCGTCAGTACGGTTTCCCCATGGAGCGAAGTGCGCAAGACGCCTGGCCGCACTTCAAGGGCTGGCGGATCAACTACGAGACCTCGGCCTATCTCCTCGCCGACAAGTTCACGGCTCCGCCGGCGCCGTGGTCGGGCCCGCGCCGCCACCTCCGTGCCGGGGTCGTGGAACCCAAGCGCCCGCCACACCGCGCGCCCGCCGTCGCGGCCATCACGGCCAAGTTCGCCGACGCCCGACCCGATGTCGTGAACCCCCCTCGAACCCACCAGACCCGCACGTGGATGCCGTCGCGACACAAGCCCGATTGATTCAAAGGCCCGCACCGTGTGGTGCGGGCCTTTGACGATGTGCTGACGTCTGTGCGGGTGGAGAGTGCGTCGGCCACGCCGCCAGACTTTTCAGATGTGGTTAGTAGAGGATTGGTCCGCCGGGATTGATACCTCCTGATGACGAGTTGGATACTTGGATATAGGTCGGGTCAACGGCGATGGTGGACCAGGTTCCCGTATAGGAGGTTCCGTCGGCGTTGTCGACGAGACCGGTGTAGTTGTAGATCGGCAACATCCACACCGAACCGTCAGTCAGTTGGTACGTCTGGTACGAGATCGTCTCTGCGTCCAGCGTCACGTCGACGATCGGCGGACCGGAGGGCGTCGTGGTCGTGGTGTCGCTCGATCCGGACGAGTTGGAGGGCGGCGCCGTAGTCGTACCCGGGAGTGGCGGCGTCGATCCGCTGGAACCGCTCGACTGGCCCGCGGCGCCATTGGCGGCGAAGTAGGACTGCTGGGCGGCCTCGAGGACCTCGACACCCGCGGCGGGGCTCTGGAGCGGATAGTTGACGCCCGGCATCACGCTGAAGGCCGGCCCGCTCGCCGAGACGAGGTTGTTGTTCTGGTCGACCGTGAACTGCAGCGACTGGTCGGTCACCACGCCGTCGGCGGTGACGCTGTAGGACGCCTGCTCATCATTGCTCGTGACCGTGGGCACGCCGGGGGAGGTCACGACGTTGTTCGACTCCGAGAACTGGGGATCGCTCACCTGGTACCCGTAGCCCATCTGGCTGAGGTAGTTCTGCACGTCGCTGTTCACGGTGGCCTGACTCGGCATCGCGACGGTCACGCCCTCGGTGGTCGTCGAGGAGGTGTTGGGTGCTTGCGGGATCGCGACGGAGTACGTCCACTGGGGGACCGTGTCGTAGGTCTCGTAGTCCACGTAGTTACCGGAAGGGTCCGTCACTGTGAAGTCCTGACCGTCGTTGTTCGTGTCGACCGGTGTGCCCGACACGCCGAAGATCGCCGCGAGACGTGCGTCCTCGGCCGACGCGCTCGTCGGCAGCGTCAGTTCGTACGCGGCGCCCGTGCCGGCGTTGGCACTGAGGTCCGGGCCAGCACTGAAGTCGAACTCCTCGAAGATGCGCATCATCGGCGACGACGTGTGGAGACTCGAGAACCCTCCCGCCGCTTTGGAATTATGAAGCGCACTGCTGTGGGGAGCCGCCAGCGCGAACACGGCGAGTCCCGGTGAGGCGCCCTCGAGGGCAGCGATGCCGCCGACGGTCAGGGCCGCGGCGAGGGCGACCGAACCGGCCATCCGCAGTTGGAAGCTCCGCAGCACGTGGCGTCGCTCGCGCGGCGCGTGGGCCATGATCCGCGAGATCATCGCGTTGGTGTCGGGGTGCTGGTACGTGCTCGCCGCGGCCGGGTCGGCCGCGCGTAAGCGATCTTCAAAGTCACTCATGAAATCTCCTCCGGCTTCATACTCAGTTCCTGTCGCGAGACGCCCAGAACTTTCAGATGACTTGGGCCGCGGCGAAACGCTCGCGAAAACGGGCCTGCGCCCTGGTCAGTCGCACCGCCGCGGCGTTCGTCGTGATCGAGAGCGCGACACCCAGGGCGTGGGTGTCGAGGCCATCCCAGGCGTTCAACATCAGTACTTCGCGGTCGTCGTCATTGAGCGCCACCAGTGCGTCGCGCACGCTGGCGTCGGCGATGACGAGATCTTCTGCCGAGGGGTCGTCGGGCGCCCTCGGGAGCGTGGACTCGAAGTTGGTCCGTCGATACTGACCACGCCGGGCGTTTCGTAGGACGTTGCGCGCCACGCCGATCATCCATGGAAGTTCGGCCTCCTCGGGCACGCTGTCGATCCGACGCCACACGACCAGCAGCGTCTCTTCGACCAGGTCGTCGAGGTCGGCCAGGGTGAGGGGATAGAGGCGTCGCCGCAGGTAGTTGCCGATGGCCGGACTGTGTTCGTGGACCAGCCGGCGGAAACGATCATCTTGAGGTGAGCCCATTAAACGCTTCTGTCCGTTCAATCCTGAAATTTACCGCCGATGAAGAAATCTTCGCGATCGCGCCGGTCAGGGGTTCGTGCGCACGAGCATGGCCTCTTGCTCGCGCGTGAGCCACCACGAGGGGGCCTCGCGGTCGTCCCACCAGGCAGTGACGTCATCCACGCTCTCGCTCAGTTTTCGGAACTTCAGGCCGGCGGCGAGGGCCTTGGCGGGGTCGACGGCCATGACGTTCTCGCTCGACGAGCCGGACCACAGGGGGAATCGGGACTCGAGATGGTGGCTCAAGATGTGACGAGGGGAGATCTCGACCAGGCGCGTGTCACTGGGTGAGACCTGATCGCTGATCGACTCGATGGTCTCGACGAACCGGGCCGCGGGATACGGACCGCCGGCGTGGAAGGCGCCCAGCGTGGCGTTGGTAGCAAGCGTGACGACGAACTCACCGAGGTCGCGCGCGTCGATGTACTGGAGGGCGTTGTGGCGGGGTCCGGGTACCGCGACGTTGCCGCCGATGCGGAGTCGTTCGACCCAGTAGGGGAACCGGAGCGTGGCGTCGTGGCTGCCGATGACGAACGTCGGGCGGACGATGGTGAGTTGTTCGCCGAAGTGCTCCTCGGCGGCGCGCTCACTAGCGGCCTTCAAGGGACCGTAGGTCTCGCCGGTCACCTCCGCGTCACGAGCGAGCGACTCGTCGTTCCAGAGGCTGGCCGTCTCCTCGGTCGCGCCCTCAGCGGGCGGGTCTTCGTAGGCCGAGACCGACGAGATCTGAATGTGGTGACCGCCCCGACGCTCGAGCGCGGTTGCTAAGACGTCGACGTCGGCCGGGCGAAAGGCGATCGCGTCGACCGTGACGTCGAACGAGACATCGGCCAGTGCGGACATGTCGCCGTGACGGTCTCCGACGAGTCGCGTGACGGACTGCGGAAGGTCGCTGGGCGTCTGACCGCGGTTGAAGACCGTGACGTCGTGACCGGCGTTCAGTGCGGCCCAGGCGACCGCGCGTCCGACGAACGACGTGCCACCGATAATGAGTAGTCGCATGCGTGATCCTCCCCTGCGGTACCCGTCATGCTACGAGGAAACGTTGTGATTCCCGGGCATCGCTCGTCGATGAACGACGCGCGGCGCCACGCCGACGCCGCGGTCATCTAATTCAAGTGACGCTCACTCGCCCAGTGCGAGAGTTGGTAGCGGCTGGACAGCTGCAGTTTTCGAAGGACCGACGAGACGTGGCTCTCGACGGTCTTGGTCGAGATCGTCAACTCCTTGGCGATGTCCTTGTAGGAGTACCCGCGCGCGATCAGTCGCAGCACCTGGCGCTCTCGCGCCGTCAACTGGTCGAGGTCCGGATCGACGGTGACGGCGGGCTGGTCGTCGGTGCCGGTACTGAAGGCGTCGAGCACGAAGCCCGCGAGGCGCGGTGAGAAGACGACGTCGCCAGCGGCGATCCGGTAGATCGCGTCGACCAGGTCCGGTCCGGAGATGTTCTTGGTGACGTAGCCTCGGGCGCCCGCGCGAATGACGCTGATGACGTCGGTCGAGGCGTCGGAGACCGAGAGCGCGAGGAATCGAGTCGTCGTGTCGTGCTCGAGTACCGCGCGCAGGACCGCCTGGCCCCCGCCGTCGGGCATGTGCACGTCGAGCAGCACCACGTCCGGGGTGCGCTCCTGAATCATCTCGATGGCCGCCTCGACCTCGTCGGCTTCGCCCACGATGTCGACGGAACCAGCGATCTCGGCGCGGATCCCCGAGCGGATCAGTTCGTGGTCGTCGACCAAGAAGACGCGAGGCTTCACGGAGTCGGTCATTGGGATCGGGGCATGACGAGTTGCACCTCGGTGCCCGAACCGACCGCGGTGTTGATGAACGCTTCGCCACCGAGGTTGCTCATACGTTGTCGGATCGACAGGGCGATGCCCTGGCGGTCGGCCGAGATCGCGTCAAGGTCGAATCCCACGCCGCGGTCGCGGACGAACACAGAGATGGACGCGGGCTCCACCTCGGTAAAGATCGAGACACTCGCGGCCTCGGACCACTTCGCCGCGTTGATGGCGGCCTCGCGTCCGGCGGCGACCAACGCCGTCACGCGGTCGTCGGGCACGCAGTCGCCGACCGTCACCAGTTCCACCCGTACGCCGTAGTCGTTCTCGACGTCGTGTTCGATGGCGCCGACGAGTCCGACGAATGAGGTCGAGGCGTTCGTGACCGTATCGGGACTGAAGAGCCACTGGCGAAGTTCGCGCTCCTGGTTGCGCGCGAGGCGCACGACGTCACTCTGGTTGGCCGCGGCGCGCTCGATCAGTGTCAACGTCTGGAGCACCGAGTCGTGGAGGTGCGCGACCATGCTCGCGCGCTCCTCGATCCGCACGCGCTCTCGGCGCTCGCTCGTCAGTTCTCGCACGTTCTGCAACCACCACGGCGCGAAGAGCACGAGAACGCCGACGACGAGTACCGCCGTTCCGAAGATCGCTGATCCGGTCTGGCCCCAGAAACCGCCGATGTGATTGAGCGTGTGAAGGCCGAAGTACACGAGGGCCGCGCCGAGGAGGATCCGCACGAGGATCCCCTTGCGACTCTTGGAGAAGGCCCCACCAATGACCGGGGTCGTGTTGAAGAAGTCCGTGAGGTGGATCCGCTCGTCGGTCGACGCCCCGCGCCACACGGCGAAGGCGGCGAAGGCACTCAAGAGCAGTGGCCATCCGAAGCCGTCCGAGGCCCCGGTGCCGGTCGTCTCCAGCGCGATGATCAAGATCAGCGTGGCGATGAAGGCGATCAGCACGAACCGCGCCTCGCGGCGATTCTGGAAGATCCTCTGAATGATCGAACTCTCTTCACCCGAGCGTGTGAGGACGAGCCAGAAGGTCATGTAGAGCAGGATGCCCAGTCCGAAGACCAGCGTGAGGAGGGCAAAGATGACGCGGATGTTTCGTTCCTTGATACCGAGTCGCGTGGCGAATCCTCCACAGACGCCGCCGAGGATGGCGTTGTCGCGTCCGCGCCGAAGGGGCCGCAGGGGCGTGCCGACGACCGCGTGACTCGATGTGGTGATCGACATGCGTTCTCCCTTCGTCAACATTGTGGCGCTGCGCGCAGGATCAATTCTGCCACGGCGACATCTCCTTGTATCTAAGGGGAAACCCTGAGCGGCGGTGCACGGCGACGCACCTCCTGAGGGTTCATCCCCATAGTCCTTGATCAGTGGGGACCGTACATTTGAAGCATGGATGAACACGAGCAGTTCGAAGGAACACCGACGCCCGAACCGGTTGAAGGAACACCGACAACCGAAGCGCACGAGACGCGTCTGCGTCGAAGCACCAAGCGCCGGATGGTTGGCGGCGTGGCCGGCGGCATCGCCGAGCGATTCGACATCGACGCCAACATCGTTCGCGTGGTGTTCGTGGTCCTCACCGTCCTCTACGGACTCGGCGCGGCGATCTACCTCGCGATGTGGGTGCTGATCCCGCAGTCGGGCACCGACGCCGAAGACTTCGAGTCGACCGGCGAGGAGCCGCCCGCCTCCAACGTCCGGCTTCTTCGTTACGTGGTTCTGGCCGCCATCGTCGTCATCGCGGTGATCATCCTCGCGACCCTGGGCGGCCTCCCGAGGCTCGGCAATGGCTTCGCGGTGCTCTGGCTCGCCTTCCTCGTCGTACTGGCCGTACTGTCGTTGCGCTCCAGCGCGCGCCAGCACATGCTTCGCCGCTTCATCGCGCTGGTCTTCCTGTCTTTCATCACCGTCCTGATTCTGTTGACGGGGGCCTTCTTAGGGTTCCTCGCGTCGACCGGCGTCCCGCTCACGGGCGGAAGCGGCGCCCGGACCATACAGCCGAGCACCCTGGGCCAAGTCCAACGCACCTACCGCACGGAGTTCGGTTCCATGAATGTTGACCTACGTCAAGTTCGCTTCAGTTCGACCACGACGTCAGTGACCGCCAGTGTGGCAGTCGGGATATTGAAGATCGAGGTGCCGGCGAACGCCATCGTCTATCTCAAGACCCGCATCGGCATTGGGCCGGTCGAGTACATCGGAAGATTTGGCTACGACGAAGGTCCCTTCACCGCCATTCCTTCGTCGCTGAAGACCGTCGCGAGTCAGGAACGCGCGCCGCATCTGGTCGTGAACGCCGAGGTCGGCGTCGGTCAGATTGACGTGCAGCGAGGGAATCCCTTTCAGGGCCTGGTCAATGGCTCGCGCTGACGTCCGAGAAGTTCGTGGCATGACAGTTGTGTGCGAGAGCGGCGACTGACAAACTCGGGACGGCCCGGAGGAGGCACGATGCCAGAAGGAAAGCTTCAACGGGACGGGGAAAGCGTGACGTTGCGCTACGAGCGCACGGCGGTGGCGAGCGTGGCCGCGACGTGGTCGGCGCTCGTTGAACCATCGATCCTCAAGGAGTGGCTCGCCGAAGCTGAGATCGACCCGAGGGTCGGCGGGGCGGTCCACTTGGTGTGGCCCGGCCGAGGCGAGATGCGGGGCACGGTGCAGGCCATCGACGCGCCGTCCGTGATCGAATACACGTGGGACGAGAGCGACGGTTCGTCGTTGGTGCGCTTCGAGGTCGCCGCAAGTGGCGACGCCGCGTCATCACTTCGTTTGATCCACTCCGGGACGTCACTGGAGGGCGCGCCAGGTTTTGGGGCTGGGTGGCAGAGTCACCTCGAGGCCCTCGACGTCGTACTCGCCGGCGGGGAGTCGACAACCGAACAGCGCAACGAACGCTACGAAGAGTTGCATCCGGGATACCTCGAAGCAGTGGCCCAGCTTGAGGAGAGCCTCGCGTGAATTCGTGACGATACTGAGTCGCTCGTTGTCTTGCCGCATCGACATTCGCGTAAGGATGTTCTCGTGAACAGAGCGAACACGATCGACGAGACCTCAATTGGTGATGCCTGGATCGCGGTCGCCCGACTGATCATGGACTCGGGCGTCGCGAGCACCTACGACGGACTGGCGATGCGCGAGGTGCTGATGACGACGCTCGTTGTGGGTTCCCCTGAGACGACCGACGACATCGTCGAACGCTTTGCCGACCCCGAACGCCTGGCGTGGATGCGCGCGAACTTCGTGGACTTCTCCGAGGTGCACGAACTCGATGACGCCGACAGTTACGCCACGAGGCTTCGCAACTACGCCGGAACCGGTCGCGATCAGTTGCGTTGGGTGAGCGAGCGGTTACGTGACGATCCGCTCAGTCGCTCCGCGACGATCACGACGTTCCAGCCGTTGAGCGACACGTCCTACATTCCGTGCGTCAGCCTGTTGGACTTCTATCTCTACGACGACGCGCTGCGCCTCGTCGTCTACGCCCACAGCATCGACTTCGGATCGAAGGGGTACGCCAACCTTCTGGAGCTCGCGGTGATTCAGCATAAAATCGCGAGCGAACTCGATAGATCCGTCGGTACGCTCACGATGATCGTCAAGTCGGCCCACGTCTACGACAGCGACGTCGCCTACATGACCTCGGTCCTCGCGAACGTCACTAACTGATTCCAGCGACGAAACTCTGAGAGGTTGGGCCGAGTGACGCTACTGGTTGGCGTCGCGCGCGCTCTTCAGTGCGTCGGTCCACCACAGCAGCTCGTCGACCATCATGTCGAGTCGTTCATCCAACGACTCGAATATCGCGGGCGTGAAGGTCTCGGCCGTCATCGCCGGACGCATCAGGTCCGGGAGAATGTGCACCGCGCGCCGTAGGGGCGCCATCTCGAACTCGACGGTGACCAATCGGAGTTGTTCGATGGCCCTCGCCCCGCCCGCGTTGCCGTAGCCGACGAAGGTCATCGGCTTCTTGTTGAACTCGGGGAAGACGTAGTCCATGGCGTTCTTGAGTGACGCGGGATAGCCGTGGTTGTACTCACTGGTGACCGCGATGTAGCCGTCGGCCGAGTCGAAGCGACGTCCGAGCTTCGCGACCTCTTCATTCGGGTAGTCGCGCAGTGTCCTCGCCGGCGACATCGGGCTATTGAAGAGTGGGAGGGGGTAGTCGCGCAGGTCCACGACGTCGAACTCGAGGTCCGCGCGATCGGACAGTCGGTCGACGAGCCACGCGACGGGCTTGTCCGCGAAGCGGCCCGGGCGAGTCGACCCGACGATGATCTGGATGCGTGGTGCCACTGCCTACATCCCCGGGAAGACGCGGCGAAGTTCGTCGAGGTGCGTCGGGTCGACGCCCGCGGGTGTGTGCTCGGGGTCCAAGCGTCCGTAGGCGAGGCGTACGAAGGCCTCGGCCGGAATCTCGAGGTCATGTGAATCGACGCCTTCGACTGCTTCCAGCGTCACGCCGTCGGCGCTTTGGGTCAGCGCGAGTTCTCGCTGCGGATTGGTCGTGCGGATGTGCAGCGTGTGCGCGTTCTCGGTCGCCTTGGCCGTGAAGCGAACGAGTAGTTCGAGACTGTCGATCAAGAACTGCACGGCTTCGGTCTGCAAGGTCGCCTCGGGGTCGAAGGTCACCTCGATGTCCCAGGTGTGCAGGACGTGCTCGCCGAGGCGCAGTCGGACGGCGCGATCGAAGTCGAAGGTCATCGGACCGAGGTTCAAGGCGTAGCTCGCTCGCTCGTCGGGCGACATCTCGAGTAACCGAGTGAGGAGTGCTCGGTCGGCGTCGAGTGCGTCGGTGACCTGGGCGTGGGGGGTCTTCGCGTTCCACACGTCCCACACGGACTGGTTGAACTGCGGTGGCGTCTCGCGTCCGTCGAGGGCGTCGTCGACGCCGCGCTTGAAGATGACGGCCGCGGATCCGATGTGACTCATCACGTCAGCGACCGTCCACTCGGTGGGATACGCCGAGGCAACGTATTGACTCTCGTTGAGCCCCTCGATGACGTCGCGTAAGTGGTCGACGGAAAGTTCTAGGGCGTCAAGGGCGTTGGGCATGAGACGCTGCTTTCGGGTAGTCGGGCGGACCCGGGGTTTACTCTTCCACCACGACTGTACGGTCGAGGTCGCGCACGTCGTTCACCCCGGTCAGTCCAAGGGTGACCGACATCTCGGCCTGGATGATCCGCAGCACGTGCTCGACGCCGCGTTGGCCGCGCGCGGCCACGGCGTAGGCCCAGGGCCGACCGATCATGCAGGCCCGGGCCCCCAGGGAGAGTGCCTTCACGACGTCGAGTCCGCTTCGGATCCCTCCGTCCATCAGTACTTCGCACTCCGCGCCGACGGCCTCGGCGATGGCCGGCAGCGATCGAATCGTCGAAGGGACGTCGTCGAGTTGACGACCACCGTGATTGGAGACGATGACGGCGTCGGCACCGCGCGCCACGGCCTCGCGCGCGTCCTCGGGATCGAGGATGCCCTTCAACGCGATCTTGCCGCGCCAGTGCTCCCGCAACCACGCGAGGTCGTCCCAGGTGACGCTGGGGTCGAACTGACTGGCCACCCACGCCTGGAAGTCGCCCGGGACGCTGGCGTCCGGCAGCGCCTTCTCGAGATTCCCGAACGTCAGCGGCCGTCCGCCGAGGGCGACGTCGCGCACCCACGTGGTGTGGATGACGAGATCGGCGCCTCGGCGCAGCCGCTTCGCGCGCGGGATCTTCCCGCTGATGCCGTTTCGTCCGTCGCGGTAGCGCTGTCCGACGACGGCCAGGTCGACGGTCAGCACCAGCGTGGTGCAGCCGACAGCCTGGGCCCGGGCCATGAGGTCCTCGGCGTAACTGCGGTCCTTCATCACGTAGAGCTGGAACCACACGGGCCGCGTGATCGCGGCCGCGACCTCCTCGATCCCGCAGATCGACAACGTGGACTCACAAAACGGTACGCCGGCTCCTTCGGCCGCTTTCGCGGCCTGGACCTCGGCCCGGCGAGCGAGCATCCCGCCGAAGCCGACCGGGGCGAGGATGACCGGCAGGGCTATCTCTTCACCGAGGACGGTCGTCGCGAGCGAACGGGTGGACACGTCGCGAAGGACTCGTTGGCGGAATTGGATCCGGTGGAGGTCGTCGCGGTTCGCGGCCATCGTCGATTCGCCGAACGCGCCGCCGTCGACGTAGTCGAAGATCTGTCGCGGCAGTCTGCGCCGGGCCATCTCGCGGTAGTCGTCGATCGACGCCGGTGCGAGATTGAGGCTGTGGTCGCGTCTGTTCTGGGGCACAACTCATTATGCAGCACTGGTCAGCGCGTCTCCGGTGCCCAGTTGACGCGTGACGCCGTCTGCGCCATGCTCTTTCGATGTTCGAGACCGACAGCGAGCTCGCGTCACTCGACGCGTTGTTGGACGCGTCCTTCGAGAACGCCGGCGCACATCTCACCGGCATCATCTCGCCCGATCGGCGGCTCTCGGGCGCCGACCTCACTCGCTACCTCGTGGGCGTGCGCCACCTGGTCCTCGCCACGGTCACCGCGAAGGGTGAGCCGCGATGCTCGGGCGTCGACGGTCTCTTCATCCACGGGCGATTCTGGTTCTCCACGAGCGCTGACTCGGTTAAGGCCCGACACCTCGAGCGTCGTCCGGCGTTGAGCGCCGCGCACGTCGTGGGCGACGACGTCGGCGTCTTCGTGCACGGCCACGCGCGGATCGTGCGCGGTGGGCCGGGCGAGGCGGACGAACTGCGACCGTATTGGACCGAGGTCTACGACAGCTCACCGGAAGACTGGGTGGCGACGCCGGTCGACGCTCGCTACGTCGAGATCGTGGCGAGTTCGATGTACTCCTACGCCTTCTCCCGAGAGCGCTTCGAAGAGATGTCTGAACGCGACGACAAGACGGCGACCTGAGTCCGGGTCCGTCCTGCGGTGCCGGATAGCCTGAGGCGAAGCACCACCCAGGGGGTTGATCATGGCTCGTAAGTTCGCCGCGGAGTTACTCGGCACCGCACTACTCGTCTTCTTCGGGGTCGGCGTGGCGACACTCGCGTTCGGCTTCAAGGCCGACGGTGGCAGCTTCATCGCCGGCGTCGTCGCGACGGCGCTCGCGTTCGGCCTCACGTTGCTGGCGCTGGCCCACGTGCTCGGTCCGGTCTCCGGTTGCCACGTCAATCCGGCGGTGACGCTGGGCGCGCTGCTCGCCGGGCGAATCTCGCTGCGCGACGCGGCGGGGTACTGGGTCGCGCAGTTCATCGGTGGTTTCGTGGGTGCGTTGGCGCTCTGGGGCATGTTCTCGACCTCGCCGCTCTATCACCGCACGACGACGGGGCTGGGCACGGATGGCTGGGGCACGGCGAGCTTCATCCACATCGGCGCCGGGGGTGCCTTCATCGCCGAAGCGGTCCTCACCGCACTGTTCGTGTTCGTGATCCTCGGCGTCACGAGCAAGACGGCGAATCCTTCGACGGCGGGCCTCGTCATCGGTCTCACGTTGACGGCCGTCCACCTCGTCGGTATTCCGATCACCGGGACCTCGGTGAACCCGGCGCGCGCCCTCGGGCCGGCCCTGATCGTCGGGGGTACGTCACTGCACCAGGTGTGGCTCTTCATCGTGGCGCCCCTCGTCGGTGGGGCCCTGGCCGCGCTGGCTCATCGGGCGTTGTTTTCCCCGAAAGAGGCGTCGCCGATCGGCTTCGCGTCGGCGTCGAGCTGACGATTTCCTAGAACTCCGAACGCGCCGGGTCCCGGCTGGCAAAATGGCGGAGCGATGCGACTGCTCCTCTGTTCGACCGGCCTGGCGGGGCACTTCAATCCCCTGGTGCCCTTCATCGAGGCCGCGCGCGAACGCGGCGACGAGCTCTTCGTGGTCGTGCCGCCGAGCCTCGCCCAAGAGGTGAACGAACGTGGCGTCACGCACTACCTGAGCGATCCGCCGGATCCGACGAAGTCGAAGGATCTCTGGCGGCGCGCGGCGCGGTTGCCGCACGCGCAAGCGACGCGCCTCTTGGACGGTGAGTTCTTCGGACGCCTCTCGACCGAAGCGATGCTCGAGACCGTCGAGTCGGCCTGCGAAGCCTTCCAACCGGACCTGATACTTCGTGAACCGTGCGCCTACGCGGGCGCGGTCGTGGCGCATCGTCGAGGCATCGCGCACGCCCAAGTGGCGATCTCCACGGCGAGGACCGAATGGAGCGTGCTCGGACTGGTCGGTTCGATCCTGGACGACTTCGAAAAGGGAATGGAGCAGGTACTTCGCGAGACGCGCTACCTCTCGCGACTGCCCACGAGCCTGGACCCGTCGCCCTTCGCGCGAACCCTGCGCTACCGCGAGAACGAGGCGCCCGAGGTCGCCGCGCCCGGACCCTGGTCCGAAGGGAGTGGACCCTTGATTTACTTGACGTTTGGGTCCGTGGCCGGGGGGCTGGGCACCGCCCGGGCGGCCTTCCAGTTCGCGATCGAGGCCGTGGCGGGCCTGGACGCGCGGGTCCTGGTCACCACCGGGCGGGGGTTCGACCGGCGTCTCCTCGGCGAGGTGCCGTCCAACGTCTTCGTGGAGTCGTGGGTCCCGCAGGCGACGGTCTTCCCGTTCGCGTCGATGGTCCTCTGCCACGGGGGATCGGGCACGACGTACGGTGCCCTCGCGGCGGGACTGCCGATCGTCTTCGTGCCGATGTTCGCCGATCAGCGAACGAACGCGCGGCTCATCACGATCGCCGGCGCTGGCGTGATCGTCGACGTCGGTTCGAAGTCCGAACCCGGCTTTCGCGCGATCGAAGCGACCGACGTGCCGCGCATGCGCGCGGCCGTGCTCGAAGTCCTTGCGAAGAGTTCGTATCCACTCGCGGCCCAAGTGATTGCTGAAGAGATCGCGTCGACCGGTTCGGCACGTGACTGTTTGGAAGAACTTTTCGCCTCTTGAGTGGTTCGCCGTGCTCGCGTAGCACAGAAAACGTAAAATGGTGAGTACGCCCAAAAAGTGAAGAGTTTTGAGTTCACTTTTAACAACTTTTGCGACTAGAGGCCTTTTAAACACGGGAAATAGCCGCCATCTCTCATTTCGATGGGTTTATTTGGGGTCCCGCGACCTAAAATGGAGAATCCTCCGCTGAAGCACCCACGAGGTGGCCGTTGTGCCATACCTCGGCGTAGGTCTTGAACCAAGGACGTGAGTTCACAAGGTTCACAAAGTGCCGTCGAGGGCGGACAGAACAATTCAGGCGGAGGCATGAAGATGTTACAAGCGCGCGACAAATGGAAACGCGTCCAGACGCATTCGCACGGGCTGATTTGGGCCGGCGCCTTCGCGCTCATCCTCTCGCTCTGCGTTTCGCCGACGTCGTCGACAGCTGCGACGTCGATCTCACCACCGATTCGTGATGTGTTCGCCATGACGACGATCAGCATGGCGACGATCACGTCGTCACCTGTTCGTCAGTTACCTCTTCGTCACATACCGGTTCGTCACGCGATGCTGCATCACCGGGTCGTCGCGGCGACGGGCGAGCTCGCGGACTTCACGACGCACCCCACACCGAGCGACGGATACGTGGTCACCCTCATTCATCAGGACTTTCCGCCTCGAGCCTGGCACGATGCCGAGGCCGTGGCGTGGTGTGAGTCCAAGTTCCGAACGACCGACATCGGCTCTGACAGCAACGGCACGCACGACCGAGGCCTGTTCCAACTGAACGACGGCGGCACTGAGGAGTACCTCATGGCCATGATCGGTCAGAACCCGAAGAATCTGAACCTGGCCTTCAACCCGGTGCTGAACGTGCGCGCGGCCGCGCTGCTCTACGCGCGCGACGGCTGGAGTCAGTGGTCCTGCGCGTCGGCAATCTAGGACGTTTCGCTTCGTGTACGCAAAAGGAATGACCTAACGACGATTGATCCGTCGCGCCGCCATCGGCAGCGGTTGCGAGAGGTCGCGCAGATGGATGTAACCGGTCGGTTCGGTGAAGGGCGCCCACTCGTTCGACGTGTAGCCGGCGCTGTCGACGGCGTAGTTGTCCGACACCAGGAAAACCGTGTGATTTAGCCAATTCACGCGCGCCACGTAGGCCACGTGGCCCATACCCGGCCCGTCGTACCAGGCGATCGAACCGACGGCTGGTGTGTGGTTCGTGTCGGCCGCGAGCGTCACGCCCCACTGCTCGGCGTAGCCCCACGCGCGACCGGGATCGGGCAGTCCGTTGTGCGCGAGCATCCACGCCGCGAAGAGTGTGCAGTTGTGCGGCGGCGTGCCGATGCCGCCCTTGGTGTCAGTGCCGTAGTACTTGGCGGCCCAACTGTTCGTCATGGTCGTGGCGTCGTAGCCGTCGATCGTGCACGCGTACCCACTGCTTCGACATCCCGAGTCCGCGCTCGCCGTGGCGCTCTCGGTGACGGCGAGTGCCAGTACGAACGTGGCGGCCAGTGCGAAGCGAAGGAGACTTCCCGTCTTGGCGCGAGGCGCCCGGGTACGCAATCGTTCGGTGATCGCCATGAGCCCCCCTCAGCGCCTCCGTCGACGCTAGCACCGCCCACTTTTTGGCTTCAAATGGCCGGGAAAACCCTAGGAAATTGGGGTAGAGCCTCCCGAAGAGGCGTCGACCCGAGGTCGATCGCACCCTTGGGCAGTCCGACACGGGCTTTGACGCGAAGCCTCGGACGATGTTCGAGCGCGCACTCGTCGTCGCGAAGGGAGGAAATCTGTTCGCTCGTCGCGAGTGCTCCGCAATACTGAACGGATGTCAATTCCCAGCGGGACCGTCACGCTGCTCTTCTCGGACATCGAGGGCTCGACGTTTCTGTGGGAGAACGCGCCCGAGGAGATGGCGGTGGCGCTCGAGCGCCACGACCATGTAATGCGTCACGCCATGGACGCCAACGGCGGCTACGTCTTCAAGACCGTCGGCGACGCGTTCTGCGTAGCCTTCTCGACGGCGCACGACGCACTTCGCGCGGCGCTCGAATCGCAACGGTCCCTCGCGAGCGAGCCGTGGCCACCGGACGCGCTGATCAACGCTCGCATGGCGCTGCACACCGGGATCTGCCAAGAGCGCGACGGTGACTACTTCGGTCCGGCCGTGAATCGCACCGCCCGGCTCATGGGCATCGCCCACGGGGGCCAGGTGATCGTCTCGGGCGTCACGGCCGAACTGCTGTCCGATTTCCCCCCGGATGAGGGGATGCTTCGCGATCTCGGTCAACACCGACTGCGCGACCTAGGTCGACCCGAACACGTCTGGCAGCTCCAATCGCCGTCTCTGCGCGAGGAGTTCCCGTCGCTCAAGTCCCTGGACAACCCCGAGCTCCCGAACAACCTGCCCGAACTTCTCTCCTCGTTCGTCGGTCGCGACGAAGAGCTCGAGGAGGTGCGAACGTTGATCGACCAGAACCGACTGGTGACCCTGACGGGCGCGGGCGGTTCCGGCAAGACGCGACTGGCCATGCAGTCGGCCGCGGAGTTGCTCGACGGTCAAGGTGAAGGGGTCTGGTTGGTCGAACTGGCGTCGATCAACGATGATGCGATGGTCCCCCTCGCGGTCGCGTCGGCCCTGGGGATCCAAGAGATGATGGAGGTCTCTCCCCTCGAGACCCTGATTAGCGCGTTGAGCAACCAGCGCGTGCTGCTCCTTCTGGATAACTGTGAACACTTGATCGGCGCGTGCTCCAAGTTCGCCGACGAGGTGCTACGCAACTGCGCGCGCGTGCACATCCTGGCCACCTCGCGTGAGCCCCTGGGGATTGAGGGCGAACGGGTCTACCGCGTGCCGTCGATGTCGCTGCCGGGCGACGACGTCGAAACCCTCGCCGACGCCACTGCCTCTGACGCCGTCGCGCTCTTCCTGGGTCGAGCCCGCGAGGTCGACTTCACGGCGAACGACGACGACGTGGGGCTGGTGTCGTCGATCTGCGTGCGACTCGACGGCACCCGTTGGCGCTGGAACTCGCGGCCGCGCGGCTCTCGTCGATGTCGCTCTCGCAACTCCACGAACGACTGGACCAGCGCTTTCGCCTGCTGACCGGGGGCAGCCGCAACGTCATGGCCCGCCAACAGACGCTCCAAGCACTCGTCGACTGGTCCTACGGGTTGCTCAGCCCCGCCGAACAGTCCGTGCTGCGTCGGCTCTCGGTCTTCGTCGGCGGCTTCACGCTCGAAGCGGCCGAATCGGTGTGCGCGAGCGAACTGGTGGACGCCCTCGACGTCGCGAACGTGCTGCACTCACTGGTCGCCAAGAGCCTGGTCGTCGCCGACAAGGGCCTCGGATCGGTGCGCTTCCGCCTCCTCGAAACGATTCGTCAGTACGGCGCCCAGAAGTTGCTCGACACCGACGGTGACGCGCTCACGCTCGAGTTGCGTGAGCGTCACGCCGACTACTACGTGGCGCTCGCCGTCGCCGGTGGGGCCGGCTTCTACAGTCTGGGGCACAACGAGTGGGCCCGGACCCTCGACGTGGAGAGTGAGAACCTGCGCGCGACCCTGTCGCACTGCGCCTCGACACCCTCGAGGACCGAGGACGTGCTGCGCGTCTTCGTCGGCCTGGTCTGGTACCTCGTGTCGCGCTCGTCCTGGGACGTTTTGCCGATCCTCGCGAAGGCCACGAAGTCGGTCGGTGACGCCTCGACGACGCTGTTCGCCGGCGCGTTGATCATTCAGGGACAGCTCGAGATCGCTTTTTCGATGCTGGACGACGACAAGGTCGCCCAGGCCGTGGCGCTCGTGGAGCGCGGACTCGCCATCGCGCGCGAGCTGGGAGCGTTGACGCTGGAGTCGCGGGCGTTGGGCATCCTCGCGTACTACGCGGGACGCGGCCATGACGTCGAACGCGCGGTCGAGCTCTCGCGAGCGTCGATCGAAGTGGCGCGACGCTCGGGTGACAGTTCCGAGATCGCGGTCGCTCTCTTCACGGCCATCGGCGGGAGGGTCGGTGACGTCCTCTTTTCGTCCGAGGAGAGCGCGGCCGTCGTCGACGAGGTCCGCGGGATCTGGTCGGCGGCCGGCTACAGCTCGGGGGTGGCGGCCATCGGCTCTCGCGTCGCGCACGAAGCGTTCGAGCGCGGCGACATTGACGTCGCCGCCGCAGAGTGGCGCGACGCCCTCAAGGTCCTCGAAGAGAGTGGCGCGGCGTGGTGGGCGCGTTCGCCGAAGGTCAACCTCGCGCTCGTGCTCGCCGGTTTGGGACAGTTCGAAGAGGCTGCGCCACTCTTGCGCCAGAGCCTTCGCGAAGCCCGTCGCGCCGGGTTCCGTCACGACGTGGGTCCGCTGCTCGAGGTCGTTGGCGCGCAGGCCGCCTTCGAGGGCGACATGATTCGCGGGGCGCAGTTGTTCGGCGTGGGCCGGGCCCTCAACGCCCACGGGCTGGACATCGGGACCCTCAGTCCCAACACCCAGTGGGAGAACGATTTCGAAGTCAGCTTCGAGGCGGCGCTGCGTTCGGCCCTCGGGGATGAGGCGTTCGAACTCGAGTACGCGTTCGGCGCGGCGCTGTCCGTGAGCGCCGCCACCGATCTCGCCCTCAGCCCGAGTGCTCGGACCACTGAGAATGTCGGTCCCAACCAGAACTCAGAATCTCCCACGTAGTGTTCGCCCCCCGACGGTCGTGGCGGCGAATGGATTCGTTACGCTGAGGCATAATTCATGCGGCAATCACAGGAGAGAAACATGGACAGCGAAAACCAGTGCCCGGTCTCGGACGGATTTGACGCCACGCCGTCGGGGCGTCGACCGCACCAAGACTGGTGGCCCAATCAGTTGAAGTTGAAGCCGCTCGAAGGCAACCCGCCCGTCGGCAACCCGATGGGCTCGACGTTCAACTACGCCGAGGAGTTCAAGAGCCTCGATCTCGAAGCACTGAGGAAGGACCTCCTGGCGTTGATGACCTCCTCACAGGAGTGGTGGCCGGCCGACTACGGCCACTACGGCCCGCTCTTCATCCGGATGGCCTGGCACAGCGCGGGCACCTACCGGATCCACGACGGTCGCGGTGGTGGCGGGTCGGGCACGCAACGCTTCGCGCCGTTAAACAGTTGGCCCGACAACGTGAACCTCGACAAGTCGCGCATGCTGCTCTGGCCGATCAAGCAGAGGTACGGGCGAAAGGTCTCCTGGGCCGACCTGATGATCCTCGCCGGTACCCTCGCGCTCGAGTCGATGGGCGTAAAGACCTACGGCTTCGCGGGCGGACGCGAGGACGTCTTCGAACCCGACGAGGGCATCTACTGGGGACCCGAGGACGTCTGGTTGGGCGACGAGCGATACAGCGGCGACCGCGAACTGCAGAATCCGCTCGGCGCCGTGCAGATGGGACTCATCTACGTGAACCCCGAGGGGCCGAACGGCACCCCCGATCCGCTGGCGGCCGCGCGAGACATTCGCGAGACGTTCCGGCGCATGGCGATGAACGACGAAGAGACGGTGGCCCTGATCGCCGGCGGTCACACGTTCGGCAAAGCCCACGGCGCGGCCGACGGGGCCGAGTACAACGGCGCCGAACCAGAAGGCGCCGGTCTCGCCGAACAGGGAATGGGCTGGAAGAACAGCTTCGGCACGGGTAACGCCGGTGACTCGATCTCGAGTGGCCTCGAAGGCGCGTGGACGCCGAGCCCGATCAAGTGGGACAACAGCTACTTCGACACGCTCTTCGGTCACGAGTGGGAGCAGTCGAAGAGTCCCGCCGGGGCGACGCAGTGGGTGCCGAAGGATGGTGGCGGCGCGGGTACCGTACCCGACGCCCACGATCCGACGAAGACCCACGCCCCGATCATGTTCACGACGGACTTGGCGCTTCGGATGGATCCGATCTACGAACCGATCTCCACGCGCTTCCACGAGCACCCCGATGAGTTCGAACTGGCCTTCGCCAAGGCGTGGTACAAACTGACGCACCGCGACATGGGACCGCGTTCGCGCAGCCTCGGGCCGTGGGTTCCCGCCGAACCACAGATATGGCAGGACCCACTACCGGACGTGACGCAACCGCTTATTGACACGAAGCAGGTCGCGGACTTGAAGGAACGGATCCTTGGATCGGGGCTCTCCGTGTCGCAGCTCGTGGCGACGGCGTGGGCCTCGGCCGCGACGTTCCGCGGCACCGACAAGCGCGGGGGAGCGAACGGGGCGCGCATCCGCTTGGCGCCGCAGAAGGACTGGGAGGTCAACGACTCGGCGGAGGTGGCGATGGTGCTGCGCACGATCGAGGGCATCCAGAGTGACTTCAACGCGTCGCACGCGGGCGGCGCTCAGGTGTCAGTGGCGGACCTTATCGTGCTCGGCGGCTGTGCCGCCGTGGAACGAGCGGCCGCGAACGCCGGACACGACGTGCAGGTACCCTTCTCGCCCGGTCGCACGGACGCGCGGCAAGAGGACACCGACGAAGAGTCCTTCGCCGTGCTCGAGCCGACGTTCGACGGGTTCCGCAACTACCTGCGAGATGGTCACCATCGTTCCGCCGAAGAGCTCCTCGTGGAGCGCGCCCAGCGCTTGACGCTGAGTGCTCCGGAGATGACGGTGCTCGTGGGCGGCCTGCGGGTCCTGAACGCGAACTTCCGCGGATCAGACTTCGGCGTCTTCACGAAGCGGCCGGAGGTGTTGACGACGGACTTCTTCGTGAACCTGCTCGACTTGGGCACGAAGTGGGAGGCGACCTCGGGCGCCGAAGCGACGTTCGAGGGTCGCGATCGGCGGACGAACGAACTCAAGTGGACCGGAACGCGCGTCGACATCGTGTTCGGCTCGAACTCTCAGTTGCGCGCACTCGCCGAGGTCTACGCGAGCGACGACGCGCAAGAGAAGTTCGTGACGGACTTCGTTGCCGCGTGGAACAAGGTGATGAACCTCGATCGGTTCGACCTGAACTGATCCACCCGTTAGAGGGCGAAATACTTGTTGGGGCGCACGACGATGTCGGTCACGTCGACCGAACTCGGCACGCTCAACAGATACATCACGGCGTCGGCGATGTCGTCGGGCTTGATGATGAAGTCACTCAACACCGCTCGACCCTGCTCGAGGACCTCGTCCGGCAGACGCTCGCCCTTGACGATCTCGTGCTCGATCCCCGACATCGCCACGATGCCGAGCAAGATCTCGGGGCTCTCACGGCCGAGGTTCGTGGCCACCAGTCCCGGCATCACCGACGAGATCTGAATCGGATCGTTGTCCAGTTCCGCGCGAAGCGTGTTGGTGATGACGTTGACGGCGTGCTTGGTCGCGCCGTAGACGCCGGAGTCGGGACTCAGTGCGGCGACTGACGAGGTGTTGATGATGTGTCCCGGGTTGCCGGTGGTGCGCATCGCCTTCACCGCCGCCTGGCAACCGACGAGCAGGGCGAGCACGTTGGTCTCCCACATCGCTCGCCACGACTCGACGTCACCGTCGAGCACCGAGGCGAACACGCTGTAGCCGGCGTTGTTCACAAAGATGTCGAGGCGCCCGTCGGCTTCCATCGCACGAATGACGAGGCTTCGCACCGTGTCGGGGTCGCGAACGTCGCCGACGTCAACGGTGGCGCGCCCTCCCGCGGCCACGATCTTCGCCGCGCTCTCTCGCATCGGGGACTCGGTTCGTCCGCTGAGGAGCACGTGCGCGCCACTCGCGCCGATGCGCTCAGCGATCGCTCGCCCGATTCCACTCGACGCGCCGGTGACGACCGCGGTCTGACCGGACAGGTCCACTTGTACTGGCACTGACGCCTCCATCTCGGGGTGGGCCGTTAAGCCTAACGCTCGGCCTCTTTTGTTGGCGGTGCCACCGAACTGCACCGTTGCGCGCGAGATTTTTTTGTCATTCGAAATTGCTTGAAGCAATCTTGGAATCTGTTTAATCAATCGTGAGTTTTTCCTGTGAAGCGAACATCGACTTTTATGCCTCTGGGGAGGACATTTCATGGATGTTCTTGCGGAGTTGTGCCTCTGTCGGCACGCTCTTCACAACAAAGGAGTTGTCATGGGCTTATCGGGCATGGTATTGAGTGCAGTCTCAGCGGTGACGGGCGCAATCATGTATTGGGCTACGACAGCACAGAGTTCGGCCATCGCACAGCAGCACGGATTCCGACTGTCGACGTTGGGCGTCATCTTGATGATCGCCGGTGCCGTTGGATTCGTGATCTCGGCAATCGTGTTCGCCGCGTCGCGTCGCTCACCCTCAGCGCCGTCGCACACACTGGACCGCGAAGTCATCGACGGGTCGGGGCACAGGTCTGAGGTCCACGAGCGACAGAGCTAGGAGCCTCGGCGCTCGACGCGCCTGAAAAAGCTAGCGAACGTGCACGCTCGCGTGGCGGCTCAGCGGAGACGATCGCCGCCGAGATGAGCGATGACGTCACTGGCGCGGTAGCTCTCACGACCGACGAGCAGTTGACGAATGTTGTTAATCTCGTCCCCGCTCGTCACGATTGGCGGTTCGCGGTGTCCGTCGGCGCGGTACTGTCCCAGTCCGCAGGTCGACATCAGCCCGTTGCACAGACACGTCGTACCGTCGGTGACCTCGATCGATCCACCCTTGCGGAGGAACGCATCGACCGGCTCCGCGGCGCAGCGATAGCCGGTCGTGCCGTCGGGCTTGAGGTAGGCCTCGCGCAGGTATCCCAGATCGCACTTCCTCGTCCGTTGGGCGTAGACGCCGGCATCAGAGATCGTGGCAGCGACCGCGGCGACCTTGAAGGGATAGCCGGTCGATGACGCGCGAAGCGACGTCGAAACGCTCACCGAGCCGCACTTGACGTCGTGGAGTACGCGCTGTCGCAGATCGGGGTCCATGCCCGACTCGTCGCAGTAGGCGAAGAGGGTGCCGACCTGGACCCCGCTCGCGCCGAGGTCGAACGCGTCGCGCACGTCGAGGGCCGAGGTGATGCCGCCACCGATCCAGAACGGCACCCCTAGATCGGCGAGCACACCGAAGTCGACGACGTCACGTTCCCCGTAGCGCGGGTTGCCTTCGTCGTCGACGGCGAAGGCGCCGCGAGGTGGGGCGTTGTGGCCGCCGGCCGACGGTCGCTCGACGACGAATCCGTCCACGGGGCCGTTACTGCGCTTGGCGAGCGCCGCCGCGAGTACGTGTGACGAGACGATGCCAATGAAGCGCGGTCGATGAAGCGTGGCCGCTCCAAGATACGGGGTGGGATCGAAGTGGAGGGAGGCGACCGGACTGTCACTGGCGGCACCGGTCACGCTGAGTGGAAGGACGACCGGTCGGCCGAGCGAGAGCTGCTCGAGCACACCGGGAATATGGGTGGGGACCCCGGCGCCCATCAAGACGTAATCGACGCCGGCGAGGATGGCGCCGCAGAGCGCGGCGGCGGTTGGGAGTTGGACTTTGGTGAGCAGGTTGATGCCGACCGGACCACGGTGACCCATCTTCGCGAGTGCGACGTCGACGTAGGACGCGAGCACGATCGCGTCGATGGAGCGGCCGGTGCTGGCGTGCGTCAGTGCCGGGAGGCTCCGGTACGGCTGTGAGCCCGTTCGACGAACGGTGCCGTATTTATAGACGATGTCCTCGACGACGCCTTGTGCCGGGAAACCGTCCAGCACCGCTTGTAACTCGTCGTCGATCCCGTCGTCTTGGAGTCGGCGCACGAAGACGTTATCGATGGCCGTTCCCGACACCACGCCCAACTGCCCGGTGCTCGCAACCGCGCGGGCGAGGGGCCAACCGGAGATGGCGATACCCATTCCGCCTTGGATCAGCCAGGGGAGCGCCTGTTGCGGAGAGTTGGGCCCAGTCATATGCCGCCTCCGAATCCGTTGGACGAACGTCACAACGTGTACGAAATCAGCCTAGGTGGGTGCGGAAGGGGCCAAAGTCCCGAAATGTTGGCACCCCAGCCAGTGCCACGCAATCCTGAACGACTCGCCCCCATCGTCGTGCGCCCCTCGACACGAGACTCGTTTCGCCGGCGATCCCGGCTCACTTGCGTTCAGGCGCCCGGCACTCCGGACCGCGACGAACTGTGAAAGGAAGACAGCACCCGAGGAACCGTGGTCTCAGCACTGCGCCAAGGCTCCGAGGGGTCTTCACGCTGACGCCGGGTGCCGATTATCGTCCGATGGAGCGACGTCGAAGGAGCGGGTATGGACAGCACGTTGGATGGCGTTTCGGCCGAACTCGATGCCTGCGCGGCCCGCTTCGTGAAGGACCACCGGCTCGCCGGGGCCTCAGTGGGTGTGGTGCTGTCCGACGGGCTGGCCTGGTCCGGCCAGGTCGGCTTTTCGGACCTGCAACGACGTGAAGCGCCGCAACGCTCCACGTTGTACGCCATCGCGTCGATCACGAAGACCTTCACCGGCACCTCGATCATGCAACTCGAGGCGCGCGGGCTCTTGGACCTCGATGATCCGATCACGAAGTACCTGCCGGAGTTAGAGGTCGCCGATGCGTCCGTCGGGCCTATTAGCGCCGTGAGCCTTCGACGGATGCTCTCGCACGAGTCGGGGCTCGCCGAGGAGCCGGCCGGCACCGACTGGGCCGCCCACGTGCGTGAGTCGGTACCGAGTGAGGTGCTGCGACGAGCGAGTGAGATCGGCACCAAGGTACCGCCGAATACCCAGGTGAAGTACTCGAACCTGGCCTATCTCTTGCTGGGCGAGGTCGTGACGCGGGTCAGCGCCACGCCGTACAGGGAGTACGTGCGCGAGCGGATCCTCCGACCGCTCGCCATGGACTCGACGGACTGGAGTCCACTGCCGCCCGAACTCGATGGGCGACGGGCCACGGGCTACGCGCCGCGCACGTTCTCAGACGAACTCGACGTCGCCCACGAGGCGATGCTCTCCTCGTCCGACGCGGGCCTCTGGTCGAGCGTCGAGGACCTCGCGCGGTGGCTGGTCTTTCAGATGGGCGCCTACGCCACGCCGGAGACAGATTCTCCGGTTCTTCCCTCGGCCACGCTGCGCACGATGCACAAGCCGCGATACCTCGTGGACGAACTCTGGACCCGCGCGTGGGGCATCACGTGGTACGGCGTTCGCCGCGACGACGGGATCTGGATCCAACACTCGGGAGGATGGGACGGCTTCATCACTGACGTCTGTTTCGACCCCAAATCCCAGGTCGGGGCTATTGCGTTGCTCAATGGCGTCGGCGACGCGCCGTCCCTCGCGATGGACCTCGGCGCCATCGCACGCAAGTCGATCAAATCCAGGGCGCCGGAGGTCAAACCGAGCGAACCGACTCCGGACGCGTATCGGTCACTACTGGGCGTCTACTTCGACTCGGAGTACGGCGAAATGGTCCAGGTGGAGTGGCGCGACTCGGCTCTCGTGGTCGTCATGCCCACCGATCCGACCTTCAAGGTGACGCTGTTTGCGAATGAGACGCCGGACACGTTCATCGTGGGGCCCGGGATACGACCGTCGGGCGAGACGTGCACCTTTGCGCGACGAGCTGACAATCGGGTCGTGTCGATGTACCTCGCCGTCGGAACGTTCCTTCGCCTCGACACCCTCGATTAACACGGTCCCATGAGGCAGTTTGTGGTGGGCGAGGGAGGATGGGGCGACCTCCGCGGGACCTTTTCGACCCGGTCGGCGCAGTTTCGGCACCGTAGTATGAGGCGAGCCGCCACAGGCCGCGGCGCGGAGGGGGACGTGATGCGCGCGTCAAACGAGGGTGTCGAAATCAACTACGAGACCGAAGGCGAGGGCCGTCCGGTTGTGCTTCTCCACGGGTTCCCTGATACCGCAAATCTCTGGCGGCACCAGGTTGCGGCCCTGAGCACCAATGGCTTTCGAGTGATCGCTCCGGATCTGCGGGGCTTCGGACTCTCCGACAAGCCCGCCGACGTCAACGCCTACAACTTGTTGAACCTGGCCGGTGACGTCGTCGCGGTACTCGACGACGCCGGGGTGGAGCGGGCCCACGTCGTGGGACACGACTGGGGGGCGGCGCTGTCCTGGGCGCTGGCGGCATTCCTGCCCGATCGGGTCGACCACCTCGCCGTGCTCTCGGTCGGCCACCCCACGACCTTTCGTGGCGAGGGGTTCGAGCAGTTCGAGAAGTCCTGGTACATGCTGCTGTTCCAGTTCGCCGGCGTGGCCGAGCAGTGGCTGTCCGACGATGACTGGCGCAACTTTCGTCGATGGTCGCGCCACCCCGAGGCCGACGCCGCCATCGCGTTGCTGAAGGCGAACGGGTCGCTCACCCCGGCGCTCAACTACTACCGCGCCAACCTCCCGCCCGAGTCATACGTCGCCCCGCGAATCGACTTCCCGCCCGTGGCGGCCCCGACAATGGGCGTCTGGAGCACCGGTGACATCGCGTTGACCGAGGGACAGATGACACGATCGGCGTCGCACGTCAGCGGACCGTGGCGCTACGAGCGCCTGGAGGGACCCGGTCACTGGATGCAGCTCGAAGCGCCCGAGGCAGTCAACGAACTGCTGCTCGATTTCCTACCCCGTTGATCGGCGAGGTTGCCCCGTGACGTCGCTGCTATTCTCCTGGCGCTGAAGGGGGCGAGATGGCACGAGCAGTCGTGATCGGAGCAGGTCCCACCGGACTGACGACGGCGATGCTCCTCGCTGGCGCCGGAATGGAGGTCGTCGTCCTCGACCGCGACGACCCTGCGCCCGCCGAGGCGTCGGATGCGTGGGAGCACTGGGAGCGACGGAGCGTCGCCCAGTTCCACCAGGTCCACGTGCTCCAGCCCGGCGGCCGGGCCCTGCTCGAGGCGCGCCTGCCCGCCGTGATCTACGCGATGGTCGCGGCCGGCCTACCCCAACTCAACCTCGCGGAGCTGCGTGCGCGGAACCTCGACCTGCCCGGGGACACGGACCTCTCGCCCTTCGTGACGAGGACCACCTGTCGGCGCCCCGTGCTGGAATTCGGCTTTACGAGCGCCGCGCGCTCGACGCCCGGCCTCGAGATCCGCAGCAACTCGGCCGTGACTGGGCTCGTCACGGGAGCCGAGGTGATCGCCGGGGTGCCCCACGTCGTGGGCGTTCGCACGGAGTCGGGCGAGGTCATCGCGGGCGACGTGGTCATTGACGCCGCCGGGCGTCGCACGCCGGTGCCCGCTCTGATCGAGGTCGTGGGAGGGAGCCGGCCGGAGGAGCACGCCGTCGACGTGGGTTTCGCGTATAACAGCCGCTACTACCGCGGCGATGCCCTGCCCGAGTATCGCGAAGACCTGCTCTGCGCCCTCGGGTCGATCTCGGTCCTCACCCTGCCCGGCGACGACGGCTACTGGAGCGTGACGATCTACCACTCCTCCAAGGACAAGGACATGCGCCGAGTTCGCGACCCCGCCGTCTTCGAACGGGTGCTGCACTCGCTGCCGCACCACGCCCACTGGGCCGACGGCACCCCGATGGGCGAGGTGGACACCATGGTGAGCACGGCCAACACCACCCGCGAGTTCGTTGTGGACGGGCGCCCGTGCGCCACCGGGCTGGTGCCAGTCGGCGACGCGTGGGGCTTCACGAACCCCTCTCTCGGGCGCGGCATCAGCCTCGGGGTGATGCACGCCGCGGCGATCGCCGACGCAGCGGTGGCCCTCGTTGACCAGCCCAACGAACTCTTCCGGAGCTGGGACGAGGTGACGCGGACGGTCGCGGCGCCGTGGCACGCTTCGACGGTCTCCTTCGACGCACTGCGTGGCCCCGAGGTCGAAGCGCTACGCCAGGGCCTACCCGACCCCTTTGATGCCAACGACCCGACGGTCGCGATGACCCGTGCCTTCAACTCCGCGCTCCACTACGACCGCGAGGTCTTCGCGTGGGGTCAAGAGATCGGTGGGTGTCTGGCACTGCCCGAAGAGATCTTCGCTCGTCCCGGGGCCTTCGAGCGGGTGATCGAGGTCGCGTTAGCCCACCCTTCATACGAGGCGCCAGCGCCCAGCCGTGGCGAACTCGAGGAGTTGCTCGTCGGCTAATGAACCAGCGCGACGGCCCCAATTCTTCACGGTCAAGCGAGGACGTACAGGTTGCTCACCGCCGGCCGCTTTGACGGTCGGATCAGGAGGCGAATGATCGATTCCTCAGCATCGCCACGCAGCGTCGGGCGGGACGTGAGCGTGCTGGACGTCCGGTGGAGTGGTCGACGAGCCACTCCGTGGTGGGCGAAGGGGGAATCGACGTCCATTTGACGTCGATTCGGACCCTTCGACGTCCTCGGACCCCGGCGATGCACCCTTGAGAAGCGTCACTTTCGATACACCCCGCCGTCGGAGTGTCGGTCGACACCAACGAGTAAATGATCGAATCGGGCGTTACGCGCGCGCTCGGCGGTTGGGCCGCGCGGCCCCCTTCGCGCGGATACCGCCGTGGCGTGAAAGGAAGTCGAGTATCCGCTCGATCCGGTCGACGTTCTGCGACGGGGCCCCGACGATGGTGCTGGCCGCTCCGTGACTGCCCCCGGGATAGCGCACGTACTCGACCTCCTTGCCCAAGAAGCGTAAGGAGACGAATAGTTCGTCGGACTGGCCGGTGGGTGTGCGCAGGTCCCCCTCGCTCACGTAGATGAAAACCGGCGTCCTCACCTTGTTCGCGTGGCTCACCGGAGAGCGCTCAATGAACATCTCGCGATCTCGCCACGGATCGCCCCCGGCGATGTCGCCGAGATACGTGCTGATGTCACTCGAGGCGAACTCGCTAATCAGGTTCGTGACCGGTGCGCCGACCACCGCCGCCCTGAAGCGGTCCGTGTGACCAACGATCCACGACGACATGTAGCCGCCGTAGGAGTAGCCGCCGACGAAGAGGCGATTTTCATCGGCTCGCCGTCGGCGCACCATGTCCTCGACGCAGGCCATCAGGTCGAAGTAGTCCTTACCGCCCCAATCACCGACGACCCCGCGAGCGAACTCTTCGCCGTAGCCGACCGAGCCGCGGGGGTTCGGCATGATCACGGCGTACCCGGCGGCGACCAACGATTGATAGAAGGGCAGTGACGAGGCGAGCGGACTGTATCCGTTGGGACCCCCGTGCACATGGAGGTAGAGGGGGGGCCGGCCCTGTCGTCGACCCGGGGAATCTCGGCGCGGCTCCATCACGAAGTATTCGACTCGTAGGCCGTCGGGTGAGGTACTCATGCGTCGGCGCGTTGGCGCCAGCGCGATCTCCTTGGTTACGGCGTCGCTCGAGCGGCTCAGACGGACGCGCGGAGCGTCGGGTTCGTCCAGTGAGTTCACGTACACGTCACCGGGGTCGTCGACCCACGCCGTGCACACCGCGAGACGACGCGCTCGTCGAGCCACGTGAACGTCGAACGATTCGATCTGGGTGTCACCGCCGGCCATGACCGAGGCACCGCGCCGGCCGATTCGCGCGCGGGCGACGATCACGGCACCCTGATCGAGCGCAATGAACGCCACTTCGTTGTTGGAGAGCCACGCGGCCGGGCGTAGCGCGTAGCTGGGACGATCGAACTCGGGTGCGATCATCGTCGGTACGCCACCTCTCGCGTCGACGGCGAGCAAGTGAGGTTCGCGACCTGCCCAGTCGCGCGGGTGGTCGACGCCCGTGAAGACAATGCGTAGTCCGTCGGGGGAGAACGATGGCATGGCGACGTCGCGCAGTTGGCCGGTCACTCGTTCGGGGCGTCCTCCATCAACGGACCCTTTCCAGATCTCCCCGTATCCAATGGCGTCGTGGCGCTTCGAAGAGCGATCGGTGACGTAGGCGATCGTGGAACCGTCGGGGGACCACGCGGGATTGTCGTGGCTGTAGTTCCCGCGCGTGATCTGACGGAGGTTCTGGTCGGCCACGTCGTAGATGAACACGTGCGTGTGACCTTCAAGGAATCCACCACCGTCGAGTCGGTTGAGGGCACCGGTGATCACGCGCGCCGTGTTGCCCGCCTTGGCGTCATTCGGTTCAGGTGTATTCAGTCCGGTCGTCACGACGAGGGCGAGTCGGCCGGCATCCGGCGACCAGGCGATCTCGGCGACCGGACCCGGCGTCGAGACCTTGATCGGAACGCCGCCGTCGAGAGGCGCGAGGAACGCCGCGGGCGGACCGTCGGTCGCGGCGAGGAAAGCGAGGAAGCGACCATCGGGTGAGAACCGTGGTGAGAACTCTCGCGGTCCGTGCGTGAAATCGCGCGGCTCGTCGGATCCGTCGCTCGGCGCCATCTTGATCATCGAGGCGGTCGTGTCCTTTTCCACGTTCAGTGAGATCTCGACCCAGGCGACGCGCTCGCCGTCGGGAGCGAATCGAACATCTGTGACCCGGCGGTACAGCGTCAGGTCTTCCGGTCGCATCAGTCGCTTTGGCGTCACTCTCCACCAGACTTGTTCGAGCTCGCGTTGGTACGAGGTCCCTATGTTGTCATCCGCGACGACGCCACGCGGAGTGAGAGCCAGGGATTATTCGTCCCGCGATTGCGTAGACCCTTCGAAGGACAAGCTGACCCGGCACGACACGACCTCCGAGCTTCTCTTGGGCGACGGGAGCGCAGTGGCCTCCGCCTCTCTCGACGGGCCAAGACCGAGGTGATCGGCAAGGGAAGGTGGTCACACATCCTCGACAACGAGCCTGGTGTGACGGAGGTTCTAGGAGTGCGACGACAGCAAGAACCCGTCTCGGCGAAGGTGTGGCCTAGACCCCATATCCCACCGGCGCGCACGCTCGTCGGCCACATCAAACGTTGACGATGACGTACCGCATCGAAGTCTCTCAGTGACTAAATCAGCCACTGAGGTTCGCAATCGACACAGATGAAACAAAATCTTCACATAACCGCCGCATAGTGTGTCAGCTTTCTGAACAAAAGAACAGAGGGCACCAAACCGCGCCCGGGTGTCGGTTGCCGCACTCAGATCAGAGCAGCGGAACTCTCTGCATTCGAAACTCGGTTCGCGAGTAGTTCTTCCAGATACCGCAGTAAAAGTGATTCTGCTGATCATGAGCCATTTGAAAGCTAACGATGCAGCCGCGTTTGGCGAAGACATTCTTCTTCGAGTCTGTCCCACACCGATGTCTTTTTCGTCGGTGTAGTGGGTGAGATCACAGCCTCCTTTGCGGAGGCATCCCAAAAAACGCATCACCCCGAATTTTCGAGGGCGATTTTAGGCCTCGACGTACCGCAAGCTTTTGTTCATTTTCAAGAAGTTTTCACAGTAATTACTGGCTTTTCTCTCAAATTGCATCTCTACGGGCTCACTCGCGATTCACAATCATTTGACAACGGCGGAGCCGTCAACTAGAAATTCAACTCGCAGGGGCGGAACGGGGACTGAAGTGTTGATCACCAAGGGTTCGCCTCGCGGCGGACATATTTCTCCATTGTGTCCTTCAGCTCTCGTTCAAACTTTCGCACTTCGTGACTTTTTCGTGCGAGGCGGCTCTGGGAAATCATTGGCTACCGAACTCATTCGCTACCGCAACATCGACGAGACGACGTATTCGTCGTCCGCTGACGAAAACTCACAATCTCTCAATTCCGTTGGAGAGTCCGGTATTCACGAGAAGGCCCTCGTTGCAATCCCTGATTTCATCACATCGAATTCCAACACCACGTTTGAGCACGTCCGCGCCCCAGAACCCCGAGGTGGAGTTCAGGAATGGTGGGCTCGCATGCTCAGCGGATCCATTAACAATCCTCACTCAACCTCCGACTGCTCCGCGATAGGTGAATCACTATGAAGCGTTTCCTACGATTGCTTGTTCCAGCACTTTTAGTCGGAACGTTCGCCGCACCGCTCATCGGTATGGGGATTGCGTACGCTCACGCCCCGGGTACAGAATTCAGCACCAATGCCGCCACCGCAGTGACCTCGACGACGGCCACGCTCAACGGTAAGGTCGGTGACTCTTCCCAGAACTACAACGTGTTCTTCTGCTATTCGACCACATCTTCAAAAGTGACTTCGAGTTCGTGCACGGGTTCAGAGACCGCGGCGACCCCGCCATCGGTGACGGCCCCTAACTCCTCCAACGAGTCCCTCGCCTTGACCGGCCTCACGGCGAACACCGAGTACTACTTCAATATCTATGTCAATGACACGAGTGACGGCATCACCTATTACGACTCGACTCCCCTCAACTTCACAACGCTGACCGCTGGTGCCGCCACGACGACAGCACTCGGTTCCTCGGTCAACCCGTCATCCGTCAACCAAGCCGTCACGTTCACCGCGACCGTGTCGGGGGGACCGACCACTACCGGTACGGTCAATTTCACCGACAACGGGACTTCGATCACTGGCTGCAACGCCCAACCGTTGTCCGCTAGCGTCGCCACCTGCGCATTCACATTCACCACGCCGGGTTCGAACGCCATCGTTGCCATCTACTCGGGTACCTCCACCGGCACGATTTATGCCCCGTCGACGTCGTCGACGCTGACCCAGACGGTTCAGATCGCCACCACGACGTCTCTCGCTTCGTCGGTCAACCCGTCGGCCGTCAACCAATCTGTCACATACACCGCAACCGTGTCGGGCGGACCGACCACCACCGGAACGGTGAACTTCACCGACAATGGCACCACGATCACTGGCTGCGGTGCGAAGACATTGACCTCCAGTGTGGCCACTTGCGCGTTCACCTACACCTCGCAGGGCACGCACTCCATCATCGCCGTCTACTCGGGAACCAGCACCGGCACGCTTTACGGGACGTCGACGTCGTCAACACTGACCCAGACAGTGGGCACCGCCACCAGTACGGCACTCGGATCCAATGTCAACCCGTCTTCCGTCAACCAAGCCGTCACGTTCACTGCCACCGTGTCGGGGGGACCGACCACTACCGGAACGGTCAATTTCACCGACAACGGGACTTCGATCACCGGCTGTAACGCCCAACCGTTGTCCGCCAGCGTCGCCACTTGTGCATTTACGTTCACGACGCCAGGCTCGAACTCCATCGTTGCCATCTACTCGGGTACCTCCACCGGCACGATTTATGCCCCGTCGACGTCGACGACGGTCACCCAGGTCGTCCAGACCTCTACCACCGTGTCAATCGCCTCGTCGGTCAACCCGTCGGTCGTGGGCCAGACTGTGACCTACTCCGCGACCGTGTCGTCCGGTTCGGGAGCGCCGAACTCCGGCAGTGTCGAGTTCTTCGATGGCGGGACTTCCAACCCAATTGCGGGCTGCACGTCCGCCGGCGTCAGCTCGGGTGTCGCCTCCTGCGTCATCCCCACCGGTACCTATTCTTCTGCCGTCGTGCACACCATCGTGGCTCAGTATCTCGGGTCAACGGGATACCTTGCGTCCCCAGTGTCGTCATCGCTCACCCAGACGGTCAACGCGGCCAACACCACCACCGGTGTCGCTTCCAATGCCAACCCGTCGGTCACGGGCCAGCCCGTCACCTACACGGCCACCGTGACGGTCGCCTCTCCCGGCTCGGGCACCGTGAACAGCGGAACCGTCGAGTTCTTCGATGGCGGGAGTTCCAACCCAATCTCAGGCTGCACGGCCAGTACCGTCACTTCGGGCACCGCCGCCTGCGTGATTGCGGCCGGCGTCTATAACGCGGCCGTTTCTCACACCATCACGGCCCAATACCTGGGCTCGACTGGCGTCTTCGCGGCGTCGGCAGTCTCCAACTCGATTACCCAGGTTGTGAATGCTGCCGCGACCACCGTCGCGGTTGTTTCAAGTTCCAACCCGTCGCTGATCAATGCGTCGGTCACCTACACCGCCACAGTGTCGGTTACATCCCCGGGGACGGGCCCCCCGACCTCCGGCAACGTCGAGTTCTTTGACAGCGCCGCCTCGATCACATACTGCGGTGGCAACTCGGGTACCCCCGTAAACAGCTCGGGCATCGCCACCTGCACGATTCCGATCAATGTCTATAACTCGATCGTCTCGCACCAGATCAGCGCGAAGTACATGGGCTCGGCCGGCTTCTACGCAGCGTCGGCCCAGTCAACGGCTTTCACCCAGGTCGTGCAGGACACGACCATCACCGTGGTGGGTTCAAGCGTCAACCCTTCGGTCGTGGGCCAGGCAGTCACCTACACTGCCACCTTGTCTTCGAGCTCCTCGGGCGCTCCGACCGGGGGCACCGTCGAGTTCTTCGACAACGGTGTGGCTATTGCGGGCTGCACAGCCGTCACCGTGACCTCGGGTAGCGCCACCTGTGCCATCACCACCGGTACCTACAGTGCGGCGACCACCCACTCCATTACCGCCACCTACGGTGGTTCGACCAATTTCGCGGCCTCGGCACCGTCGGCGGCTTTAATCCAGACGGTCAACGCAGCCGGCACCTCCGTCTCAGTCGGTTCCAGTGCCAACCCGTCGATCGTGGGCGCGACGGTCACGTACACGGCCACCGTCACCTCTAGCCTCCCCGGCTCGGGCACCGTGACCGGGGGTACCGTCGAGTTCTTCGACGGGGGGTCCTCCAACCCAATCTCGGGCTGCACGGCAAGTCCCGTCACATCGGGCACCGCCACCTGCGTGATCACCGCCGGCGTCTACACTTCCATCGCCTCGCACCCCATCACGGCCCAGTACTCGGGGTCGACCAACTTCGCCGCGTCGGGCGTGTCAGCCACGCTCACCCAAGTCGTCATTGGGGCCACCACGGCGGCGGTCACGTCAAGTGCCAACCCCTCGGTCGTGGGTCAGCCGGTCACCTACACGGCGACCGTGACGTCCCCTTCGGGCAC
>Ga0182015_10000661_pt1 | contig 49336 bp, 47 predicted proteins | sample 712P3MmetaG_FD_120478 | JGI IMG/M metagenome (GOLD analysis project Ga0182015, IMG submission 120478) | Permafrost microbial communities from Stordalen Mire, Sweden - 712P3M metaG | ecosystem: Environmental > Terrestrial > Soil > Wetlands > Permafrost | place: Sweden: Stordalen | collected...
AGCCTGCAGGTCCATCCATTTGGGCAGCTTGTCGTCGAGGGATGTGAACGGGGCAAAGTCGTGAAAGTCGTAAGGCGCCGGGTTGGCTGTGGTTCGGAAAGCCGCGCCGTTCAGGAAGCTCAACGGGTTCGACGCCGGACCCGTAATGTATGCGCCATTGTACCCAGACGCTGCGTTTCTCGTGGTGATGTCGTCCTGCGCGGCCAGAGGCAGGGTCGCCGCTGAAGCAAACAGGAAGAGCACAGCGGAGATCGATAACCAGCCTGTGTTTGTCACTGAGCCCAAAGTCCAAAACAATCCAATCAATTTGCGTTGCATCGGTTTCTCCGTCGGCGATTTCTCGGGTTTCGCCTGGTTAAGAAGTTGTTCGGTTTAAGAAAGTTTGCGGGACGAGTGTTCATGACTCGTCCACCTTCATCTCAAGTAGTGGTTGCCGTTTAAAACACTCGGCCAAATGCGACATCGATAAAGGCAGATCGGCCCCTGGAGCATCGGGCCGAGGGAATACGGAATGTGAGTAAAGATAGGCCTGTACACAGGGATTCCTTGAATGGGAGTCGGATGTGAATGGGAATCAGCAGTCACGATAAGCTGAATTGAAACAGCAAGACGCGGGACGGCCAGCGGGCGCTAGCGGCAACAACAACACGCGAATTGGTTTAAAGAGGTCTGCATGGTTGCTATGACTTCGCTTTAGATTATTTGAGGGTCCCGTCGATGTCAAATTACTTTTCAGCGCGGTGCTGTCGAGCCGCTTGTGTATGAACTCAGGAGGCGCGATTTTTCCCGGTTGAATTTCTGGAGGATGGAGTAGATGATGCGTTCCACCGAAGGCACGTTGTCGAAGTAGACCAACGGGGTGCGTTGGCGCACTTCGACCAGGCAGCGTTCGAAAATGTTGGATGTGTGCGGCTTTTTCCGTGAGGCCCTGGGGTGTCGGCCTTCCGTCGACTATCTCCGAAATCCCCATTCCAACCTCCCACTAAGTTCCCCCGATCCCGGCCAGCCCGCTCGTTCCTCAAAATCACTGTTAATCCTCCAAAAAGGCTGATGTCGTGCTCGAAAAATCGTTCAATCTTGTCGGATTTGTGCTTATAATTCATTCATTACAATATTGATCCGAATCTAATCGGACAGATTTCCCAGAATTCCTGATCAATTCTCCGCCGCTCCTTGCCCCCCATTGCCTACCTCGTCAGGAGACCGGCCGGATCAACCAATGGCTGTCCAGGGTGTCGGTCACCCAGGCAGAACAACCGCACTGGGTTACACAGCCGGTGCAGCGTTTCAAACTTTTTTATTTTGGAGGAAATGTGAAAAAGGCAAAGTTTGTTCTTGTGGCGGCGGTTCTCTTCTTCTCATCGACGATGACGTTCGGCCAGGACACCAAGGGCGACACTAAGAAGACCCCGGACCCCTGTACGACCGTTCACGAGTTCGCCACCGCCGATTGCGCGCTGACCTGGCACGGCATCACGCTTTACGGCGCGTATGACGCCGGGGTGGGCTGGGTCAGCCATGGGCTACCGGAAAACGGCTACAACTATGAAGGCGAATCTCTGGTAAACCGAAACGGCTATCAACATCGGTTCCTCGTGGCGCCGAACAACCTTCAGCAGACGGGTCTGGGCGTCAGGGGCAAAGAAGAGTTTGCTCACGGCTGGTCAGTTGTGTTCAACGCTTCGACTGGCATCAATCCGCAGTCCGGCCTGCTCGCCAACGCGTCAGCCACCATGACCATCAACAACGGCCTTCCCCGGAGCGGCTATTCCGAAGCCATCGACGGCGCGCGCGCGGGCCAACCCTTCAATGACGAATACTATGCTGGTATTTCATCCAAGTATGTCGGTACGCTCACCTTCGGTCGTCAGCGCGCTCTCGGTACCGATACTATGCTCCTTTACGATCCGGCCGGCGGCAGCTATGCCTTTTCTTACATCGGGTATAACGGCACGATGGCCGGCGGCGGCGACACCGAAGACAGCCGTTGGGAAGACGCCCTGAAGTATCGCCTTACCTACGGCCCAGTCCATTTCGGCGCGATGTATAAATTCGCCGATGGCAATGGCGGATGCTTCTCGGCCTCTTCAACTTGGACTGCCGCCAACTGTACGGCGGAATCGGCGCACAACAACGCCTATGGATTCAATCTCGGCGGAAACGCCGGCAAGTTCTACGGCGACCTTGTCTACCAACATTACAACCAGGCGATTAGCGTATTGAACCCCTTGCTGGGGCCTCAGAGCCTGGCTGCGCCATATCAGTCGACCACTGACAGCATCGATACAAACCAAATTAGCGGGGCCAATCTGATCGCCACCACCAACACCGTATACGGCATCGTGACCGACAACAACGCAATTATGGCCACGGCCAAGTATTCGTCGGAGCAGTTCAAGGTTTTTGCCGGCTACGAATATATCTGGATGAATAACCCGGCGGACCCGTTGGGCGTTGGCGCATCAGTCCTGGGCGGTTACATCATGAGCGGGGTCGAAGACAACAATCTTGATTCTGAAAAGTTGGTCAATATCTGGTGGACGGGCGCGAAGTACACCTACAACAAAAAAACCGACTTCACTTTCGCCTGGTATCAACAGCGGCAGAACGACTTCCGTCTTCCGCCAACCTGCTCCGTCTCAGCCGGTTTCCGCGCGTCCTGCGCCGGCACCCTCAACGAAGGGTCGTTCTATATCGATCATCACTTCACCAAGCGTTTCGACACTTTTGCCGGAGTTGCGTATTCCTGGGTGAGCGGCGGTCTGGACATCGCCATTCCTCATGGACCCGGCGTCCCCTTTAAATCCGACAACAACTTTGCTCCGACAGTCGGTAGTCGATTCGCCTTCTGATCGTTTCCGCGGCGGGCTCCGCCGAGAGCCCAGCCTGGGTTGTGGTTCATCGTATTTCTCGAACTGGTTTAGCCGGGCGACCAGACAGCTATGGGCAGTTGGAGGGTTTCAGCCTCCAACTGCCCATTTTCTATGAGCTCGAACTGGCCGTAGGCGACGGTGCGCCGGAAGCGACGGGACATCGAGAGCCGAGCTCTGAGAGAAGGCTCTAAAAGTGAAACATCATGCGAGCTTTCTTCAGGTTTACAAGATGTCTTAATAGATCCAGCGCGCGGTCATGATCAACTCGTGGTTGTAGGTGTGGAATTGGCTCGTCGCAATCTGCATGCCTGCGCCGAATGCCAGGCCAGGTCGACTCCTCTTGTCGCTCGGATGCAACCCACACTTCCCGATGAGAAGGCCCGGCGTGATGAACTCCTGCATCTTGCCGTTATTCGTGCCGTTATGGTAGAACGTCGCGTTCGACTCGATCTCGGGCCAGAAGAGCTTCCCGATCTTATACTGCGCGGCAGTGTTCCACGCGATCGGACGGCCGGAGGTGTTCACTGCGGCGCTTCCCGTGGGAAGCGTAATGCCCAGGGTTGACTGAACGTCGAAGTTGCCAAACCCCTTGCCGCCGCCGATCGTCGGCGCGACACTCGCGTTCGGCGAGCCATTCTTGTAACTGCCCGTGGGGAAGGTCATGAGCGCCCAAACGCTCACGACATACGCGCCGTGCTTCGCGTTTCCGCTCGCAAGGCGATATTTCCCCAGCATTGAGAAGTCGCCTGCCCCGTCTTTCGCCTTGGTGTTGTGCTCGATGTACGACGGCATGTTCACGTCCACCTCGACGTTTGTGTGGGGAATGATCGCGTTGAAACCTTTGCTGTTGCCGTAGTTCCATGTGTCGGTCAACGCCGGCGCAACCTGGCGCAGCACGTCAATGCGGGCCACCTGGAAGAGACCGGTGTAAGTGGTCACAAGCGGGACCGCCCACGCCGGCTGTTTGGATTGAGTTGCGTTGGTTTGCACTGACCACCAACAATAGAATCCGCACGGGGTGGTGGTGCCTGTCGGTGTCGATTCCGTGACGGGACCACTTTGCGCGCACACACTGGCTGAGACCAGCAGAGACAGCAGGACAAGGGGAAGCTTATTTTTCATATTGCCGTAGGATGACCGAGCGGAGCACAGCCGAACAACCAACCTTTGGGCGAGGTCCTACTCCATCAGAGGGTGGAGAGCCCTTAAGTCCGGTCCCACATCTTCGCCGAAGCTCAGCAAGCTCGCCAGGATCCGTTAAGCCCCGGAACCAGCTCGACCTCCAGGCCCGCTTTCGGCATAAAGATTCATAAGTCGCTGATTTTTCGGCGGCAAATGTTGATTCTCTTGGCTGTATTTGGATGTCTTGAGATGGCTTAATGGTGGGCGCTGCAGGATTCGAACCTGCGACTTCCACCGTGTGAAGGTGGCACTCTACCGCTGAGTTAAGCGCCCAATTGGACTCACGGCAATTAGCCCTGCCGGATTGCCCTCAAGCAGCTCTCCGCCGCTGGGGCCGCATGGGTTAGAGTAACACCAGCAGGGCAGTGCGGCCAACCTCCAGCCCTCGAAGTTCGGGCCAGGCTGGGCCTTAAGCAGGGATGCTCGAACCAAAGATGCGCTGGAGAATCCGATCGACCCCTAATGCCGCTGACTTTCCTCCCCAAAAGGGCGGGTTCCTGCGCCGCCTGTTGAGCTCCGACCTGGGCTCCTGTGCCATTCAATTTGCCGGCCCAGGTGGTCATTCATTCGGCGGACCGAGGCCATTCAGCGACATGGGACCCTTCCCGGTAGCCTGTCCGGCCGGCATTCACTTGCCGCATGCCCGGCTGGTGCCTTCAGATCCGCCAGGCTCGCCCTCCGGGGCCGGCAAGCACCCCCATGGACGGGTCCCCCCCACTGGCCAATCTGACCCGGAAAGCGAAGAAATACCGCAACCTTCCGGCCAGGATGGGGTTGATGATGACATGGCAACCCTGGTGCTGGACAACACGGCCATGGGACCGGCGGAAGCCCCCCGAAGAGATGCCCGGCCGGCCGGGGTCTACGATCTTGACCCGGCGAGCGACGCGGCCGTCATGCTGCGTGTGGCAGCCGGCGACGAAGACGGTTTCAACTACCTGGTCCAGAAATACAACCGGGCAATGATTCACTTCCTCTTCCGCATGGTCCGCAACCAGGCCGTTGCCGAAGAGCTTGCACAGGAAGTCTTTCTCCGCGTCTATCGTTCCAGGGAGAGCTATCGAGCTGAAGCCAAGTTCACCACCTGGCTTTATCGCATTGCCACCAACCTGGCGGTGAACCACGCGCGGGACACGAAGCACGAGCGGTCGGCGCAGACACTCTACCTCGACCAGCCGGACGAAGAATCCGGCACGACGCCCGATCTGGCCGACGACGAGCCATCGGCGGAACAGCAGTTGTTGCGGAAAGAGCGCATGGCTGCCATAAAAATTCACGTCATGGCCCTGCCCGAGCGCCAACGCATGGCGGTGCTCATGCACAAGTATCAGGGCATGGACTACCGTGAGATCGGCGACGTGCTCAAACTGAGCGAGTCGGCCACTAAGTCGCTTCTCTTCCGCGCTTACCAAACGCTGCGAGAGAAGCTGAAAGAGTTTGTTTGATTGTTTTTGTCGAAAGGCACGCCTGGAAACGCTGGCGGGAACTGGGGGAAGAGTCATGGAGAACATGGAACTGAAAAACGAAAAATGCCCGTCAGGGATGGAGTCCCGGCTGGCGGATCTGCTGTTTGATCCGGACTCCGCGCCCCTCAAGGTCCGTGAGCACGTGGAGCAGTGTGCCCCCTGCCGCGCCGAGCTTGCCGATCTCAAGGCGACCATGGCACTTCTCGACACGTGGGAAGGGCCCGAGCCCAGCCCCTATTTCATCACTCGGCTCGATGCCCGCATGCGCGAGGAGCGCCAAGCGGCACCGGCCGGCTTCTTTGCTCGCCTGCGCGCCCGCCTCACCTACGGTCCGTCGATGCACGTCCGCCCGCTGGCGGCGATGGCTTTGACCGTCATGCTGCTGATCGGTGGCGGCGCCTACCTGAACGTCACGCAGTGGGATCAGCCCGCCGCTCCGCAGGGCCAGGCTGCCGTCGTAGGCGATCTCCAGGTCCTCGACAACAATGCTCAACTGCTCGATCAGATGGAAGCCATGTCGAGCCCAAACAACAACGGAGACTAGACTCTCGAAATTTGAAAGGATTCGATCATGCAGCGTATGAATCTAACGACTGCCGTACTGGCTCTCTTTGTTTCCGTCCTGCCAGCGCAGGTCAAAGCTTCCGCCCAGCTTCGACCGAGGCCCCCGCTTGAAGAGCCGCTTCCGGCGTCGCTCCCCACCGTAATGCACTTCTGTGCGCTGCACTGCATTACTCTCACCCTGGAGAACGGGCAGTTCACCAACTACACGAACCTTCCGGGCCAGCACGACGAAAAGCGGGTATTCGCCGTTGAAAGCTTTACACGCGAATCATTCCTCATACGGCGCACCGACACGGGGAGTAATCCATTGACCGCCGTTTACAGCGGTCGAATGTCGGCTGACGGCAACAGTGTCAGCGGTGACGGCTGGCAAATGGCATGGGGGGCAGCGCTCAATACACTTGCCGGAAGCGACGAGGAGCGAGACATGGCAGCGCGACAAGCTGCTGTCACGCCGTGCAGTCCTTCCTCCACGGCACCGGCTGGGGTAGCCCTGCAGCACGGAATGCAAGCGATGCAGGCGAATAGGGCGGCCATCGGTATATGCTGGCTGCGCATCGCCGCCAAGCAAGGTGATGCCAAAGCGCAGGGCGCTCTCGCCGCGACGCTTTACAAGGGCATAGGTGTCCCGGTCAATCATACCGAGGCCTACGCGTGGGCGCAGAAAGCGGCCGCGCAGAGTAATCCGGTCGGTGAGCTGGCCCTTTCCCAGATGTATACGAACGGCGACGGACCGCCGAAAGATCCCGAAAAAGCCGACTACTGGAAGGCAAAGGCGCAGCGTGATCAACAGGCCGAGACGCGCCAGCAGCTGGCAAGCCGCAAGAATCCGCCGGACATCTGGACGATGCTCAACCAGAAAACGCCTTCGGGTCTCACCCCCCTTGAGATCCTTCGTAGCGTCATCCCCTCGCCGGAGGAGTCGGAGCTTGCCCAATACAAGCAGGACGATCACAATTGCCGGACCTATCAGAACCACCAGGCCTGCCTGGATGCAGCAAACGAGAAAGCCGACCTGATTGCTGGGGGCATCGACATTCAATAGGTTGCCAGGACGTAGATTACCGCTCGAAAACCCGGCCTTGTACAAAGGGCCAGATTTGGCGCGAAGGCTGAAAGAGTTGAAAGAGATGACAAGCGCAATCCAGACTCGCTTCTTCAAGCGCCGGGCGTTGTTGCTCGCGGCGCTTGCGCTGGTTTGCGCTCCTACTCTGTTTGCGAGGAGCGAACATCAGTCTCCGCCACCCCGCCAGGCGGCGCGCTCCTCAGCACCTGCGCCGCGAGCGCCCCAGAGCCGTCCCAGCCAGGGCCCGAATCCGTATCGGCCAGCTCCGGGCAATCAGGCCCCGTCCTATCAAGGTCGCCCGGCATACCCGCAGAACGGGAACGGCTACGGCTACCCCAATACTGTCCGTCCCGGTCAGCCCTATGGTGCTCCCCTCGGTGCGCAGGCACGGCCTTACTACAATCCCAACGCCGCTCCACCCGGCCACCTTGGCGACTGGCTTAACCAGCATCGCGGACAGCCCGTCCAGGAGCAGGAGCGCATGCTGCGCAACGACCCCAACTTCAGTCGTCTGCCTGCCGGCGACCAGCAGCGGCTGCTGCAACAGCTCCATCGCGTGAACCAGATGCCGGAAGACGAGCGCCAGCGCCGCCTCGGCCGTGCTGAGATGCTTGAGCATCTTTCGCCTCAGCAGCGCATGCAGGTCAACGACTCATTCCGCCGCTTGGGCATGCTGTCCGCGGATCGCCGCTCCATGATTTCGAACGCCTTCCGCGATCTGCGTGCAGTCCCTCCCGACCAGCGGTCGATCGTGCTCAACTCCAGTCGTTATCAGAGTCAGTTCTCGCCTGACGAGCGCGGCATGCTCACCGACATGCTCCGCGTCGAGCCCTACGAGCCCGCCAGGTAGCGATGGTCTTGGGCGGTGTAACGCCGGTCTCCAGGCCGGCTGTCGTGCGGGCATCCACGCCCGCACTCAGTCTGCTGCCCCTATCGCCAAAGGCCACTTACCTAAGCAGTTCTCAATGGCGCCTCTACTTCAGCTCCAGCGGCGCCTTCAGGCGAATTTCCCTCGACGACGCGCCAATCTGCACCTCGAACGTCCCCGGATCGGCCACCCAGCTTTTCTTCTCCGGACTCCAGTACGAAAAATCCTGCCGGCTCAGCCAGAACTCAACCTGCTTTGACTCGCCCGGCTTCAGCTCCACGCGGCGAAACCCCTTCAGCTCGTGCTCCGGCCGGTCGATCTGCGAATGGCCATCGTGGATGTAAAGCTCCACCACTTCCGCCCCCGCGCGTGAGCCGGTGTTTTTCACCGTAACGGTCACAGCCGGTTCCTTGCTGCCGATCCGAGATGCATGCACATCGAGGCCGCTGTAATCGAAGGTCGTGTAGCTCAGCCCAAACCCAAACGGAAACTGCGGCTCCACCTTCTTCGTGTCGAAGTAGCGATAGCCCACATAGATTCCCTCGGCATAACTCACCTTCAGGCGCTCGCCCGGATAATGCCCATACGCCGGCGAATCCTCAAAGTGCTTTGGCATCGTCACCGGCAGTTTGCCGCTTGGGTTGGCCACGCCGAACAGGATATTCGCCAGCGCTTTGCCGCCCTCCTGCCCGCCATAGCCCATGTCGAGCAAAGCCGAAGTCTTGTCGATCCAGCGCGTCATGGTCACCGGGTCGCCCGTATTCAGCACCACGATCGTGTGCGGATTCGCGGCCTCTACCGCTTCGATCAGCTCGTCCTGTCCCGGCGGCAGATCCATCGTCGCCACGTCAAAGCTCTCGGCTTCGAGCTTCGGATACCGCCCCACAACCACAATGGCCACGTCACTCTGCGCCGCCGCGTCCGCAGCCTCTTTGCGCAGTCTCGCCCGCGTCTCAGTCCCGTCAAGCTCCGGCTTTTCCCCCTCCATCCCCACGCCCAGCGCGTAGGTCACCTTTATGTCCGCGCCCGCCGCCCCGCGAATCCCTTCTTCCGGCGTGATCGCCTGCTTGGGCCGCACCAATGAACTTCCGCCGCCGCCCGTCCTTGCCGCTCCCGCGTTCGGGCCTATCACCGCAATGGAGTGAATCGTTTTCGCATCCAGCGGCAGCAGCGCGCCGGAGTTCTTCAGCAGCACGATCCCTTCCGTCGCCCCTTGCAGCGCCACCGCACGCTGCTCTGGCGTGTCCACAATGCCCGTAGCCACGTGCGGATGATCAAACAGTCCGCTCACAAAGATCACCCGCAGAATCCGCTCCACGTTGCGATCGAGCGTCGCCTCCGTAATCTCTCCGGCCTTGATCGCCGCCAATACCTTGTCGGCCGTCAGCCAGCCCGCGCCACTGCCCTGCGCCAGCGTCGCCGGCTGAGCGATGAACTTCTGCATCGGCTCACCGCCCGGCATCTCAAGATCCATCCCCGCGTTCACCGTCGCCGCCGTCGAATATGTGCTGCCCCAGTCCGACACCACAAATCCCTTGAAACCAAACTCCTTCCGCAGAATACTGTCCAGCAAAATCGGATTCTCACCGCAGTGCACGCCGTTCACAAGGTTGTAGGCACTCATCACCGTCCACGCGTCGGCCTCTTCTACCGCGGCCTTGAACGCCGGCAGGTAAATCTCGTGCAGCGTCCGCTCGTCGATCTGCTCGTCGATCCTGTGCCGCTCATACTCCTCGTTGTTCGCGGCAAAGTGCTTCACGCTCGGAATCACTCCCTCGCTCTGCACACCGCGCACGTAGGCAACCCCCAATCGCGAAGTCAGGTATGGGTCTTCTCCATAGCCCTCAAAGTTCCGCCCCCACAGCGGCACGCGATTGATGTTCACCGTCGGCCCCAGGATCATGTCCCTGCCCAGCGCCTTCACTTCCTGCCCAATCACCTGGCCCTCGCGCTGCACCAGCTCCGGGTCCCACGTCGCCGCCATCGTCTCGCCCGCGGGAAAGCTTGTCGCCGTCACCACCGTCGCCACATTCGCCGCATTGGTAATCGCCGAGCTGCCATACCATGCCCGCACGCCCATCGGCCCGTCGGCCATCTTGATTGCTGGAATCCCCAGCCGCTCAATCGCCGCCGACTCCATCCACCCCGACCCGGCCAGCATCGTCGCCTTCTCTTCCAGCGTCATCCGGCTCAGCAGGTCCGCAACGCGCTTCTCCGGAGAGAGAGCCGCATCCTTATAAGGGGTGTAAGCGGGAACGACTGTCTGCGCGTGCAGCGAAAAGGATGTGTAAGCTTCTACAAAGAATAGGCCTGCAGCCAAAACGATGAAAAAAGCGGAGCGAAAAAAGCGCACGACAGCCCTCCATGAACAGTAATCATTCCACGAGAATGCGAGGCAATGTTAGTGGATGGGGCGGGATGGTAACAACAGCTCATTGGGAACAGCATGCCTGCGAGCCGTGATTTGGCGCCGGCGTCACAATTTCGAGCCACTGAAAAATCTTTGACATCGATTTTCGACAGCGCGTAGAATCAGGTCCCTCCTCGGGAGACCACTAAATCTTAAGGAGGTATTGCATGGCTTCCCCCACACAAACCCAGGCAATTGATGAGACTAAACTGAACGCCTTCATGGGGAAGGCGGTGATGGACATGGGCGCAGCATTGCACGCCACACTTGTAGTAGTTGGTGACAAGCTGGGGCTATACAAGGCAATGGCCGGATCTGGATGTCTTACTTCCGCTGAACTAGCCGCAAAAACCAACACATCAGAACGCTATGTTCGCGAATGGCTAAACGCCAACGCGGCAAGCGGGTATGTCACGTACGATCCGGCCACAAAGAAATTTGAATTGCCGCCCGAGCAGGCATTTGCGCTCACTGTGATGGATATCCCTGGAGCGTTCCACATTATCTCCGCCTGCTTCAAAGATGAGCCGAAGATCACCCAGGCCTTCCGCACCGGAGAAGGCGTGGGCTGGCATGAGCACGATGCCAACCTGTTTTGCGGCACCGAGCGGTTCTTCCGCCCGAACTATGCCAACAATCTGATCAGCGCCTGGATCCCCGCGCTCGACGGCGTGAAAGAAAAACTGGCCAGCGGCGGCACGGTTGCCGATGTTGGATGCGGGCACGGAGCGTCGACCATCTTGATGGCCAAGGCATTTGCGAAGTCGCACTTCTGCGGCTTCGACTATCACAGCGGCTCCATCGAGTATGCGCGGCACGTTGCCGGGCGCGAAGGCCTCCTTGATCAAATCACCTTCGAGGTCGCAAGCTCGAAGAGTTTTCCCGTCAACGGCGGCTACGACCTGGTCACGTTCTTCGATTGCCTTCACGACATGGGAGATCCCGTCGGCGCCGCCAGTCACGTTCTTTCCTCTCTGAAGAAGGACGGAACCTGGATGATCGTGGAACCATTCGCGAACGATACGCCCGAGGAAAACCACAACCCCGTCGGTCGAATCTATTATTCAGCTTCCACGATGATCTGCACACCGGCTTCGCTCGCGCAGGAAGTTGGGGCCGCCCTTGGCGCGCAAGCCGGCGAAGAACGCATCCGCGAAGTGGTGACTACGGCTGGTTTCACCCGTTTCCGCCGCGCCGCTCAAACTCCATTCAACCTCGTGTTTGAAGCGAGGCCTTGAACGCGCCAGGGCGGTCAACTCGCCGGCCCGCGCCTAATTTGATCGAAACAGGGCCGCACCATCTGGATTCGTGTGCGGCCCATACATCATCGCCCCGATCAATTCACCAACGAGAGGTCCCAACCGTTCGCATGCCAGAGTGCGCCGCGCCTTTTCACCCAACAATTCTCCGTCGTTTACAATCATTGATGGGCTAATCCCAAATATTTCTGCGTATTGAACGCGAACAAAGCAAGGAGCTTCAACCCCTATGGCGATTCCTGCCACGCAAATGCGTCCCGGCATGATCATCAAGCACAACGACCAGCTTCACCTGGTCTTCAAGGTCGAGCACCGCACCCCCGGCAACCTGCGCGCCTTCATCCAGGCCAAGCTCCGCAACTTGCGCACGGGCGCCATGTTCGAGCATCGCTTTCGCTCCGCCGACGCCATCGAGAAAGTCGTGGTCGACGAAGTCTCCATGGACTTCCTCTACAACGACGGCGACGACTACTACTTCATGAACCCCGTCGACTACGAGCAGACAGTCCTCAAGGGCTCCACGCTAGGCGATGCCGTCGAATACCTCACGCCCAATCTGCAGATCAAGGTCAGCTACCACGATGGCACTGCCGTCGGCATCGACCTGCCCTCAGCCGTCGAGCTCACCGTGGTCGAGACCGAGCCCGGCCTCAAATCGGCCACCGCGTCGAGCGTCACCAAGCCGGCAAAGACTGAGACCGGCCTCGTCGTCCAGGTCCCTGCCTTCATCAACGAAGGGGAAAAGATCCGCGTGGACACCAGCGAGGGCGCTTACCTGAGCCGCGCCTGATAGGCTTCCTGCATCAGGAGAGCCCGTTCTTAGCTCAACGGGTTTTCAGCGGATTGCGCGGCTGGAGGGTTCGAATGAAGTCGCTGCACCTCACGCTCGCATCTATCCTTTTTCTTCAGGCTGCTGGGTCCTTCGCCCAGCAGCCTTCGCCGTCTGGAGGCTCTCAAATGAGCGCTGACGTCTTCACCATCGCCAAAGAGAGCAACGAATTCGCCGTCGATCTCTACGGCAAGCTCAGCACCACGCCCGGTAACCTCTTCTTCTCTCCAGCCAGCGTCGCCAGCGCATTTGCCATGGCCTACGCCGGTGCGCGCGGCTTGACGGCCACTGAGATGGCCTCTACTCTTCATTTCGCGCTGCCTCCGGATCGCCTGCACCCCGCAATGGGTGCGCTGCTCGCCCAACTCAACGGCCCCCACGACAGCTACGAGCTGCACATGGCCAACGCCCTCTGGGCGGAGAAAGACCAGCACTTCCTTCCGGACTACGCCAGCCTGATGAAGCGCGATTACGGCGCAGGCTTCCAGCCGGTCGACTTCAAGGCCAACCCCGAGGCTGCGCGCGCCCTCATCAACAACTGGGTCGCTCAGCAAACGCAACAGAAAATCCTCGACCTCGTCCCCTTAGGCTCCGTCACCCCACTCACCCGTCTCATCCTCACCAACGCCATCTACTTCAAGGCGGCATGGGCCAGCCAGTTCTCCAAGTCTCAAACCCAGAACGAGGACTTCCACCTCTCCGCGACAAAGACGGTCAAGGCCGATCTCATGCACCTGGCCAAAGGCGGCCAATACTTCCGCGGCCCTGCCTTCCAGGCCCTCGAGCTGCCGTACAAGGGCAACGAGCTTTCCATGATCGTTCTGCTGCCCGACGCCCCCGACGGCCTGCCCGCGCTCGAGAAATCCCTCACCGCCGCCGATCTCGACAAGTGGATCGGCTCCTTCGGTTATCAGGAAACGATCATCGTCACCTTTCCGCGTTTCAAGATCACCCAGCAGTTTGAGCTCAGCTCCGCGCTCGAAGCCCTCGGCATGAAGCGGGCATTCCAGCTCAGCGCAGCCGACTTTTCCGCAATCACCGGCGACAAGAGCGTCTTCATCTCCGCCGCCATCCACAAGGCCTACATCGACGTCGACGAAGAGGGAACCGAAGCCGCCGCCGCAACCGCCGTCATCATGACCGCAATGGCCATGCGCCCAATGGCGCCACCGCCGCCCCCCATCATCTTCCGCGCCGACCACCCGTTCCTCTTCCTCATCCGCGACAACGCAACCGGCGCAATCCTCTTCCTCGGCCGCCTCACTGACCCGACGAAGTAAGCGCGATCTTACGCCCTCGCTTTCAGTCTTACCTTTCCTCAAGGGCAACTTCAGGCGGCATTTTTTCTGTGGTACGATGGACCCCTCAAACCCAAGGACGGAAAACTCATCCGCTGTTCCCCTCTGCCTTATGGCACAGCACTGCGGCCTGGTCGAAGATCAGCCCATTTCCATTTACCGAGGAGCGTTTCACGAATGGCCCCAATCAGCAGTCAGTTGCAGGATGTTCTTGTCACCTTGGGGTGCGGGTTTATAGTCGCGGCAATTGCCGGTGGTGGGGTCGAGTTAAAGGATTTCAAGATCCCCAAGATCCTTTCCTTGAAGCGTCAGCTCATTCTGGCCGGATTCGGTGCAACTCTCGTGTTGGTCTTCACGGGATTTGTCGGTGTTGTTCTTCAAACCTTGGTGCAGAGCAATCCACCCTGGGGGTCGCTATTCGAATTCCTTTTCCTCATTTTCTGGGTGTTTTTAATGGCGGGCGGTTTTATAAGCGAGGGAGTCCGCGCACAGAAACTCGGAAAGTTCCTGGCCGAGAATCGACACAACACAAATGAACTGTTAGCTCGTGCCGACAAGGAATTTTGGGATCGGAACTACAAGGGGGCAATGAAGCTGATCCTGCAGGCCAAGTCCGCTGGAAACCCGGAAACTTGGGAACCCGCATATGGAATCCTTCTCGGTGCGCAACTCGGCGTGGCTCAGAACGCTTCTACATAGGATTGGCGCCCGGTCTCGGCCCGCAAGCAGCCTTTGCCTCAGGAAACTTCTGCGAACGCCACAAGGGACGATCTGATCGCCCTTATGAGGAAAGCCGCGCAGGAAAGGGTGGGCTATTTTTCCTCTCCAGGCAACCTTCGCAAGCTGATGGCGGATCTCTCCGCAATGAGACCAATTATTGCTCCCGATGGAATGGTCGAGAGGTACCGAGAGCCAGCCAGGGCCGCTATTGATCTAGTTCTAAGCGCTGCAAAAGAACTGTTGAACTCCCAGTCATAGGCCCGGAGGCGGAGGTCTTGGTATTGAGTCCTGGAGAGTCCAAAAACCCCTCCATACGCAAACTCGTCCGGCCTCAAAGAATTCCTCCTCGGCTTTGCGCACAATTAACCCAAGCTGGCATACGGTGGTTTCAGAGAAGGGCAAAGAGCCGGTGGGCTGAACGGCCGACAGCCCCCCCCACCCCCCCTTAAAATGCCTGCGCGAAGGCAAAGGACTTAGCCGCACAGGTAAATGAATCAAAGGGGTTGCGCGCGAAAGAAGCGGCCAAAAGCAGCCATTTTTCAGCCAGAAGCGGCCATTTTCAGACAAAATTCGGCCAAAAACAGCAAGAATTTACCAGATATCGAGGTCCACTGACCACTGACCACTAACCACTAACTCGGCAAACTCACCAGCCGCGCTTCAATCAACGCCTCGATCGCCTTCAGCGCGTCCATCGCCTTTTCAGAGACCGGCGGGTCCACCTGCACCACGGCCAGTGCCTTCACCGGCTTGGATCCAGCGCGCTCGCGGCCCAGCGCAAAGTTCGCGATGTTCACACCCTGCTCGCCGAGAATCGATCCGATCTTGCCGATCACGCCCGGAACGTCGTAGTTGCGGCAGACCACCAGCGTTCCGTCCAGCGGAGCTTCCACGTCGATTCCGTCAAACGCCAGCAGCCGCGGCTGCTCCCCATGAATCACCGTTGCCGTAGCGCGGCTCTCGCCATGCGCCGTGTGCAGCACAACAGTAAGCACAGTCGCTGTTCCACCGCGATGGCTCTCTTCCTTCTCCTCATGGATCCGAATGCCGCGTTCCTGAGCTACCGCCGCTGCGTTGATTCGGTTCACGTTTTCCGATCCCTGCAGCAGGCCAGCAATCGCGGCGTTGCGAATCAGTTCGGTCTTGGCTTCGGCCAGCGCGCCGCCATAGATCAGATGAATCGCCTCGATGCCGCTCTTGCCTGCCTGTGCGAGGAACGATCCCACACGTCCGGCCAGATCGATATACGGCCCGAGCACTGCATACTCCTCGTAAGTGAGCGAGGGCAGGTTCACGGCATTTTGCACCACGCCGAGTTTCAAATACTCGCGCACCTGGCTCGCGATCTGAATGCCAACAGCTTCCTGCGCCTCTCCCGTCGATCCCGCGATGTGCGGCGTCAGAATCACGTTGTCCAGTTCAAAGTAAGGCGAGTCCTTCAGTGGCTCCACGGTAAACACGTCCAGCGCCGCGCCTGCTACGCGGCCGCTCTTGAGCGCATCTATCAGTGCCGCATCATCCACCAGCTCACCGCGCGCGCAGTTGATAATGCGCACGCCCTTCTTCATCGTCGCCAGCGTCTTGGCGTTGACGATTCCGTGCGTTTGCGGGGTCAGCCCGACGTGCAGCGTGAGGTAGTCGGCTTTCGCAAGCAGTTCCTCCACCGAGACCAGCGCAATGCCGTTCTCGCGCGCCACAGCGGCCGAGACAAACGGATCGCTGCCGACGATCTCAAGGCCAAAGACCTTCGCCCGCCGCGCAACCTCAAGTCCTATGCGCCCGAGGCCGAGGATGCCCAGCGTTTTGCCGCGCAGCTCTGCGCCTTGCAAGTTTTTCTTCTCCCACTTGCCCGCATGCATCGTCGCGTTGGCCGCGGGCAGCTTGCGCGCCAGCGCCAGCATCAGCCCGATGGTCAGCTCCGCAACGGCCACGGCGTTCGCGCCCGGCGTGTTCATCACCACAATGCCCCGGCGCGTGGCCGCTTCGGCGTCGATGTTGTCCACGCCCACGCCCGCGCGGCCAATCACGCGCAGCTTCGGCGCAGCTTCCATCAGCGCATCGTCCACCTGCACAGCCGAGCGCACCACCAGTGCATCCGCATCGGCCAGGGCTGCCGGCAATCCATTCGGCAACTGATCGTGCGTCACCACTTCCCATCCCGGCTCGGCCCCAAACACAGCCAGAGTCGCCGGGCTCACCTTCTCCGCAAGAACAACTTTCATCTTCTTCCCCTTTTCCGCCTCTCGGGACGCGTTCTCGTACTGGTCAAAGCGAATGCCCTGCTGCTCGCAAAAGAGATCGAACATCCGCACCACCGCAGCATGCGGCTTGCCCTCGCCCCGCTCGTACTTGGTAATCGAGTTGGCGTGCACTCCCAGCTTGTCGGCCATCTCGTATTGATAGAGGTCGAGCTGCTTGCGCGCGATCAGCAGCTTTTCGGCGAATGTGAGTTCGGACATGTAAAGCAACTCCTAGCCGTTAGCTTCTAGCCACTAGCTCAAAGCAAAGGCTTCCAGTTGTCGACTTGCGGTTCCTGCAAGTGCTCCTCGCAATCCCACATATTTCGGTATCACGCAGACCAGCAAGAGCTGAAAGCTGAAAGCTGAAGGCTAGTAGCTAGGAGCCAGAAGCTGCACTTGCGTACACCTTCTGTGCCGCCGCCACAGCCTGCCCAAACTCAACCGGCAGTCCCAGCGTGTCCTTGGCGATGTGCTCGGCCGCGCCCAGAAACGCAACGGTGTCGAGGTAGTCGAAGAAGCCCAGGTGCGCCACCCGAAAGATCTTGCCCTGCATTTCGCCCTGGCCGTTTGCCGTGACCAGCGAGAAGCGCGCCTTCAAAGCCTTCACCACATCGCCTGAGTTCATCCCTTCGGGAACTGCCACTGCAGTGGCCGCTGCTGCCGGCGCCGTGGGCGCAAACAGCGTGAAGCCGAGAGCGACAAGACCCGCGCGCGTTGCAGCCGCGTTCACCTGCGCGTTGTCGATCAGGGCGATGCGGCCCTTCTCGAGATCGCCGCCCGCCTGGCCCGCGATGTAGTCGAGCGCCGCGCCCAGACCAGCCACCAGCGCCACAGCCGGCGTGTACGCGCTCTCGCCCTTCACAGCGTTCTTGCGCTCCTTGCGCAGGTCAAAGTAGTAGCGCGGATTCTTCGAGGTCTCCATCGCCGCCCACGCCTTCTCGCTCACGCTCAGGTAGGCGAGGCCCGGCGGAATCATCACAGCCTTCTGCGAGCCCCCAATCAGCACGTCGATGCCCCAGCCATCCACGTCGAAGTGAGTAGTGCCCAGGCCGGTGATGCCGTCGACTACCAGCAGCGCCTGGCTGCCGGCTTCTTTGATGATCTTTGCCACGGCCTCCACATCGTGCCGCACGGCGGTTGAGGTCTCGGTCGCTTGCAGGAAGATGACCTTGTGCTCCGGCTTCAGCGCCGCCTTCACCTGCGCCAGGTCGAAGGTCTGCCCGTAGGGCGCAGTCAGCACATCCGGCTCGCAGCCGAAGGCCTTGGCCAGCCCCGTCCAGCGCTCGCCAAACTTTCCCGCCGTCAACACCAGCACCTTGTCTCCGGGCGAGGTCAGATTCGAAACCGACGCCTCCATCGCACCCGTCCCCGAACTCGACAACAGCAACACATCGTGCTTGGTGCCAACAAAGACCTTGAGCTGCGCCAGCACTTTTGTGTAGAGCGCCTTGAACTCCGGCGTCCGGTGGTGCATGTCAGCCGCCGCCATGGCAAACTGCGCCGCCGGCAGCAACGGGGTGGGCCCTGGTGTAAAAAGCCGTGTCTTGCGAATCATGTTCTTCCTCGATTCTCTGAGATCCCGGCGAATTAGAACATCCGCCAAGCCAATCCAATCGCTGCCCGCTCCGGGCGGTCGATCAGTGCGTCAATCACAGAATACACATTTTTATGGTTTATGTGGGCGCCATGCCCTGTGAATGTTTAAATTTCAATCTGAATCGGGAACTCGGAACTCAATTCAAGGGTACGTAGTGCCACGTCATTCCAACAGTTGAACTCGAGCCGGACTCCATGGCAGCACTGCGGTTCATTCGCGCCGGACAACGGTCATTGGCCCGGACCGGGCTTGGTATTCCAAATGGCGTCAACATCCAGCCACTTTACGCCTGGCGTTGGCTTGGTGATGTAAGTGATGTAATCGTTCAACGACCCGACTTCACCGGAGTAGGGGGTATCCCACTGGCCCCACCTCCAGTCGCTAATCTGCAGGAATACGGTCATAGGGTTTTTATCTGGCACCATGGTAGAGGGCCCCGGGTTGTTGATTATCGTGCCGTTGACGCCCCCCTTTAAATAAAAGATCATTGTTCCCGTCTCGGTATAGATCTGAGGCAACGAAACGCCGCTGGACATTGCCAACGACCGAAATTGGGCTCCATTGGGCCCTCCCAGCTGGATCGTCAAAGTAGGCTGACCATCACTCGGGGCATTTCCCAGCGAGTCTTGCGTGGAGACGGTGATCTTCGTGTCGTAAGAAACGTTGAGGAAAAAAGCGTTGACAAAGCCCCTTTGTATAACGGTTTTCTGGTGCCACCACGTCGCATTCGTTTGCAAAGAATAGCCGACGGGGTGGCTGTAGGTTAAACACCAGAGGCTGTGTTCCTCGTCCACCTCCGTGGTCGAACCGGCGCCGAGGGGATATTCAGGTGATTTTCCGTTTGTATTGAAGTTAAACTTGCCGATGACAATCTGGCCCAGCTTCCACGAATTCGGAACCTGGCTGGCGTGGATATAGTTCGCCGGAACCGTAAGCCGGCCAGCGGAAGGGCACTGGCTCAGGCTTGTATTCCCCTTGAATTTCGGCACCCCCGGCAGCGTACTGGGCAGTGGCGAAACAGGCGGCGCACTGGTCGGCATCTGAGCCAGCGCTGTCGCCGCCAGCAGACCCGCCGCCAGAGTCAGTAAGATTGAGATTTCCGAAAGAGCCGGGAATCGGTTGTTTCGCGACATGTCACGTAAGATAGCATTTTTGCGGTCTTTTCGGCCGTAAAGAGTGGCGACGGCGGAGTACGCCCCGGGCCGATCCACGAGTGACTCACTTCGCCGGTCATGAATTCCCCCAGCGCCCAACCTGGATTTGCAATCTGAGAAAATGACTGAGAGAAAGGCAGCACGCCATGACCGAAGCAGGAGCACTGGAAGCAATAGTTAATCAGCAAGTTATTATCGCGATGAAAGCACACGACGGCGAGCGCACGACCACCTTGCGCCTGATCAAGAACGCCCTCAAAAACAAGGCGATCGAGAAACGTGAGCTGCTCACCCCGGCAGAAGAACAGGCCGCGCTCGCCACCATGATCAAGCAGCGGCGGGATTCCATAGAGCAGTTCACCAAGGGCAACCGGCCCGAGCTGGCCGCAAAGGAAGCCGGCGAAATCGTCGTCATTGAGGAGTTTTTGCCCAAAGCTCTGGACGAGGCTGGTCTCGCCGCTCTTGTCACAGAGGTCCTGGGCGAGTTGGCTGCCGCAGCGGGAAAGCCACTGACGCCCAAAGAGATGGGGCAGGGAATCAAGGCCGTTCAGGCCAGGCTGCAGGCGACGGGCGTGCGCGCCGAAGGCCGGCTGGTGAGCGAGGCAGTGAAGAAGGCGCTGGCAGGGTAGAAGAGACGCAGCCGCAGAACGCTTCGGCTATATCGAAGAGGACGTACGCAACTTGAGCAGCGGCGTTACCTTCTCCCGCAATATCCGAATCAGGTCAGGGTCCAAATAGTCGTATTCGTCACGGATGCGGAGCACCGAGATCCTTTTGTCTTTGAGCAGTGGGCCAAATCGCGCCTGCAGCCGGCGATAGTGCGTGCGCTCCATGGCAAGGATCAGGTCGGCCCATTCAATCAGATCCGCAGAGATAGGCGTGATTGCATCGGAATCCATGCCGGCGGAGAGTGCTTCTACACCTTTAACGGTAGAAAACACGACCTCGGCGGTAGGACTGCGGAGCCGGTTTTGACTGCAGACGAAAAGGACTCGCATCGCTCTCAGTGAGCTTCACACATCGTCAATGTGACATTCAATGGTTAGTTGGTCGGTTTGTCTGCGGCGGGTGCGGCTGGAGCTGTGTCGGCGGGCGCAGCCGGAGCCGTGTCCGCTGGGGCAGTATCCGCAGGCGCCAACCCGCCTTTGGAGAAGCTCCGGATGTAATAGATCAGCGCTCGAACCTCATCATCCTTTGCGCGACCTACTGGCTCGGCGGGCATCTTGTCCTTGCCGTTGCGAATAATGTCGAAGAGCTGCTTGTCCGACTTTGGCGCAAGCGAGGCTGGGTGTGTCCAGTCATCCAGCGTGAGCGCCATATCCTTAGCAAGGTCGGTCTTCCCGTTGCCATTGTCTCCGTGGCAAATGGAGCAGTCCATGGCGTAGGTCTTCTTCGCCTTATCCAGCATCGCGGCCGAGGGCTTCGGAGTTGCCGCATCCTGACCAGCGCCCCCAGCGGGCGGAACTGCGGAGGGTCCCGGCGCGACGGCGGGCAAAAGGATCAGGGTTGAGATGAGCAAGAACGGCTTAAGCATAAAGAGCCTCCTCAGTTGCAATGACAGCAAGATGCATCTTGCAGCTGGTCTGAATTTACGGACCGAATTATAGGCCGAAAACGCAAGGGATGCTTGTGAGCCCGCTCACTTTTGCTTTTTCCGTTCCTTAGAAGACTTCGTTGGCCCCATCGGGGACGGCCACGTGCTTGAGCAAACCAAGTTCGCCTGCCAACCGCTCCAGGCGCGCCCGGGTGGCAGCCGGGGGAGGAACCAGGGGCAGGCGAACATGATCGGAGCAGCGCCCCATCAGGTTGAGTACCGTTTTCACCGGGCAAGGGTTCGAATCCCAGAAGTTTGCGTCGATGAGCCGGGCATAGCGGCGTTCCAGATCGCGCGCCTCGGCCCAGCGGTTGTCCAATGCGGCGCGAATCATCTGGCCCATCTCGGCAGGAATCTCGTTGGCTGCCACGCTGATAAGCCCGTGCGCGCCCACGCCGATCGAAGCCAGCGCCATGTTGTCGTCGCCGCTAAACACCTTGAAACCGCGGGGCAGCGTGCGGGTCAGCTCGGCAATCTGCGGCAGCTTGCCGCTCGATTCCTTGATTGCCTGAATGTTTGGGGCAGCAAGCGCCAGCCGGACCACCGTCTCGGGGTCGAGATTCACACCGGTGCGGCCGGGAATGTTGTAGAGCGTTACTGGCAGCGGGGCGACGGATTGGGCGAGGGCGAGGAAGTGCTGGAACTGCCCCTCCTGCGAAGGCTTGTTGTAGTAGGGATTGGCGGAAAGAACCGCGCTGACGCCGGGAATCGCACGCAGTCGCGCGGCGAGCTTCAACAGTGTGCGCGTCGAGTTGTGCGTGCATCCGGCCCAGACAGGAACGCGCCCACCAGCCGTCTCGGCGACGATGCGAACCGCCTGGATCCATTCCTCTTCATCGAGCGTGGCTGCTTCGCCGGTCGATCCGCAGGCGACAAGAAAGTCGATTCCCCCGTCGATTTGAAAGTTCACCAGCGCCCGAAAAGCTGGCTCGTCAATTGATCCGTCCGCATGAAACGGCGTGATGATAGCTGTACCGCAACCCATGGTTTCCATAACAGGCAAGTGTATAACGAACGGGTAGGGCGCAGATGTGAGCGCGGTTGCGCCGGGCCGTCTGCGCAGGCCGCAGGCGCGGACATATTAACGCTTGAACTGGCGGCGGAATGATTTGCGTTACAGCTGATCGAAGATGTCGCGGAACTCCCATGCGCCGGACTTGCCGGCCACCCACTCCGCGGCGCGGACGGCGCCCAGTGCGAAGCCGCGCCGGCTAAACGCATCGTGCCGCAGTTCGAGCTCATCGACCTCGCTGACGGCTTTCACGATGTGCTCGCCCTTGGCGTCTTCGATGCGATGCGAAGTCACTTCGACTTTTGCGTCAGGATTTGTAGCCTTGATGATCTGCTCCAGCGTGATGGCTGTGCCCGAGGGTGCATCGAGCTTCGTCACGTGGTGGGTCTCGCTTATGGAGAACGTATAGCCATCGAGCCGCGCCAACTCTGCCGTAAGCGAGAAGAGTTTCTGCACTCCAATAGAGAAATTGGTTCCATAGAGCAGCGCTCCGCCACGCTTGGACGCCAAGGCCTTCATCTCGTCGACATGCGCGTACCAGCCCGTGGTGCCGACGACGATGCGCGAGCCGAGAGCCAAAACAGCGCGAATGTTCTCAACCGCGGCTTCAGGTGCGGTGAAGTCGATGACCACATCGACGCCGGCGAGCGAGGGGGCGGTAAGAGCCGATGCATGCTCGTTTTCAAATATGTCGAGCGCGCGCACACCGTGGCCGCGTTCGCGCGCCACCTGCGCGACGAGCGAGCCGGTCTTTCCTTTGCCGAGAACGAGGATAAGCATGGTTTCCTCTATATTTCAGATGACAGATTACAGGTTCCAGACGACAGGAGACGATTGCGCGTAAAGAAATCAGATCCAAGTGCTCGCCCAGATTCTTAGAGTGGACTCTAAGGCCTCCCGATCGTCAAAGAAGAGACCTTGGAATTCAGAAATCCGCGGCGTTCCCTGTCATCTGAAACCTGTCATTTGCCCACCTGCGAGCAACCTGTCACCTGTCCACTGCCAACGCCTTACGCGCTTCCACGTCGAAGATCGTCGGGTCCGGATCCTTGAAGAAGGCCGCGTGCAGCGAGCGTACAGCTTCTTCGGCGTCGTCCTCTTCGATCATGAACGACATATTGATTTCGCTGGCGCCCTGCGAGATCATCCGCACGTTGACGTGGCGAACGGCGCTGAAGACCTGTGCCGCAATACCGCTTTGTCCCCGGATGTCCTCGCCCACCATGCAGACCAGCGCCTTGCGGCCTTCGCATTTTACGTCGGCCAGCTTGCTCAGATCGGCGACGATGGCCGGCAGGTTATCGTTCGAGTCGACGGTGAGTGAGACGGAAACTTCGCTGGTTGAAACCATGTCCACAGCGCAGTGATGCTTGTCGAAGACCGAGAATATCTCCGCCATGTAGCCGTGCGTCATCAGCATGCGGCTGGCAACAACGTCGATGATGCTCAGTCTCTTCTTCACCGCGATCGATTTGAAAGGGCTATTGCAGTGCGGCGCGAGCGAGATGATCCGCGTGCCCTCGTTCGCGGCGTTGCGGCTGTTTAGCACGTGGACCGGAATGTTTTTCTTCACAGCGGGAAGGATAGTTGCCGGGTGCAAGACCTTTGCACCGAAGTAGGCCAGCTCCGCCGCTTCTTCAAAACTGATGACTTTGACGCGCAGTGCATCGGGACAAACACGTGGATCCGATGTCATGATGCCGTCGACGTCGGTCCAGATCTCGATCGATTCAGCAGTGAGCGCTCCGCCGACCAACGCGCCGGTATAGTCGGAACCGCCGCGGCCCAGAGTGGTGGTGATGCCGGCCTCGTTTGATGCGATGAACCCGCCCATTACGGGCACTCTGCCATCGCCGAGGAGCGGATGCAGCTTCTCAATAGCTCGCTTCTCGAGGATGCGCTCAAGTGGCGCGGCTTTCTGAAACTGCGAATCGGTGATGATGATATCGCGCGCGTCCACGTGAGTCGCATTCACCGAACGCTCGCAGAAGGCCGCGGCCACAATGCGGCTCGAAATGCGCTCGCCGTAACTTACGATCAAATCGCTGATGCGCGGCGTGAGCTCCTGCAGCACCGCAAGCCCGCGCAGCATCTCATCGAGCGAGTCGAACTTTTCGTCGATCAGGTTTTGAAGCCGTGCTCCTTCTGCGTGGATCTTGACCAGGGCGCATGCCGTATCGCGGTGACGCGCACGCAGCCTGGAACTGATGGCCAGCGCTCCAGTTCGGTCTCCCAAGGCCGCGCACTTGGCAGCGCGAAGCAATTGGTCGGTTACGCGAGCCATGGCGCTGACCACGACCACGGGCCGCTTCCCCAGCGCTACGCGTCCGGCGACGATCTCCGCGGTGCGGCCAATGGCAGCCGGGTCCTCCACCGACGTGCCGCCAAACTTCATCACTACCACGCTCATGCTTGTTTACCTATGTGGCGGCGGCGCACGTGCGCTCAGGCGCGTGCAACGGCCTCGGCTACTTGCTCCAGTTTGCCCAGGCTGGCCAGCAGTTCGGCGTTCAGAATGGTGGCGCCGGCAGCGCCGCGAACCGTGTTGTGCGAAAGCACCACAAACTTCCAGTCCAGCAGCCCGCATTCGCGCAGGCGGCCCACGGTGGCTGCCATGCCACGCTCGCGATTGCAGTCGAGCCGCGGCTGAGGCCGGTCGTCCTGCTTCGTAAAAAATACCGGTTGCTCCGGCGCGGTGGGCAATCCCTGGCCGGCCAGCGGACGGAACTCCGCCCATGCTGCGAGCAAATCATCGCGGGTAGGCTTCCGGCCCAGCTTGCTTCCGAGCTTGATTGACACGCACTCGGTGTGGCCGTCAACAACTGCGACGCGATTGCAATGGGCCGTGATGCGCGCTTTAAGCGGCGTGACGGCGTGGCCTTCGAGCTTGCCCAGCAGCTTCAACGTCTCGGCTTCCATCTTCTCTTCTTCGCTGCCAATGAAAGGAACCACGTTGCCGAGGATATCCATCGACGGCACGCCGGGGTAGCCCGCGCCACTCACGGCCTGCATGGTGGTTACAAAGATCTGTTCGATGCCAAACCGTTCCTCGAGCGGCTTGAGCGCCATAACCAGGCCGATCGTCGAGCAGTTGGGGTTGGTCACCATGTAACCACCCGAGTTCCTGCGCCATTTCTGCTCTTCGATCAGGTGCAGGTGGCCGGCGTTAATCTCGGGCATCACCAAAGGCACATTCGGCTCCATGCGGAAGGCGCTCGAGTTCGAAAGCACTGCGCATCCAGCCTCGGCAAACTTTGGTTCGAGTTCGTGGGCACACTTCGCGCCCACTGAGGCGAAGATCACCTTCGGCGCGCCGGCGGGGTCCGCCGGCTGCACAGTCATGCGGGCTATGCGCTCGGGCAGAGCGGTGTCGAGATGCCACTTGGCCGCTTGAGCATAGGGCTTCCCGCTCGAGCGATCGCTGGCCGCCAGCCAGACGACTTCAAACCAGGGGTGGTTTTCAAGCAACTGAATGTAGCGCTGACCGACCATGCCGGTTGCGCCAAGAATGCCGATTGGAAGTTTGTTTTTCATGGCCGTAAACTTTCACTTCAGTGTACAGGAGGAGTGGCCAAATCATTCAGGAAAACCTAACTGAAACGTGCGCGGATTCTTGCAGGACGCTCGCAGAGAAAACTGCCCGCGACCAGCGATCTACAGGCGGATTGGATTCGCGGAAGAATCGCCCGCAACTGTCGTCCATTCGCGCACATACCAGCGCTTGACCAGGCCATTGAGCACATAGGGATCGGTCATCGCGAACTCTTCTACCACGGCGGCAGAGTCGGCCTTGAAAAGCAGCAGAGCGCCGTCAACCGGATTGGCATAGGCGCCGCCCAATACCAGTTCGCCCTTGTCATGCGATTTCCATGCGGCTGCGAGGTGGGCGCTGCGGTGCGGTCCGCGCCTCTCCAGAATATCGTCGACATATTCGTAGAACAGCAGGTAGTGCATAAAAGTGCCTCGCTTGGAATAAGTTTCTTGACCTGGAATAAGTGGCTGCACTTGCGATCTGGACTTGTTAGCCCATCGCCGCCAGCACGGCGTCGGCAAACTGCGTGGTTCCGGCCGTGCCGCCCACATCGCGCGTGAGGGTCTTACGTTCGGTGTAAACGGCTTCCATCGCCTTGTGCACCCGATCGGCCGCGGCGCTTTCGTCCAGGTGGCGCAACATCAGCACGGCCGACTGCAAGAGCGCCGTCGGGTTGGCGACGTCTTTACCGGCAATGTCGGGCGCAGAGCCGTGCACGGCTTCGAATATTGCGCACTCGTGGCCGATGTTTGCGCCGGGGACGAGACCCAGCCCGCCGACCAGGCCGGCACACAGATCGCTGACGATGTCGCCATAGAGATTTTCAAGCAGCAGCGTGTCGTACTGGTAGGGGTTCATCACCAGTTGCATGCAGGTGTTGTCGATAATGTGCTCGCCGTAGAAGATCTCCGGAAAGCCTTCGCTCACCGTGCGCGCGCAGCGCAGAAACAGGCCGTCGGACATCTTCATGATGTTGGCTTTGTGAATGGAGTGGATCTTCTTGCGGCCGTGCTTTCGCGCGTATTCAAAAGCGAATTTGGCAATGCGCGTTGAACCCTTCTCGGTGATCACCTTGATGCTCTCGACGACCCCGGGGACCACCTCGTGCTCCAGGCCCACGTACTCGCCCTCAGTGTTTTCGCGAACGATGATCAAATCGAGACCTGGCCAATGCGTAGGCATGCTGGGGAGATTCTTGATCGGCCGGAAGTTGGCAAAGAGCTCAAACTTCTTGCGCAGCGTGACGTTGATGCTCTTGAAGCCGCCGCCGATCGGCGTGGTGACGGGTCCTTTGAGGGCAACCTTGTTGCGCTCGATCGACTCATAGAGCGCCGTCGGGATGTACTCGCCGTAGATTTCGAAGGCCTCGGCGCCGGCTGCAAAGCGCTCCCACTCAAACTTCACGCCGGTGGCTTCCAGGATGCGGAGGACTGCCTGCGTCACCTCCGGCCCGATGCCGTCGCCGGGAATGAGAGTTACTTTATGCGTCCTCTGGTCTGACATTTATCTCCAATTTCAATGTGCAACGATTCTTGTCACAATCTTGAAGATCACAGCGCCCGCAATCAAGCCAAGGGCGAGAATCAACTGAAGAACCTCATACACGGTTGCTGCGGTGGCTATCGCTTCGAGCGCTTTGACGATAGACTTTTTCACCATCCCTGCTCGGCCTCACCCTCTATTTCTTCCCCTTGCCGCTGCCATGGCTGCCCAACAGCCCTTCCAGCTCTTCTTTGAACTCGCGCACGTCTTTGAAATCGCGGTAAACCGAGGCAAAGCGAATGTAGGCGACGGTGTCGATGCCTTTCAGGTGCTCCATGATCAATTCGCCCACCTCGCTGGTGGTGCGCTCGCGCTCGGGGGCTTCAATGAGGAAAGTTTCTGTCGCGTCGACGATCGCCTCAAGCTTGCTGGCCGGAACGGGCCGCTTCTCGCAGGCGCGCAAAAGGCCATTGAGAATCTTCTGGCGGTCGAACCGCTCGCGCCGCCCATCCTTCTTCACCACCATGTAGGGGATTTCGTCGATGCGCTCATAGGTGGTAAAGCGACGGTTGCAGCTCTCGCACTCGCGCCGCCGGCGAATCGAGTCCGCCTCCTTGCTCTCGCGCGAGTCCACCACCCGGTCTTGCCCAAACCCGCAATAAGGACACTTCATGCTTAGGTCGATTCTAAACCAGGGATCGAAATCAGCGGCGGGAGTTAGGTTTGCGGGAACTCCCTAGCTTGAATCGCGCCCGTCCGAGCCCAGCACGCGTGCAAGACTGTCGAGGATCGCGCTCCAGCCGGACTCGGCCTTGGCGGCGTTTGCCTCAGGAATGCCCGCGTTCGTCAGCCGCAACTCGCAACCATTCTTCGCTGGTTCTATCTCGAGATTCACGCGCGTGGAGACCGGCGAGTATTTGGGGACGACGAAGGTGAAGGCAATCCGGCTGGGGCGGGAAAGCTCAGTGTACTCACCGACGTGCTCGACATCTTCTCCCGCGCGACGCTCAACGATCAGAAACCTTCCGGCCGGGATGGCATTAATCTCAACCCTGGTCATTTCTCCGCCGGGGGTAGCAAAGAGAAATTTCCCAACCTTGGCGGGGTTCAACCACGCATCGAAGACCTTTTGCGGCGAACAATCGAACAAGCGGGTCATTGTCACGGTGCAGGTACCCCGGTGTGAGGCAGAGAGATTTCTTGCGTTCTTTTTGCTTCGTCCCAGTGCCATATTTGGATTCCTTAGCAGTTCAGCATTACGGCCGAGCATCCGGCAGTTGTGGGCTTCCATCGCACCAGGAAGCTGGTCACCGCCGAGGACTCCATACCGCGCATGGCTTCGAACTCGCCGCTCTTCTGGCTGAACAGCAGAGCCCCTTTGTCGCTGAGCACAGCGAGTGCCGGAACACCGCGTTGAAGCGGGATCTGGTACTTCTGCGCGATGTCGAGGTTGGCGTCCATCTTGCCGATGTTTACATGCACCAGGACAAAGCCGGCATCGAGGATGGGACGGTTCTTTTCATCGTGAAAGTAGAGGTCGAGGACCTGGCAGTCGCCACACCAGTCGCCGCCAAAATCGAGCAGGACGCGCTTGTGGGTCTGGGCGGCAGTCTTTAGCGCGGCTGCGATGTCCGCCTGGGCCTGGGAGGGGTTGGGGTAGATCTCCCGGGTGGCGGCTTGGACCGCTAACGGTGACAGGACAAGAACCAGCGCACAGAACCGCGCAAACAGCCGAATGTTCAACCTCAAGGGACTCAAAAGTAACCTCCAGTGCACACTTCAGTCTGCCATAAGCATACGAGAGAGTTCCAATCTTGAATTGACATGATCGGGATGACATCGAAGCGGTTGCGTTTATGCTGAAGTGTGGCCAACACGAGTGCACTGCGGAAGCAATTGGAATCGGCGGCGTTTCCTGACCTTGAAGCGATGATGGCAGGCTACGCCCAGGCGGCGGCGGATCTGGCCAGGGGCGCGTTCCACCAGAAGCTGGACTTCACGGCGGAATCGATTGACAGCCTCGATGAAATCCTGGTGTTGGTGGGGGAAAGCCCGGAGATGGATTTGGACTTCGAAGTCCGCCTATGGGGCAGCTATCTCGGCGAGGTGTTGCGGCGGCGCTATGCCGGAAGCTGGGAGATGACCCAATATCCTGGCGGCGCGGCGGCGGTGCCGGCTGTTGAGGTCCGCGGTTCCCGGCTTTTTCCGCTGATGAAGGTCTACCGGAGGCTTACGATTGGCACTGAAGAAGACCTGCGCGCCTTCTTCGCCATGGTGACCGAAAGGCTGGGCAAGCCGGCGCAAGTGAACTAAAGACAGGGGCTAAGGCACTGTGGGACTAAGGAACCGGTTAGAAATCTGAGATCAGCCATTGGAGCCTGGGACGTACTTCAAGGGCGGGCTCGACGCGTGTCACTTGCTTTGTGCAACAATAGTCTCTGGAGAAAGCGCGCAGGGTGAATGTGGCGCGTGGAGGAAGAATCATGGATTTTCTACAGCCGTGGCACATCGTGGTCGTGGGCATCGTTGCATTTCTATTGTTTGGGGCCAAACGGCTTCCAGAACTGGGCAAGGGACTGGGCGAAGGCCTGAAGGGTTTCAGAGAAGGCATTAAGGGCGTGACCGATCCCGCCCCCCCGCCGGCTGCGCAGCACAATGTGACTCCAGCACCTCAGCCGCCTGTGCAGCAGAATGTGGCTGCCGCTCAGCCGCCTGCGAACTCGACCGAACAGAAGTAGCTTCAGTGTGCCGCGCCCCGCGTTAAATTGGAAGTGCGGACTTGGGCTCTATCGTCCAATCGAAGTGCAGCCCAGGGCTCGATCGTTGAACGCAATTGCAATCGTAGAGTTGTTCGAAAGGCCTGCGCACAGTGCGGGCCTTTACCGCGTTTGCAGGCAAATTCGATCCCCCCAATGTCTACACGCTCAGCAGCACCACCGCGGCCAATGCCAGCGCAATCCCGGCCACCTGTCGCCGGCTGGGCTTTTCGCCCAGAATCAGCATCGCCAGCAGAATCGTTCCCCCTGGATAAAGCGAACAGACAAGGGCTGCGACATCGAGGCGGCCGAGCCGACTGGCAAGGATGTAGAACAAGTTCCCCGCCGTATCCAGTGACCCTGCCAAAATGCCAAGGCCGAGGAAGCGCCCGCGAAACCCATTCGGCAACCCCTTCCGATAAACGACCAGAAGAACCAAAATCAGGCCCAAGACTCCCGCGGCGCGGGCATAGGTCATGATCCAGAAGATGCTGACCGGGCCGGCCATTTTGAGAAGGATCAACTGGGTTCCAAAACCGATGCCGGCCAGTGCCCCCATCAAGAGCGGGACTCGCGAGGCTGGCGTGCGCTGAGTGCCTGAGGCGGCCGTAAGTGGCGTTTGTGAAACGGGACCGCCGGTTATGCCTTCGTCCGCATTGGGTGTCCGCGTGATCAGCCAGATTGCGCAAAGGCCAATGGCCAATCCCGCGGCAACCATTGGTGTCGGCAGGCCGTCGTGAATTATCGAGAAAAGAACGGGTACCAGCGCGGTGAGCAGACCGCAAAGCGCTGCGGTCAGGCCCATGACGCCCATGGCCAACGCGCGATAGAAAAGCGCGAGGGCGAACGCACCTTCAAGGCCGCCGATTGCGGAGTGGAGAAACGGACCCCAGCCGGGAACCGCAATCCGCATGCTCAGGCAGACGGCGAGCAGAACGATCAATGTAAAGGTGTGTCCTGATATGACGACGAGCAGGGCGGGTGCGCGGCGAGCGCCAAGGCCGCCGACAAAGTCGGAGCCTCCCCAACTGGATGCGGAGAGCAGGCCGAAGCCCGCGGCTGCGCCGGACGAGCTCACCGGCTATTTCGTGTCCTGGGCCGAGGGATAGTAGCCGCGCTTGGCGATCACCTCGAGCCCGGGCCGTGACACCCGCACGTCGATGCTGCGGTACTTGCTGTCGTAGATCGACTCGTGGCTCAGATAGCCCAGCGTGTACTGGTTGCGGGCTTCTTCGGCGATCTTCTGGTAGCTCTTTTCGATGCCGTTCAGGCCATTTTCCGAGTCGAGAGTGCCGCCCGTAGCCAACACGTAGGAAGCAAGCCGATTGTCGTACATCGTGAAGGGAATGTGCAGGCGGCTGATGTATCCCTCGCCCCAGCGCGCCGAGTCGCCCACCGCAGTGCCGTAGACCGCGATCTTGTTGGTCTGCAGATAGCGAAGCACCTCTTTGTAGGTTGCCTTGTTGCCGGCATCTTTGCCGTCGGAGATGACGTAGATGATCCTGCGCCGGCCTTTGGGACGCGTGGAGAGCTCCTTGGCCGCTTTGAGAATCGCATCGGTGAGCGTGTGAATCTCCTTGGGAATCGTGACGAAATCGGGGTTTCCGGTCGAGCCGCCCTGCTGCACGTTGGGGTCGACGCAGTTGCCGTTCTCGCGGATACTGCAGGCGGAAAACGGACCACCGCCGATCGGAACCAGCATCTCAGTTCCAGCGGTCTTGGTCATGGCCAGCACAAAGGGCACGCGTGCGCTCTGGGCGCCGGTAAAACCGGTGCGCTCCTGTGCGCCGTTCGCATACGTATAGATTGCAATCTCGTCGTAGGGGGTCAGCGCGCCCTGGATGGCGTCGAGCGAGTTATTCACCTTGGACATCACGTCGGAGGTCAGGCTCTGGTCGATCACAAACGAAATCGACAGCGGCGCCGGATCTGCAGTGAAGAGCCTGAGCGGCTCACGAGAGTTGTTTTCATAGACCTGAAAGTCGCGATAGGTGAGCCCGGCCACCTGATTACCCTTCGAGTCCTTCACCGTCACCGGAACTTCAACGAAATTCACTTCGATCGTAAGGTTGGCGAGCTTCGACATGCCCTCGCCCGTGGAAGGCAGCTCGGGCGGCGCGGCCTGCACTTCGTCGCGTGCTGGCGGCTGCGCCGGGCCCTGAGCGGCGGGTTCCTGGGCGGAGGTCGTCGAGGAGGAGCTCGGCCCCGTCTGCTCGGTGCCTGCCCCCTTCCCGGGAGTAATGGCAGTGCCATCAGCGCCGGTGAGGGGCGGGCGGGCCTGGGGCACGGGGGCGTCGGGAACGGCAGGCTGCTGCTGCGCCCGCGCCGCAGAGCCGAAGCCGGAGATCCCACTCAAAACTGCCGCCAATGCAACTGCCGATAATCCAAGCTTCACAGGTATTTTTCCTTCACTGGTAGAAACCTTAGCACTGGTACAACCCTCAGCACTGGTCGAAACATGACATGACCAATCCGGTTGGCGTTTGTCGCAGTAACGGGCGCGAACTGATCACAGATGCCCACCAAACCGGACAAAACGGGCCTTTACCGGGATTTGGCCAGCCATGGGTTCTTCAGTCGTCAGAGTATCAGACGCGCCAGTACGCCGCAGGTTGCCCAGCCCGGGTTGAAACCGGTCGGTTATGCTTTCTTCGAGGCCGGAATTTCGTCCAAATGAACAGAATGAGACTTGCAAGGGGAACTGGACTGTTGATGCTCGCGCTGCCTGCGTTTTCCATGGCGGGCTGGGGCCAGCTTGCGCCCTCTCCCGACGCGCCTCCCGTGAGCCACGCTCCGGCGACGGAGCCCGACGAGGAGTCGGTGGCCACCTTCAAGGTCCAGGTCAACCTGGTCGACGTGGTCTTCACCGTCAAGGATAAGCAGGGATCATTGGTCCCGCACCTTACTAAGAACGATTGCTCGGTCCTCGAAGACAAGGTTCCACAGACGTTGAAGAGCTTTAACGCCGAGAACAATCTGCCTCTCACGCTAGGAATTCTGCTCGACACATCGGGCAGCCAGACCCGCGTTCTGTCGCTTGAGCAGGAGGCCGGCAGCGAGTTTCTTCAGGAAGTTATGCGGCAGAAGGACCAGGCATTCGCCCTTTCTGTGGATGTGAACGTCGATGTGCTCCAGGACCTGACCAACAGTCCCCGCCTTCTCGCCCGCGCTCTGAACAAGGCGGAGATCAATGCGCCGGGCTCAATCGGTTCGGGGCCGGTTCCGACATCGCAAGATCCGCGTGGCACAGTACTCTACGACGCGATTTATCTCGCATCCAAAGAGAAGATGGCCGAGGAAACCGGGCGCAAGGCGCTGATCCTGCTAACCGACGGGCAAGATGAGGGCAGCCGCCATAAAATCGCCGACGCTATTTCCGAAGCGCAGAAGAACAACGTCGTGGTCTACGTGATCCTGATCGCAGACGTCTCCGAGGCATACCTGATGCAGGGCATGGGTTACAACGGCTACTCGGCGATGAAGCGCGTGACCGAAGAGACCGGTGGGCGGGTCATTGACGTGGGGCACAACTCGAAAAAGCTCGAGCAAGCGTTCCAACAGATTCAAGATGAGCTTCGCACCCAGTACGTGGCCACCTTTACGCCCACTAACACCAAGCTCGACGGAACATTCCGCCACCTGGCGGTCGAGTGCAAGGCCGATGGCATGAAGACGCAGGTCCGCAAGGGCTACTACGCCACCATGGCCGACAACGCATCCAATTAATCATGAGCTTCCAATTGCTGCTGCGCCCAATGGAGAAGAACCTCGACGGCCAGGAGCAAAGTTATTTGAACCCCTCGCCTTGTTAATCTGGCCAAAATGCACTAACCCCGGTCTGGGCTACTTCCAGCTACCTCCTTCCGATCAAAGAGGTGTACGATCCAAAAGCCCAAGAAGTCCAAGGAGGTTCGGTCAATGAAAACCACCCATTTCTTCGCAGCCGCTTTCGTGGCCCTTTCAAGTCTTCCCGTGTTGGCTATACGGGCCGGCGCTTTCACGCAGCAAGATGCTTCCGCGCAGGCTGCAGGCTCCGCCAGCGGTTCGGCCAGCGTTGTCGAAATGCGTCCGGTGAAGGGCGAGCTGGTCAACAAGCTTGATGCAAAGTCCGCCAAGGCCGGCGACCAGGTCGTTGTCAGGACCACTGAATCGGTAAAGACCGGGAACGGAATCGAGATTCCCAAGGGGTCGCGTCTTGTTGGCACCGTGACTGAGGTGCAGGCGTACGGATCGGACAGCCCGAACTCCCACGTGGGAATCCGCTTCGACCGGGTTGAACTGAAGGGCGGCCAGTCCTTGACCATCCATTCCGAGATTCGATCGTTGTCGCTTCCCGTGAGCGCGGCGGCGATGGACTCGATGGGAGGCGATGCCTCACTTAGCTCCATGGGCGGGGGTAACTCCATGGGTAGCGGCCGCGGGAGCATGGCGGGCGGAGGCCCGGCCGGCGGGGGATTGGGCGGAGTTGGCGGCACTGCAGGAGCGGCTGGCAGCACACCGGGCGGAGTTGCGAACACCACGGGAAGAACTCCCGGAGCCATGAATTCGGCAGCTGACGATACAGTTCAGTCAACAGGCCGACTTGCGGGGAGCGCCACCGATGCGGGCGGCAAAGCCCATGCCAGCGGAATTCCCGGCATCATGCTCGCCGGACGCGACAGCGGTGCATCGTCAGCTTCGGGCACGCTCTGGGCGTCGAAGAAGAACGTTCACCTTGATGGTGGAACGCTGATAGTGCTCGCCGTAGCCGCTGACCAGCCCTAGGACGCCCAAGACTTCGAGAGCCGGCGGCCATTGAGATCCGCAGGCTGGCTGGGCCCCTTCCAGCCCTGTCGTGTTTCGATACATTGCCAGTCACTTCGCCGCGGAGCGGCCGTAATCTAGCGCCTTTCATGAGTCTTCCTTAATATCGGCAGTAGCTGAAAGAACTTGAGCTTCACGAAGAGATTTTCCCCTCAGGCTCAGGCGATTCAGCAAGGAGGACGCCGCCATGCTCACTGATTGCTCGCTCACCGAAGGGTTTGAAATCAGCCCTCGGTTCCGCCGCATGGTGGAGACTCGCATCGCACGCCTCGAGAAGGACGCCGTCGCCGATGAGGCACAGGTCGGCTTGCTCAAGGATGGTGACCACATTAAGCGACAAATGCGCCTGGTGGCCATGCAGCGGGCTGAGGCCCTGCGCATGAGACTGTTCCTCGATCGCGCAAAGACGCGGCTTCCCCGGCCGCTGATTGCGCTCTGAGATTAGACTCCGCCCACTCTCCGGGGGCGGAGCTATGTAACTGAACACCTGCAGCTCTTCCATTCGCCTTGATCTGCACGACGGGCCGTTATCTCCCCCAGAGATAACGGCCTCTCGCGTTTCCGCAAGCCAAATGTTTCCCACATTCGAAATGCGGATAAACTTAAGCCTGCATATTTGCAATGAGTGGAGAAGACCGGAATTGGCCGAGCTCGACTATTTTGTCGTGGACGTTTTTAGCGGAACCGCTCTCGAAGGCAACCCGCTTGCGGTGGTCATGGATACTGCAGGTCTCAATACCGATCGGATGCAGTCCATAGCCCGCGAGTTCAACCTCTCTGAGACCACATTTGTCGAACGGCGTGCGCCAGAGGTGGAGCGCGCCGAAGGAGTGCGGGTCCGTATCTTCACCACGCAGGAAGAGCTCAACTTTGCCGGACATCCCACTCTGGGAACGGCCAGTGTGCTCAGAATCTCTGCCCCCTCCACACTTGTCGGCGACACGGTTACCCTTCGCCTGAATGTAGGCCCCGTACCGGTGAAGTTCGAGGGCGAGGGGGCATTTGGCGAGATGACCCAGCCCGACCCCACAATTGGCGAGACGCTCGACCGGGCAGATGTGGCCCAGTTCCTTGGGCTCGACGTTGCCGACCTTGATCCGGCCCTGCAGCCGGCGATCGTCTCCACAGGAACCGCGTTTGCGATCGTCATTCTTTCATCCATCGCTTCTCTCGCCCGCCTGAGCGTGCGGCACCCGCAGGCCACGAGCTGGCTGCGCGAGCGTGGTGCCCGATGGTTCTATGTACTAGCGCCAACTGGGGCGACAGAACCCGACTACCGCGCACGGATGCAGTTCAACGGAGGCGAGGATCCGGCCACGGGTTCGGCGGCCGGATGCGCAATCGCTTACCTTGTCCAACATGGAGTGGTGACTCCGGGCGCGCGCATTCATTTGCGCCAGGGTGTTGAGATCGGGCGGCCAAGCGACCTGTTTCTGTCGGCCAGGATGCAATCGGCCCGCGTTAGCGAAGTGCGCGTAGCAGGCAGCACCGTTCTCGTTGCAAAAGGACAGCTTTTCCTGCCTTGATGCACACAGTTTCAACAGGAATTCATCAATGCAAGTAACGGTTATGGTTCACCCTAGCCAATTCGCGTTTGTTACAGGGAATTTTTCACATTGAAATTCGCCCATTCTTCTCTCTTTTCATTCCCATTTTCTCCCTGTACTCTCGGCTTTCATTGAAGCAAATTAACCAGCCCCCAAGCGGAACCAGAGTAGTTGGATCGCGGAACGAATCCCGCCAAGTGGCTTTTTCCTCAAGAAAAAGCCACCCTCAAGAATCTGTATGAGGCCACGCTTAATCTGGTTCCGTTCAGAAAGCTGGTCTGACCCCAGGCAAAAACCCACAATCGATCGTGAGCGAATGTAGCCTTCCGGGTATAAGTGTCCGGCTGCCGCCGTATGGGAAAGGTGCGTCCCAAGCAGGGATTTGCGTCCTCCAACCAGCGGTTCACTCGGCGTGTGTTTCCCCGGGAAGCGGAGACCGCTCCCCCCTTTTACCGACCCTGGCTTCTGCCTCCATCAGCCTGCCAAACGAGCGGGTATAGGAGAGCTGTTGCCCTTAGGCCGGATGAATCAATTGAATTCAAGGAGCTCGACCTAGACATGCGGCCAAAGAAGATCATTCTCTGCGTAGACGACAACGAATTGGAGCTTTCGGTGCTCAAATTCATGCTTTCCACCAATGGATACCGGGTACTCTCGGCCACGAATGGCCAGGAGGCCGTAACAATCTTTTCCGAGACCCAGGTTGACCTGGTCCTCGCCGACTTTGCCATGCCGCAGATGAATGGAAGCCAGCTTGTGGAGCGATTGAAGCAGATCGCTTCGCATGTGCCGATGATCCTGCTCGGAGAACCGCAGAAGATGGGTTCTGAGCTTCATCGCGCCGATGCAATGCTCGCCAAGAAGAATTGCTCGCCGCTGGAACTGCTCGAGCGGATCAAGGTCATGAGTGCCCGCAAGCGCGGTCCGCGCAAGGGCTCCGTGCGCATCCAAACGGGGTTGGAACTGGCTCAGGCCTCTTAACAGGAGTCGGCCCAGACTTGATAGCCGGAGGTTCGCTTCGAGCATCGGGGCGTCGCGCTCCGCGGAAATGGACCGTTCCGCCTGGACGTTTGGGTTCAGGCGGTCAGCTCCGCCGTTCGCTGAAGCCGCATGCGCCGAATTGCCAATGCTTCGGCGACAAAGTTGCCAACTCCCCTTTCTCGAAGGCAGTCCCGCTCTTGACGAGAGCACCAGCAACTGTTCATACTCGCCAATTGTGCCCGGATTAATGCTGTTTCTTTTGCGTTGGCGGGGGTTGGTTCATATGGATCTCATTGTTCTTCGTATCCTGTTTGTTGCCCTTTTCGCTGGTGTCTGCTACTTTCTTCGCCCCTTCGGACTCCCGGAATGGGTCAGCGCCGCAGCGGGCGCGGGTGCTGCGACTGCCGTCATCATCATTGAAATGCGCGTACGCGCCCTTACCCTTCGCCGCCTGATCGGCGCGGTCGCGGGCAGCATCCTGGGCATCTTTGGCGCGGCGCTGTTTTGCCTTGTGCTGCGCACTGCCCCGCTTCCCGGTGGCACATCGGCCGTGCTCCAGATATTTGTCCTGCTGCTGATGACCTATGTGGGACTGCTGGTTGGCGCCAGCAAAGGCGACTTGCTCAACCCAGCAGCCCTGGGCACGGTCTTCACCGGCGACAAGCCCACGCGGCGCAGCGCCAAGGTGCTGGACACGAGCGTGATCATCGATGGGCGCATTGCCGACATCGCCGAGGCTGGCTTTATCGATGGCATGATGGTGGTCCCCGAGTTCGTCCTGAGGGAACTGCAGGTGGTGGCCGACTCCACCGACAGCTCAAAGCGCCAGCGCGGCCGGCGCGGCCTCGATATGCTGCAGCGCATGCAGTCCAACACACGGGTTCAGGTGCAGATCGTCCCCGACGACTTTCCGTCCATTCGCGAAGTGGACCTGAAGCTGCTGGAGTTGGCCAAGAAGTGGGAAGCCAAGGTGGTGACCAACGACTTCAACTTGAATAAGGTGGCTCACCTGCACCACGTTGAAGTGCTGAACATCAACGACCTGGCCAACGCCCTTAAACCGGTCGTGCTGCCAGGCGAGCACATGACGGTGCTCATCCTCAAGGAGGGCAAGGAATACAACCAGGGCGTGGGCTACCTCGACGACGGCACAATGGTGGTGGTTGACCATGCTCGCAAGCTCATTGGCAAGCCGGTCGAAATCTCGGTCACAAGCGTGCTTCAAACGGCGAGCGGCAAAATGATCTTTGGCAAGCTGGACGAGAACGGAAGAGGCGGCGAGGCCTTGCGGCCAGGCCCGATTGAGTTGGCGCACTAAATCTTGAATACGCGTCGCATTGGAATCGTTGCAGCCCTGGCAGGAATGATGATGGCGGCGTCACTGTCTGCTGCATCTCAGCCCGCCTCCGAACCACACCCGACCGCTGACCTGGTGATCTACGGTGGAACGGCTTCCGGCGTCATGACGGCGTACTCTGCCGCGCGCCAGGGGCTAAGGGTTGTGCTGCTTGAACCCGGGTCGCACCTCGGCGGCATGGTCTCAGGCGGCCTCTCCGCCACAGACTTGGGCCACTACACCATCATTGGCGGCTACGCGCGTGATTTCTACCTGAAGGCGGCAGCTCACTATGGGGCGACCAACCTCGATAGCCCTGCGAATTGGCTTTCCGAGCCACACGTCGATGAAGCAATCTTTCAGGACATGCTGAAGGAAACCGGAGTCACTGTGCACTTTCACGAGCGGTTGCGCGAACAGAATGGCGTGAACCTTGTTGGAAAGCGGATTGTATCGATCACCACGTCAGACGGCAAACAATGGCCTGCGAGAGTCTTCGCCGACTGCACATACGAGGGCGATCTGATGGCCCAGTCGCACGTGAGTTACACGTGGGGTCGCGAAAGCTCGCAGGAATATGGTGAAGATCTTGCCGGGGTTCGAGAACATACATCGGGCCACCAGTTCGGCTGGCCGGTTTCGGCTTACGGGGAAGATCATCTTCTGCTGCCGGAGACCGACCCAGGCCCATTGGCTGCCCCGGGGAGCGGCGATAAGAAGGTGCAGTCGTATAACTTTCGCCTCATCCTGACCAATGATCCCGCCAACCGCCTGCCATTCCCCAAACCGGCCGGCTACGATAAATCCCGCTTCGCTCTGCTTGATCGGTATCTGAACGAATTAGAGAAGCATCGCGGCCATCCCCCCACTTTGCATGACATTTTTCTCATCGTAACGATTCCGAATCACAAGGCGGACTTCAACAATAACGGCCCATTTTCGACGGATTACATCGGCCATAGCTGGGATTACCCTGAAGCCTCCAACGCTGGCAAAGCCGCAATCTGGCTGGAGCACCTGCTGTATACCCAATCCCTGCTTTATTTCGTCACCCACGATTTCAGCGTCCCCGCAAGCCTGCGAGCTGAGTCGAACGAATGGGGTTTGCCCAGAGACGAGTTCTCCGACACAGGTCACTGGCCGCACCAACTCTACATCCGCGAAGGCCGGCGCATGGTGGGGGCATACGTGATGCGACAACGGGACCTGCAGGCCGATCGAATAAAGAACGATTCAATCGGAATGGGGTCATACAACAGCGACTCGCATAATATTCAGCGCGTGGCCATGCCGGATGGATCAGTGCGGAACGAAGGCAACGTCGAGGTTCCTGTCGAGCCCTATGAGATTCCCTATCGGACCATCACTCCGCAGCGAACTGAATCGGAGAACCTGCTCGTCCCCGTCTGCCTTTCCGCTACACATGCCGCCTATTCTTCGGTCCGCATGGAGCCGCAGTACATGATCATTGGTCAAGCTGCGGGGGCGGCTGCGGCGCTCGCGGTTCGCGATGGAACGGCGGTTCAAGACGTCTCAATCCCGGAACTCCAGAGAGTCCTGCGAGAGCACGACGCGGTGCTCCACCTCGCCGATGAATTTCACCCGGGGTCCCTGAAAAGTGAGCAAAAGTAGGTAGAATCAGGCCCGGTCGAAATTAAAACCCACTCCTGCAAAAACATCTGACTGCCGAAACTCAATCTGGGCATGGCATCGAGGTGTATTTAGTGTCAGCGCTGCAGTTTGCCACCGAAGGAATAGGTGAACTTGATGATCTGGTTATCCGCGCCAGGATTGTTGGTGCTCAAATATGCATTAGAAAAATGATGAAGTCGATATTCCAAAGCCATCGAACTTCTTTCGCCGCGGTACAATTCGAACCCCGCGCCGAACTCAAAAGTGAAATTAAGGGCGGATGAGTTGGACACAGGCTCATCTCTTGGTGAGAAATAGAATCCAAGATGTGAATCGATAAAAGGCTGAAGCCTGTGCTTTGGTCCAAAGTTTACGCGAAATCCAAGCGGGCTCACTCCTCCGATGTAGTCCCATCGGGTACCACACGCCCTAACAAAGTTCACTCCTTGACTTGAATATGGTCCAGGAACGCAGATACTGTCGATTGACTCGGAAACTGTGATTGGACCGTCTGGAGTTTCATAGATGTCAGTCGCTACCTGATCCTGAATGAAAATAACCGGGACAGCCTCAAGCTCATAAAACACGCTCGCGTGCGGAGTCCAATCGAACCAGTGGGGCGCATTGAAGCGTCGCGCGTACGAGCCGCCGACTGCCGCCAATCGCCGCTTACGGGAGACACCCCAATGAATATAACTGGAGGTATTCGAGTACTCGGTGAAAGCGGAATATGTGTTTAGTCGGGAATAATAGCCTTCACTTTGACACTCGCACAGCCCCGGAAAGAACAACGCGGACAATAGAGCAACGAATAGTGTCTTCAGCAATTTTCCCCCTATCGGTGGTTGAATAGTCTCAGAACTTCGTCCTTCTTTCAAGCCAATGCGCATGAAAGAGAGCAGTTTTAAAAACACAAAATGGCGTCGGATTCGCCAGCCGCGCTGCCCTGGCCCGATTGGCGTTTTAGATAGCCAAGGTGAATAGCAGACCCGGTTACGAACTCCGCGATCCGTTGCGCCAGGCGCTTCTCGGCGTTTGACGAATCGGCCCTGCGGTTCTACCTTCATACCAGCCTCGGGCCTTCACCGCGCGCAGGCTTAAAGTGCTAAGTTCACTCACGCTGCGGGGAGAAGTCTGGTGGTCGCCGGGGCCCGCGTCCAGGGGGGCCCACCTCAGGTACTTCGTGTTCGCTGAAGATTGAGTCCCTTGCAATGCGCGATCAAGGATGAATGGACTATGTACACAAAGGTGTTTGGCATCGCCGCCGCAGCGCTCCTCGTCCTTGGCCCCATCGCAGGTCCCAGCGCGCACGCCCAGGGATTCGGCATGCTGGGAAAGAAGGCGGTAACCATCAATCGCCTACTGCCTCCCACCGTCAATCTGAAAGGAAAGCGCATTCGTGTCGAGGCAACTGCCGCCGCCGTCCAGAACACAAGCACGCAGGTGGAAGCACTGCTGCGCACTAAACTAGTCACTTTGATTCAAAAAGACCCGCGCTTCATCCTGAGCGAGACTAGTCCTCAGACAGTATTGAAATTCACTGTGACAAACGTCTACATCGACCAGTACACAACCGGTGCAGGCGCCAATCAGACTCATTCTGCCCACGGCAAGATCGAAGTTGCTTACCAGGCGATCGACGTCGCAACCAGCCAGGCGCTCGATTCGGAGAACCTCGTTCAGGAAGTCGGCTACGATCCGAAGGGGGGCCTCCTGAACTTTAGCCTGGATAAGACCAAGCGCGCAGCCGAAGGTAGCGAAAACGAAGCGCGCGACCAGATGGTCGACGGCATCGTATCTCAAATGGCACGCCGCATCGCTCCTCTCGACCAACCCTTTGACGCTCCGCTTCCCACTAAAAAGCTTGAGCCGATCTCCGCGCTCGCGGTTGCCCATCGCTGGGGTGCAGTTGAGGAGCAGGCCGAGAAGCTGGATAAGTTTCCCAAGCCGGAAGACGACTCTTATCGGCAATATCTGGTTGCCTTGGCCAAGGAGGCGCAGGCCTACGACCTGACTCGCGAGGCCAACGACTTCGACCTCGGAAAACGCAACGACATCACGCCCAAGCAAGCCGACGACGACTTCAACCATGCACAAAAATACCTCGACGATGCGGCCGAAATCTACAAGGAAATCCTGACCGCCAATTCCAAAGAAAAGGAGTTCCGCGCCGGCGACACGCGTACTGAAGAAGCAGTAGCCATCTATGCCAAGATCGTTCGCTACAAGGAAGAGAACGCCAAGGCGGAGGCTTCGCTCGTAGCGGCGAAGGAGCATGCATCCAAATCCGTCTCTGTGGGCCGCCCAACTCCGGCCGGCCCGGGTGCGCAGCAAAGTCCACTCGAGCAGGTCTTGAGTTTCTGCAGCAAGGGTATTGCCGTCGAAAGCATCAAGGAGTACATTCAATCCCCTGATTTTCTTGCGGACGCCAAGACCACCAGTTACAGGTTCAGCTTTGCGCGCGATTCCATTCGCCTCAACGACGTCTGCAAAGCAAACGCCCCGGCCCTGCAGAAGCTGATTCGCGATCGGCTTGGCTCAGGTGGGCCGCGCCCGGCGGCCAATAAGCAGCCATGAGGCACTCCATTTGGATCTTTGTCGTGCTCCTTTCTGCTTCGCAGTTGGCGCAAGCTGACGCAGACAGCTGCAACGGCGCTCTGAACGCTCTCAATCGCGTCAAAGAAGAGATATCCCCGAAGCTCTCTGTCGACACCCCGGCAGGGAAGGCGAAGCTGCAAACCATGCAGTCGACCCTCGAGCGCGGCACGCGTGTTTGCCGGGACTTCGGCGAACTCTGGTACTACCGGATGGCCGTCGCCCACCGCCTTGGCCTGGAGAAGGACGCGGCCTACGCGAAAACGAAAGTCGACGACCTGGGCTACACATCCGAGTACGATCCCTTCTCGCTGCCGCCCTCCGCAACGCCCCCACCCCCCTCCCAAACGCCAACGCCGGGCCAACCACGCGGTTCACCCCCCGGCCCAACCCCGGGCCCAACGCCGGGCAAAGTTCGCCAGAAATGGGCGCTGGTCGTGGGCATCGATTCATTCACCGACAAGCGGATTCCCTCGCTTCACTACTCGGTGAAGGACTCATCGGATTTTGTTGACTTTCTCAAGGATCCAAGGGGTGGGCAGTTTGACCCGACCCACATCATCCATCTTGCTAACGACAAAGCGACACTCGAGGGGATTCGCGAAGGCCTGGGAAGATTGCGCGTCGATGCGCAGCCCGACGACCTGGTCGTCGTCTACCTTTCGAGCCACGGATCGGCTCGAGAGGTGGACCCCAACGGCGTGAGCTATGTGATGCTGCACGATACGAACCTCGACGATGCAGCCACGCTCTACGCAACCTCGCTGCAGATGATCGACTTGGTACAACAGATCAATCGCGAGGTCAAGGCACGGCGCGTGGTTCTGGTTCTGGACACATGTTTCAGCGGAGACGCGCTCACCAGTCTTGAGGCGGGAGCGGGCGGAACGGCTTCGCGAGGGTTCTCGGCGCCGGTTCAGCTCGATAAAAATGCGGAAGCGTCAGCGCCGCCGGCCTTCAGCGCAGCTTTTCAGAATCTGAGCATTGGCTATGGGCGAGCTGTCATAACCGCCAGCCGAGCCAGCCAGGAATCATGGGAGAGCGCGAAACTCAGGAACGGCTACTTCACCCACTACCTGATCGATGCCCTGCGCACCAGCCACGGCTCTGAGCCGCTCGACCATCTTTTTCCTGCAGTCCGCTCGCTGGTCTCCACCCATGTGAAAGCTGAAGTCGGCGCAAGCCAGGACCCCAGCTACGAGTTCAGCGAAGGAGCGGACTCGATCGTCCTCGGCGCGGGACAATGATGTAGCGCGTAAACCGCGGTGAGCCAACAAGTTCCTTCCAGCGACAACTACTTTCCTACCTCGGCGCCGCCATGTTCACCAGCCGTTGCTTAGCTGCTGGCCACTCCGACGCGATGATCGAGTAGCGCGCCGAGTCGCGTGGGATGAAGTCGCTGGCCATGCGGTGAGAACGCAGGATTCCTTCAAATTTGCATCCAATCCGCTCCATCGCCGCGCGCGATTGTTCGTTCCGCGCGTCAGTATGCAGACAAACTCTCACCATCTGCCACACTTCGAAGGCATGGCCCAGCATCATCAGCTTGGCTTCGGTGTTCGCAGCGGTGCGAACGGCCGAGCGCGTCAGCCACGTGTAGCCAATCTCGCTGACGTCCGGGTGGGGGTTGCCGTGACGCCCGCGCCCAGACGGCCAATTCCAGCGCTCCATGTCAAAAAATCGCGTTGACCCAATGACCCCACCGTCTTCTTTACGAATTGTCGCGAAAGCCAGGCCAGTACCGGCCTCGCGCAAGGCGATCGCAGTCTCAACATAGGTCTGCATCGCCTCCCGCGTCTGCGGCACAACCGTCCACTTGTAGAGCGAAGGGTCGGCAGTTGCGGCAGCCAGCAGGCCATCGACATGATGAAGCCCGATCGGCTCCAGGCAAACAGTCCTTCCCGTCAGAACGAGGTCTTCGATCTTCACAATTCTCGATTCCACAAGTGTGCCCGACCAGTCGCGGCTGGCCGGGAGGTGCAGTTTCAGCGTTTCTCGGGCTCAGTACTTTTGGATCTTTGGATCGATCTCTTCGGCCCATGCAAGGATGCCGCCCGCCAGATTCACAACATTGGTGTAGCCGGACTGCTTGAGGAACTCCGCGATTCGCTGGCTGCGCGCGCCGGAGCGGCATTGCACCACGATCTCCTTGTCGCGCGGAATCTCCGCAAGCCGGTTGGGCACATCATTCTGCGGAATCAGCGTTCCGCCGATCTGCGCGATTTGGCGCTCGTAGGGCTCGCGCACGTCGAGCAGGAAGAGGTCTTCTCCGCTATCGATGCGGCGCTTGTATTCCTTCACCGAAAGCTGAGGAATGCCATTCTTCATATTCTTTTCCTGGGGTGTTTCGGGGATGATGCCGCAGAACTGCTCGTAGTCGATCAGCTTTGTGACGGTCGGGTGCGTGCCGCACACCGGGCACTCCGGATTCTTGCGCAGCTTGAGCTCGCGGAAACGCATGCTGAGCGCATCCACAAGCAGCAGACGCCCGATCAACGGTTCGCCCTTGCCAAGGATCAGCTTGATGACCTCAGTGGCCTGAATGACGCCGACCAGTCCCGGAAGAATGCCCAGCACACCGCCCTCGGCGCAGCTCGGAACCAGGCCCGGCGGTGGCGGCTCTGGATAGAGGCAGCGGTAGCAGGGACCCTCTTCTGTCGAGAAGACGCTGGCTTGGCCCTCAAAGCGGAAGATCGACCCGTACGCGTTCGGCTTGTTCAGCAGCACGCATGCGTCGTTGACGAGGTAGCGCGTGGGAAAGTTGTCGGTCCCGTCGGCGACGATGTCATAGTCCTTGATGATCTCAAGAGCGTTGGCGCTTGAGAGCATGGTGTCGTGCTTGACAATCTTGATGGCCGGGTTGAGCGCTTTCAGCTTCTCTTCGGCTGAGTCAAGCTTCTTGCGGCCAATGTCTTTGGTCGAGTGGATGATCTGGCGCTGAAGATTCGAGGAGTCGACCACGTCGAAGTCGACGAGTCCGAGCGTCCCGATACCGGCCGCGGTCAGATAGAGCGCGAGAGGCGAGCCGAGCCCGCCGGTTCCCACGCATAGCACCCGGGCCGCCTTTAGCTTCTGCTGGCCCTCCATGCCCACTTCAGGCAGGATCAGGTGTCGGGAATAGCGGGAGAGATCGTCGGTGGTCAGTTCAGGCAAAACGGAGGGTGCGGTTGCTGTCGGCATAGTGTTCATTCAGGATGTTCAATTTCAGGATTTAGGTTCACAAAATGAGATCGGCGGCCAAAGGTGCGGGACCAAAACTACGGAGCCGGATTTGTGGAGCTCGCGGTGCGGAAGGCCGACCGTGATCTCATTGTCTTTAACAGGGTAACAAAGATGGGTTTGCCGGGCGCGGACCGCGGATCTGGAGGACACGGAACGCAGAGGAACGGAAGCACGCTCTAACGGTTGAATTGCGGCGGGCGGCCGGGTGTGCGAGATTGGAGTTGAGGGCAAGGTCCCCCGATCTGGCCTTCAAATCAGCCGACCTGAACCTCAAACCTGACTACGAACGGAAGAAGACAATGGCCCGCAAATCCCGCAACCCGAACTTCGATCAAACGCTGGAGATCCTTCGCGCACACGGATTTGAGGTGTCGCCCTTTGCCGGCGTCGCGGGAGGAATGCTTGTGGCCAGGCACGGCGCTGCCGCGGTTCTGGTCCCGGCCCAGAATGGTCCAATCGAGAACGGGTTGGCCGCTTACTATGAACGTCCGGGTGCGTTCATAGGCGGAGAGGTGGCGCGTCTCGTTGATCGCGGCTATCAGAAGTTCCTCGCCACGTCACACTTCCAGATTCCGGCTACGGCCTCCATGCTGCAAGCCATTCACCTGTTTGGCGAGGAGCTCAAGCAGCTCACCGGCGACATCAGCCTCTACAACGAATCGCTCGGCACCACAAGTGACCTCTATCAGTACGACCGCCTTCAGGGCAGGGAAGAGCCGAAGCCCGCAGAGCCTGCTCCATGGGCGCTGACCGAAGGTCATTGAAAGCACAGACTGAATGGCGCTCAGGGTCCCGCCTGAGGGACAATCAGGTCGCCGACGACAATGTTGCGATTGTCTCGGTCGGTGGACACACTTGGAACGGCCAGGCATCAGCCCAGCATCTGGTCGGCGACTCTACAGTCCGCGTTTTCTCTTGAGCAGGTTGAACAGGAGAACGACAACGGCAATTACAAGAACGATGTGGATGAGGCTCCCGGCAACGTGAAAGCTGTAGCCGAGCACCCAAAGAACCACAAGGACGACGAAGATAGCCCAGAGCATACTGCTCCTAATCGTTCCCAATCGATCCCTGACGAGGGCTCACTTGGTTTGTTTGTATTTTTAATTGTCTAGATAGTAAACGGCAATGGTTACTAGCTGCTGGGCGAGCTATTCCACAGGGATTCTCCTCAACGAATGGCGGTCCTTCCGATGCGTGTCCATTCGCGCAAATCGGAAACGCTGCCACGCTATGCTGGCATCCGCGGGGAAAGCGTCGGATGCCTTCAGCGCGCCCCTGGCCGTCGGGCGCGTTCCCGCTGGAGCTCGCGATAGAGATCGCTCTTGGACTGTCCGAGTTCCCGCGCAAGACGCTTCAGAGCCTGATTCTCATCAAGCGGTGCGCCCGCAGGTTCTTCAGCCTGCATGCGAGCAATGCGAGCTGAGATCTTCTCGTTCGACGCGGTAGCCTGGGTTCCCGGCTGGCCTTCGATGCGGGCGGGCGTTTCCACCAAAAGAACAATCTCGCCGCGAACGCGATCGCGACTTGCCAGATCTTTCCGCACCTCGGCGACTGTTCCGCGCACAAACTCTTCGTGGATTTTTGTGAGCTCGCGAGCCACGACGACGCGCAACTGAGGCCCCCAGACGGACTCGAGATCGGCGAGGGTCTCAAGAATCCGATGCGGCGCCTCATAAAGCAAAAGCGTTCGCGTCCCACCTGACCGAGCACTTTCCGCAGCGAGATCTTCGAGCCTGGTGCGGCGCGCGCCGGCCTTCTCTGGCAGGAACCCGATGAAGTGAAACTCGGCAGTGGAGAGGCCTGACGCAATCAGCCCGCTCAGCGCTGCATTGGCGCCGGGAATGGGAATCACGGCAACTCCCGCGGCAATGGCCTCCGAGGCGAGCCGCGCGCCAGGATCGCTGATGCCTGGCATGCCGGCGTCACTGACAACGGCGATTCGTCCGCCTGCCTTGATCGCCTCAATCAACTCCGCCGCGCGCTGACGCTCATTGTGCTCATGGCAACTGATGGTCGGCGTCGCGATCTGAAAATGGTTGAGCAGCTTTTGGGTCTGCCGCGTGTCTTCGCAGGCAATGCGGTCGGCCTGGCGCAGCACATTGAGGGCGCGCAGAGTAATGTCGCCGAGGTTCCCGATTGGAGTTGCGACAAGGTAGAGACCGGGAGCAAGCGGAGCGGAGGAGTCTTCGTTGCGGTCGGCGTCGCTCATCGGCTGAGTCAGTCTTTTCGGCGGTGTTAGTCTTCGGAATCCCGGCGTTCAATGCGCCGCTGCTCAGCGAGGAGCGACATGGAACTCATCAGATTCTGCACGCTCACCACGCCCACAACGCGTCCCTCTTCGGTCACAGGAATCAGCGCCAGCCCATGCCCTGCGGTGAGCCGCCGAATGGTGGTTCCCAGCGTGTCCTCCGGCCCGGCGACCTGAAAGCCCCTCGACATCACGGCCTGCACATAGCCGTTGCCGTCGTTACGCAGTGCGTCAAGAATCCGCTGACGCGAAACAATGCCCACCAACTCGGCTCCACGGACAACCGGAAAGTCCTCCTGCAGCGAGTGAACGCAGCGAACCAGCGCGTCAGCCAGCGTGTCTGAGGGCTTGAGCGTTGCGAAATCCGTGAGCATAACCTCGCGCATTCTCACTGTGTCGACCACAGTCTGGAAGAAGACGCCCTGATCTTCAACTTGTGCGCCGATCATGATGAAGAAGCCCACAAAGAACAGCCACGGATTACGCGTCATCATGCCGCCCAGCATTGCAACCAGCGCCAGCGCCTGACCCAGCCCGGCCGCAATCCGGCCCGACGGTGCAAGCCCGTGCTTGCGCGCAAAGCTGCCGCGGATCAGCCGGCCAAAGTCGAGTGGGTATGCGGGCAACAAGTGCAGAAGAGCCATGCCCACCTGCAGCCAGACCATGCTGCGAATCAGGTTGGCCGGCGTGATAAAAGGCTGGCTCAGCAGATCGACATTTCCGCCGGCTCCCATAAACGTGGCGGCAAGAAACAGGCCCGTAATTCCATTTGCGAGCGGGCCGATGAAGGCAAGCGCAAATTGCCCCACACCCTGGTTCGCATTCTCCTGGCTTTCGGGGTTGGCGTAGGAGAAGAGGCCGCCGAGGGGAATCAGCAGCACGGCGCGCAGCCGCAGTCCGAGCCAGGCCGCGGTTATCAGGCGGGCCGTTTCACGCACAAACACGGCAACCACCAGCAGCATGAAGAGCCCGAGGCCTCGCCCCATGCCTTCGCTGGCGCTGAAGCCCATGCACACAAACGCAAGCAGCGGAAAGAAGACGTGCACGCGCAGCTCGACGCCCATCCA
>Ga0182015_10000662_pt1 | contig 49324 bp, 56 predicted proteins | sample 712P3MmetaG_FD_120478 | JGI IMG/M metagenome (GOLD analysis project Ga0182015, IMG submission 120478) | Permafrost microbial communities from Stordalen Mire, Sweden - 712P3M metaG | ecosystem: Environmental > Terrestrial > Soil > Wetlands > Permafrost | place: Sweden: Stordalen | collected...
AGCCGCTTTCCGTCGAGCATCAGGCGCTCTCGATGCAATTGGTCATAGTGGAATGTTGCCGAGCGGACGTCGCCGCGGCGGAACCGAGTCCAGCGCCCCGAAAGCCGCCGAGACGCGGTCGCGCGTTTCCGCCGGTTGGATCACGTCGTCGACGTAGCCGTCGGCGGTCGCCGCTCCTGGGTGTAGGTGCTCGGCGGTGTAGGTAGCGGCGAACGCCTCGCGCGCGCGCGCCGGATCCTCGGCGGCCTCGATCTCGCGCCGGTTGATGATGTCGACCGCCTGCAGCGCACCCATCACCCCGAGTTGAGCGGACGGCCAGGCGTAGACGAAGTCGGAGCCGAGCTCCTTGCTATTCATCGCGATGAACGCGCCGCCAAACGCCTTGCGTAGCAGCACCGTGACCCGCGGGACCGTGCACTCGGAGAACGCGTGGACCAGCTTGGCGCCATGGCGGATTACGCCGAGTTGCTCTTGCTTGGTGCCCGGCAGGAACCCGGGCGTATCGACCAGTACGAGCAGCGGAATGCGGAACAGATTGCAGGTCCGCACGAAGCGCGCTGCCTTCTGTGAAGCGTCGCTGTCGAGCACGCCGGCGAGATAGCGCGGCTGGTTCGCGACAATCCCAACCGAGCGGCCGTCGAGACGGCCGAAGGCGCAGAGGATGTTGCGCGCGTAGCGCGGCGAAATCTCGAGCATCCGGCCACCGTCGAGCAACGCGCGCGCGACCTCGCGAACGTCATATACCTGCCGCGCGACGGCCGGCACCGGGGCATCCGGCGCATAACCGGGCGGATCGATGACCGGCCAGCGAGTCGGTGGCTCGGAGCTGTTTTGGGGGAGATAGTCGAGGAGGTCGCGCGCGAGTAGCGCGGCTTCGAGATCACTCGGCGCCACGAGGTGACAGACGCCGTTGCGCTCGTGCACGCGATACCCGCCAAGCTCCACTGCGCTGACATGCTCGCCGGTGACCGCCTCAACTACGCCGGGCCCGGTTAGGAACATGCTCGCGCCCTCGGTCATGATCACGAAGTCGGTCAGCGCCGGCGCGTAGGATCCGCCGCCGGCCGATGCACCGCAGATCACCGAGATCTGGGGCACGCGACCGGACAGCTGGACGTGGCGGTGGAAGATCCGCCCGTAGCCACTGAGCGCAGCAAGACCCTCTTGCATCCGCGCGCCAGCCGACTCGATGAAGCCGATGACCGGCACCTGCGTGCGTTCGGCCAGCGCGAGCACGGAAACGACCGTGTCGGCGTGAGCCTCGCCCAGCGAGCCGCCGGCAAAAGAAGCGTCCTGCGCAAAGGCCGCGACCGGCCGACCGTCGACGCGGCCGGTGGCGCCGAGCACGCCGTCACCGGGGCGCGCCTTCTCGCCCATCCGGCGCGAGCGCACGTCGGTCCGCAGGAGGTGGAGCGAGTCGGGGTCGCAGAGCACCTCGAGGCGCTCGAGCGGCGTCAATCGCTCCTCGGGTCGTGACTCGGTTATGACTTTCATGTGGCCTCCAGACACAGCACAGCATTGTGACCGCCGAAGCCGAAGGAGTTGGAGATCGCGATCGCGCGCTGGTTTTGCGCGAGTTCCAACGGACGCGCGACTTGCGGAACGTAATCGAGGTCGAGCTCGGGATCGGGTTGCTCGAGTCCGAGCGTCGGCGGCAGCAGGCGGGCACGCAAGGCAAGGATCGTCGCAACCGCCTCGACCGCCCCGGCGGCGCCGAGCAGATGTCCGATCGCTGACTTCGTCGAGGAGATCGGCACTTTGGCGGCGTGTTCGCCGAGCGCGGTCTTCAGCGCGACCGTCTCGGCGCGGTCGTTGATCTGCGTCGACGTGCCGTGGGCGTTGACGTAAACCACGTCGCTGGCCTCCACGTCTGCGTCTTCGAGCGCACGCACGATCGCCGCCGCCGCGCCCTCGCCATCCGCTGGCGGCGCCGTGATGTGGAACGCGTCAGACGTTGCTCCGTAGCCACGGAGGACCGCGAGAATGCGCGCGCCGCGCGCACGGGCTACGGCGCCATTTTCGAGCACCAGCGCCGCCGCACCCTCCCCCATCACAAAACCGTCGCGGCGCACGTCAAAGGGCCGCGAGATACCGGACGGCGAAAGCGCGTCAACGGCGACGAATGCCGCCCGCGAAAGTGGCGTGAGCGCCGCCTCGGTCCCCCCCGCCACTACCGCCGTGGCGTCCCCGTACTGGATCGCGCGCATCGCCGAGCCGATCGCGTGCGTGCCGGCGGCGCACGCCGAGACGACGCCGTAGCTCGGGCCCTTGAGGCCGTGACGCATGCTCACCGCCGCAGCGCCCGCGTTACCCATCATCAACGGGACGGCGAGCGGCGATACGCGCTTGGGTCCGTGCTCGATCAGCATCTGGTCATTGGCCTCGATCGTGCCGATGCCGCCGATGCCAGTACCGATGATCGCCCCGATTCGCCTCGGGTCATATGGCAGACCGTCGACCCAACCGGCGTCGGCGAGCGCTTCCGCGCTCGCTACGAGCACAAGCTGGCTGAAGCGGTCGGCACGACGCGCCTCCTTGACCGAGAAGTGGTCGGTCGCCTGGAACTCGTCGCAGCGCCCTTCGCCGTCCTCGATGCCACAGACGCCGGCCGCCCAGCGCTCGTGCAGCGCCGCGGCGCCAAGGCCTAACGGCGTGACCGCGCCAAGACCGGTGACGACTACTTCGTTCACTGTGTGCGCGCCGCCACGAGGTCGATCGCGTCGCCGACGGTCTTGATCTCGGCAACGTCGCTGCTCGTCAGCTCCACACCGAACCGCTCCTCGATGATCTGGGACAGCTCGGCCAGGTCGAGCGAGTCGACGTCGAGGGCCTCGAGCTCGGCGTCGCGCGTGATCGCCGACTCCTCCGCGCCAAAGGTGACGAGCGCATCGGTTATGACCTGTTCAATCTGCTCGGTGTTGCTCTCTGCCATCTGCGTCCTTTCGCTCGTGATCAGGCGGAAAGCCCGCCATCGACGTACAGGGTGGAAGCCGTGATGTAACTCGCTCGCTCCGAGGCGAGGAAGGCGACAGCCGCCGCCACCTCCTCCGGGCGGCCGGGGCGTTGCGCAGGCACTCGCTCGCCGAGCGCGGTCGGAATGTCCTCCGTCATATCGGTCGCAATCAGGCCCGGTGCCACGGCGTTCACCGTCACACCGCGCCGCGCAACCTCGACCGCCGCCGTCTTCGTAAACGCGATCACGGCAGCCTTTGACGCTGCGTAGTTGGCTTGCCCTGCGTTTGCGCGCGGGCCGATCACCGAGGCGATGTTGACAATGCGGCCGAAGCGGGCGCGGATCATCTCGCGCAGCACGGTGCGCGTGAGCCGGTAGGTCGAGCCGAGGTTGGTGTCGAGTACGCGCTGCCAGTCCTCGTCAGTGAGCGACAGTGCTAGCCCGTCCGCCCGCAAGCCGGCGTTGTTTACCAGCACGGCGATCGAGCCGAGCTGGGCGTGGACCGCTTCGACAAGCTGCGCCGGCACCAAAGGATCGGCAACGTCACCCTGGATCGCCACCGCGCGTCCGCCAGCCGCCTCGATCGCCGCCACGGTGGCTGCAGCAGCGTCGCCGCTACTGCGGTAGTTGACCGCAACCGGCCAGCCATCCTCGGCGAGGGCGAGCGCAATCGCCCTGCCAATTCCGCGCCCCGCCCCGGTGACGAGCGCGCACGACCCGTCGGGGCGCCGCTGGGCCTCGCCGAGCACCGACCCGCGGGGCTCGCTCGCGGTGGCCGGCGTGGCGCCCGCAGAAGGACTCACGGCTTGCCCCACTCAATCACCGTCGCCCCCCAGGTAAAGCCGGCGCCAGCGGCGCCGAGCAGCACGCGCATCCCCTCGCGCAGAGTGCGTTTGGCGCGCGCCTGCGCAAGCGCGAGCGGCACACTGGCGGCGGAGGTGTTGCCGAGCTGCGCGATGCAGTCGAAGACCTTGGCCGGCGCGATCTGCAGGCGCTCGGCGAGCGTCTGCAGGATGCGGACGTTGGCTTGGTGGTAGACGAAGAGGTCGATGTCGCTGAGCGCCACGCCAGCCTGCTCGCAGGCGGCCTGCGTGCCGTCGGCCAGCCTGCGGACCGCTTGTTTGAACGTCTCGTGCCCGTCCATTGAGAGGAGCTCTGTATCGCGATCGGCGACGATCAGCCCGGCGTGGCCGCCGTCGCTGCCGAGCACGACGGGACCAAGCGACCCCGCAGCGCCGGTCGAGCAGACCACCGCGCCCGCGCCGTCGCCGAACAGCGCCGCCGTGTTGCGGTCCGTCGGGTCGACGTGGCGCGACATGATCTCGGCGCCGATAACGAGGGCGTGCGAGGCAGCGCCGGTGAGGAGCATGCCGCGCGCAACTGCCAGGGCGGAGATGAAGCCCGTGCATGCGCTGCCGATGTCAAAGGACCCGGCGTGCTCGGCCCCGAGCGCGTGGGCAACGACCGGTGCGGCATTGGGCATCACCGAGTCCTGGCTGCAGCTCGCGACCAGCACCAGGTCGAGCTCCGCGCCATCGAGGCCCGCGTCGAGCAGCGCCGCGCGTCCAGCCTCGCTCGCGAGATCTGCCAGGTTGGCGCGCGGATCGGCGTAGTGGCGCGCCTGGATCCCGGTGCGCTTGACGATCCAGTCCTCGGTGACGCCGATCTGCGCGCTCACCTCGGCGTTTTGCACGACACGCGACGGCAGCGCGCCACCGACGCCGACGATTCCGGCGCGCGCGGTCAGCGGCAGGGCCAGCGCGAGGGCGGCGTGCTCAACGGCGGACGCCATCGCTCCTCGCGAAGCTCGCGTGCATAACTAAAGCTACGCAGATCACGCGCGTGCGATACACCGCGAGACACCGTGCACCCCCGGACGTGGGGGGTCAACCACCCAGATGGGGGGTGCGATCCCGGCGAGGCGGCCACACCGGCGAGTGGGAGCCTCATCTTCGGACACGGTGCCGGCCCGCCTCACCTCGTGTACTCCTGCTCGACGACGTTGACCGGCCAGATGTTGTCCTTTGTATCAACCACACCGGCGATGTTCTCGCTGGCTGGCGTTGTGATCAGCACCGAGTCGTCTTAGTCCCAGTTGCTCATCGATGCGCCACCAATGCACTCAGCTGGACAGTCCGAGACGCTGCGCACGCTGGACCGCCTCGGCACGGTTGCGCGCGCCCAGCTTGCGGTAAAGGCTGCTCGTGTGCTCCTTTATCGTGTGCGGCGAGAGGTGAAGCGCCGCCGCGATCTCGCGGTTGGTCGAGCCGCCCGAGATGAGGTCGAGAACCTCGCGCTCACGCGGTGAAAGCGGCGTGCCATCGACGTCTACCTGCGGTTGGAAGACGGTCATCCCGAGCCCGACCATCCGCACCGCACGCGCGATGTCCGAGGCGCCCCAGTCTTTGGGGATGAATCCCGACGCGCCCGCAGCTTTTGCTGCCCCGGGGGAAATCCGTCCGGCGCCTGAGATCAACAGTACTTTGGTCTCCGGCGAGCGCTCACGCAGCTGAGCGGAGATCTCCGGCCCGGACTCCTCGCCGATGAACAGGTCGACGAGCGCTACGTGTGGCTTGTAGCGGGCAGCAAGCGCATAGGCCTCGGCGGCCGAGCGCGAGCTGATGCATCGCTCGACCCACGGTTGGTTGCTGAGCATTAGACGGAAGCCCCAATGAACGACGTCGTGGTCATCGACGATCAGCACTCGCAGGCGCGTCTGCGAGTCGACAGCGTCGAGCAGCTCCTCGGCCGGACCTAGCCCGCGCTCCCCGACGCCGCCCGCGTCATTCTCGCTCGCGAGGGTCATTGATCGCCCTGGCCGTAAGGCACGACAAGCCGCACCTGCCAGCGATCGTCGCGAGCACCGAACTCCAGCAAGCCGCCCGCTTGCAGCGCTTCGAAGCCCGCCAGCCTGAGTCCCATTCCAGCTATCCCGGCAGCCTGACCGCTGACGCCGTCGTTGGTCACCTCGAGCACGAATGTGCCACTGCGCATCTCGGTCCGCACACCGACGCGCGTCGGGTTAGCGTGCTTGTGCGCATTGCGGATCGCTTCGGCCAGTACGGATTGGGCGAGTGGTTCGAGTTCGGCCGGCACCGCGATCGCGACCTGCTGCCCGCCGTCTCCCGCGTGCCCGGTCGGCTCGTCCAGCTCGATGCCGAGGTCGGGATGCTCGTGACGCAGCCGCGCGACCTCCTCGCCCAGCGTCGTCTTGGTCGCCGCGACCGAGCGGCCCAGTGGACGTTGCATAGCGGTGCGCAGTTCACCCAGCGCCCGCTGGATCTCCTCGGCGCAGCGCTGCCGCGTCTCGTCGTCGAGGACATGGTCGCCAGACAGCGCGAGCGAGACTCCGAAAAGCCGCTGCACGACGCTCTCGTGCACCTCGCGCGCGAGGTCGATCCGCGCCTCGAGCTGCCCCGCACGCTCGTACTGGCGGGTCGCGGCGCGCGCCATCGAGGCCAGTGCCGCCATCTTGCCGAGGATCCACAACACCTCTCGCTCGCCGTCGGTAAGCGTCGCCTCATCGCCGCCGCGGTCACCGAGGATCACGCCCATCCACCGTCCGCGGGCCGACATCGGCGTGCACACGACGGTCCGTGCCCCGAGCGCCTTGATGTAGTCGGCCGGCAGTTGGCTCTCGAGATCGGTCGAGATCTCAAGAACCCGGTCTTCTTCGAGCGAACGACGGGCGAGCGCAGCCGACTCAACGTTGAAGAAGTCGTCGGCAAACAGGCTCAGATCGACGCCAAAGCTCCCGGCGGCGTGTACCCGGCGGCGCGCCGAGTCGTAGCGGAAGATGACCAGGCGGCGCATCGCCGTGCAGCGCGTAATGCCCTCACACAGCCGGCTGTAGAAGTCATCGCCAAGCCCCTCCTCCTCGCTCTGGGCGAGAACGTCGGCGAAGATCTCGATCGCGTCTGCACTCGCAGGAGCCAGCGGTGCGGTGGTCGGCTTGTCCTTGGTCTCGTTGGCAGGCATCTCGGGAGCGGCGTCTCGGGAGGGCGGGCTTTACATTCTCCACCCTCGCGCGCGCGCGTGACCGGCGCCGGCTCGGCGTAGGCTCTGGCGCACCATGGAACTGCGCCACCTACGCTATTTCGTCGCGGTCGCCGAGGAGCTTCACTTCCGCCGCGCGGCCACCCGCCTGCACATCTCCCAGCCGCCGCTCAGCCAGCAGATTCGCGCGCTCGAGGGCGAACTCGGTGTGCCGCTGCTCGAGCGCAACCGCCGTCGCGTCGAGCTGACACCGGCCGGCGCGAGCTTTCTCGCTTCGGCGCGCGAGATTCTCGCCGCTGTCGATCGCGCCGCCGGCACGGCGCGGCGCGTCGCCGGCGGCGAGCTCGGCTCATTGTCGATCGGCTTCGTCGGGTCAGCGATGCTCAGCCCGACGCTGCCGGCAATCCTGCGCGACTTCCGCGCCCGCTATCCCGACGTTGAGCTCGATCTTCGCGAGCTGCCGACAACCGAACAGCTCGACGCGCTGATTGCCGGGCGAATCGACATCGGTGTAATTCGCGGGCCCCTCACGATCCCAGCCAACGCCGGGATCTTTGACTTCATCGCGATCCAGCGCGAGCGCCTCGTTGTGGCCCTGCCCGATACCCACCCGCTCGCGACCAAACCGCGTCTGCGGGCGGCCGATCTTCGCGGCGAGACGTTTGTCATCCTTCGCCGCCGCGAGTCACCCGGCTTGTTTGCCTCGCTGGCCTCCGTGATGAGCGATGTCGGTGGCATCCCCGACGATGCGCTCGAGGTGACGGAGATGCAGACGATCGTCGGGCTGGTCGCCAGCGGCTATGGGGTTTCGCTAGTGCCCGCCTCGGTCGGCGAGCGGGAACGCAAGGGCGTCACGTTCCGGCCGCTCGCCGACCCGTCGCCGATGCTCGAGCTGCAGGTCGCCTGGCGCGCCGGCGAGCTTTCAGCGGTCCGCGATGCGTTCCTGCGCGTTGCCGCCGCCGAGCAATCGGCGAGCACTCCAACCTGACAGCGGCTCGTTAAACGTGCAAAGCCCCCGGGGATATGAACTAGCGGTCACGGGGGCTCTGCACAGGGAGGAGAGGGAGACATCAGCCTACGTAGATCCCCGTAACACGTCCAATATGTATTTCCGCCACCTGTGAGTCGTTAGACCTCTCAGACCTTCGGCCGTATACCGACTGAGATAACGTCCCGAGCGCAGCGCACGCCACGCAGGCAACTCGATTGGAGACCACCGTTGAGCCCCGACGCGACCCCAACAATCCTCCTCTGCTACGACGGCTCCGAGCAGGCCGCGCACGCGATCAGCGTCACCGCAGCGCTGTTCCCCGGTGCAACCGTGAAGGTCCTGCACGTCTGGGAGCCCGTCGAGCACATCATCGCCCGTTACGCGGTCCTCGCGCCCTACCTCGGTGGCGAGCTGATCCCCGCCGCTGACGCCGGCGCTGAGGAGCAGTCGGACAGCCTTGCTGATGAGGGTGCGAAGCTCGCCACGCAGGCCGGTTTGATCGCCAGCGCCCACACCGCAAAGCTCTCGAACACCGTCTGGGAGGCCGTTGTCGAGGCGTCCACCTCTCTCGGCGCGCAGCTGATTGTCACCGGCACGCGCAGCCTGAGCGGTGTGCACGAGCTCGTCGTCGGCACCCTCTCCCATTCGTTGCTACAGCACAGCGAGCTGCCACTGTTGGCGATCCCCGCGCCTCTGCGCGGCTAGCGGTCCTGTGCGCGCCCCGGCGCGCGGATCAGGTGTCCTGCTGATAGGTGTGGACCACGGTCTCGTGTTTATAGGTACAGGTGACGCGCGCGTCTATCTCGGTGGGAATCGAGTCACTCACCACGCTGCAGCGAAACCCGAGCACGCCACCAGGGCAGCGCCCTTTGACGCCACCGTGCTTGATGCGGCAGTGGTAGTAGGCGATAGCGACCGCCTTGCCCGTCGCGCAGGTCGTCGCCGAGACCGAAAGCGAAGTGAAGTAGCCAAGGCCCGGATAGGTTGGCAACGGGCAGGTGTGAAGCGGATGTGCCGTGGACTTGGCGCTCGCCCCGCAGGCACCCCCAAGAACCGCCGTGAGCGTCGCGACCAGCACGGCGGCGCGCAGCCGCCACTCGGCCCGACTTGTCCTCTTTGACCTTCCCGTCATCTGGCTACGCTCTCGATCCTCGTCAGTAGGTAAAGGCGCGCTTGACTGCGGCGAGTACTGTATGCGCCAGCAGCGCCGAACCGGCGTCGTTGAGGTGGATGCCGTCGGACTCGCGCACGATCGTCTCGACGCCGTCGATCTTCATCGCATCGCGATAGACACCGCCCGGCGTAAAGATCGGGACGGTGTCGATCACGCTGACCTGTGCCGCCCACGGCTGCACGCCGACTTCAATCGCCGCGTTGACCACACGACTGATCCTCGCACGCGCCGCAGCGCGCGGCGTCGGCAGCGTCAGCCAGTACACGTGCGCGGCGCCGTCTTGGCGATAGGTGTTGGCCATCTGCCTGACGCGGTTGGCATAGATCGCGGCCCATTGTGCACCGCAGCAGGAGATCTGGTGGCCGCCCGGTCCGCTCATCGGAAAGCCGTCGTTGGCGCCGATGAAGACGACGACCGCGTCCGGGTGATACCGCTTGACCTGATAGGCCGACAGCTGGGCCCAGTTGACGATGAAGGTCGTCGAGATCCCGGTGCCGATATGGGGGTCTTGGATCACGTGCACGCCCTTGGGAATGAGGTCCCCGGCGAGGTCGGAGTCGAGCGGCTCGGACATCGAGTCGCCGGTGACCAGCAGCGTGTGCAGCGCGACCTTGGGCGGCGGTCGGGCGCCGATCGTCGCCGGCGGGAAGGCCGCCGGCGTAATCGCCGACGCCTGCGCGCCCTTCGCCACAGCCGCGAATCCCGGCCCGCCGAGCGCCGGCTCGGGGTTGAGGAACGCGGTCGTCGTGTGGGCAGCGCTCGCGAGCGGTAGCTGGCCAGCGATCCAACTGCTCGGGTGACCGACCGCGACCACGATCGTGCGTCCGATCCCCGGGTTCATCTCATCTCCCGCCTTGAGCACGGAATGGCCTGCGAAAAGGACGAGCAGCACAGCAACCACGAGCACCGACAGGACCGCGTCGCGCGCCTTGAAGCGGCGCAGGCCGAAGTCGTCGAAGCGGTTCATCAGGCTGTCGTCGCGCGGTTCAGCCATGACTCAAAAGCGGAAGTAGATGAACGGTGGCACGCCCTGGCTCGATACCGTAGCGCCGGCAACCGCGATGACGACCGCCAAGCCGCAGGCAACGACCAGCGGACGCAGGCGCTCGATTCGCCCCTGCAGCCGCTCGAGCAGCCGTGGTGGCGGCAGCTGGAAGCCAACTACGACAGCGATCGCGAGCAGGACTGGTGCCGTCCACAGCGTGGCGGGCCCGAGCACCGTGAGGCGCGTGAGGAACAACCAGAAATTTGCGAGGCTCGTTGCGCGGAAGAGGATCCAGCCGAGCACGATCAGGTGGAAGGTCACGAGCCAGCGCAGCCAGCCGGGGAACTTGAAGCGACCGCCGATCGCGCGCTCGACACACAGGCCAACACCGTGGAACGCGCCCCACAATACGAACGGCCAGGCGGCCCCGTGCCAGAGGCCGACGAGCACCATCGTGATCATCAGGTTGCGGTAGGTCAGCAACGTCCCGCCGCGGCTGCCACCGAGCGGGATGAAGAGGTCGTCGCGGATGAAGCGCGAGAGCGTCATGTGCCAGCGTCGCCAGAAGTCGCGAAAGCCGGTCGCACGGTAGGGGCTGCGAAAGTTCTGCGGCAGGATGAATCCGAGTAGCAGCGCGAGCCCGATCGCCATATCGGTATAGCCCGAGAAGTCACAGTAGATCTGCGCCGCGTAGCCGTAGGCAGCCAGCAGCACATCCGGCGCCTTATAGGCCTGCGGCACGGCGAACACGGGATCGACGACCGCGGTCGCGAGGAAGTCGGCGATGACGACCTTCTTGACGATGCCTAGCGCGATCAGCGAGAGGCCTGAGCTGACGGCCACCCGGTCGGGGTCGCGCGGACTCGCCAGTTGCGGCAGGAACTCGCGCGCCCGGACGATCGGGCCGGCGACCAAATGGGGAAAGAAGCTGAGGTAGACGGCAAAATCGATTAGCGAAGCCGGCTCGACATGTCGCCGCTTGACGTCGACCACATAGGAGATCGCTTGGAACGTGTAGAAGCTGACGCCGACCGGCAACGCGATCGTCAACAGCGGCAGCGGCGCTCCGAGCCCGACGTGATGGAACACGTCGGCCCATTGCTGGACGAAGAACGAGTAGTACTTGAAGACCGCCAGGACGAGCAGGTTGAGCGCTACGGCTACGCCGACGACGAGGCGACGACGGCGTTCGTCCTCGGTGCGGTGCAACACCACTGCGGCAGCCTGGTTCCCGAGCGTCACGCCGGCGAGCAGGAAACAGAACGTCCATCCGGCTGCTGCATAGAAGACGTAGCTCGCGAGCAGCATGAACGGCTTCCAAGCCCGCGGGTGCTGCATCAGGGCCCACGAGATCGTGAGCACCACCGGAAAGAAGATCGCGAACTGGATCGTCGGGAACAGCAACAGCCCGCCGGCCTAGTGCCAGCTCGTCATCAGCTTGCGGATCGACCGCAGCAGATATGGCCCGAGCGTCGTCGAATAGGTGCTAGTCATGTGGTCGAAGTCGTCCTTGTAGACCAGCGCGCCGCCGATCACGGGGTAGCACAGGCGGCTACCACAGAAGAAGTGGGTGAGGTCGACGATCTGTACACGCGCCGAGTGCAGCTTCTCCGCGGCGAGGACGTCAGGATCGACGTGCAGCGCCACCGAGCGCGGGAACGCGCATCGCAGACCGGCGTCCTCATCCTCGGCGATCGCCTTGGTGACGCACGGGAGCGTGCCCCCGTCGATGTACGGATCGTCGCGGATCACGATGATGTGCTTGACCGTCGCCGGCAGCGCCGCCCACGCGGAGGTGATGCCGGCTACGCGCGCCGCTGTCTCGCTCACGCCGGGCGCCCTCATGACCAGACCCGGGTGATCGGAGGTGATGACGGTGCTGATCTGGGAGTTCTGGTCGAACCACTGCAGGACGTTCTGGTTCCATTCGATGCAGGCGTCGCGCTGCGGATTGCCCTGCACCAGGATCGCCTTCGTGAAGGGGCAGCTGGGGTGTGTGACGTCGTAAGCAGACCAGTCCAGTGCTTGTGCGGCGACCTGGAGAGCGGCACGCCAGTGCTCGGCGTGGCTGTCGCCGAGCAGCGCAACCGAGGCAGTTGCGCCGGCGCTCGCGGCGCCGAATGTGCACACGGGGATGACCGCGTTGATCGGCGTGCAGGGAGCACCCGGAATCAGCAGCGCTGCGCTCGGGGTGGGCACGACCATGAGCCTCAGCTCGGGGTTGTCGCACCTGTGCAGCGGATCGCGCGAGGCAGCGCCGAAGCACCGCGGAGACGACGTTGCGGCCGTCGCGACCGCAGCAAACACGCATGCCGCTCCGACGAGGACAACAAGGACGACAGCTCGGCGCGCGCGCTCCGAGCGGTTCACCCTGACGACCGTAGCCAGCACGCAACAAACGCGTCGCATTACCGTCGCCATCGCGGTCACTGTACAACGGAGGCTCCAACGCGCACATAGGGCCTTCTGATATCGGGGCGCCCGGATTTGAACCGGGGACCTCACCGACCCGAACGGTGCGCGCTACCAGGCTGCGCCACGCCCCGACGAAGTTGGCGAGTATCCCACAGCCGTCGCGTTCGCTACCGTGACGACGATGGCGGCGCTCAGTGAGATCGTCCTGGAGCTCGACCGCCTCCTCGAACCGGACGCGTTCAGCGACTACTGCCCAAACGGCCTTCAGGTCGAGGGGCGCGGCGAGGTCCAGCGCATCGCGACGGGCGTCTCGGCCAGCAGCGAATTGTTCGAGCGCGCGCTCGAGGCGAACGCCGACCTCGTGCTCACCCATCACGGCCTGTTCTGGACCGGTGACGACGTCCGCGTGCTCGGGCGACACCGCGAGCGCCTGCGCTTGCTGCTGGCCGCCGATGTCTCGCTTGTCGCCTACCACCTGCCACTCGACGCCCATCCGACATTCGGTAACAACGCGCTGATCGCTAAGGGGATCGGTGGCACGCTCGAGGCGCCGTTCGCCGCCGTCGCCGGGCGCGACATCGGCTGGCGGGCGCGGTTTGACGACGACGGCGTCACGGCAAGCGAGCTGACCGAGCGACTGCGCGCGCTCACCGGTCGCGAGCCGCTGGCGTTCGCGTTCGGCCCCGAACGCATTCGCACGATCGGCATCGTCTCCGGCGGCGGCGCGCGCAACGTCACCGACGCGATCGCCGCCGGGCTCGACGCTTTCATCACCGGCGAACCCGCGGAGTGGGCACGCGCGGTCGCGCGCGAGTCAGCGATCCACTTCATCGCGGCGGGCCATCACGCAACCGAAACCTTCGGCGTCCGAGCGCTCGGCGACTACCTTGCCGAGCTTTTCGGCGGCGAGCACACCTACATCGACATCGATAACCCGGTCTGAGGAAATACTTATTGGCGGCGCGCTTGCATGTGTCTGACACAGGCGATATACCTAGTCTTGGTCACGAAAGAGGAGGGACGCACCGATGGCGAATCACCTGACGCCCACGGAGCTCGCGCGTGAAGCAGGCCTCGAACGCCGCGAAGTGATCTCGAAGTGCATGGAGATGGGCGTCCCGATCTTCCAAGGTCGGATCGACAAGGCTCTGTTCCTCGATAACCTCAGCCGCCTCGGCATGATTCGCCAGACGGCGGAGGCTTAACCAACCGCCACAACTCGCACTCATGTGCCGGCCTCGTCGCCGGCACGTGAGTATCTGCCTTAAGCGCCGTGCCGGAGCACATTGGCGAGGTTGCTGCGGCTTAGCCCCCGGTCTGAGGCCTATCCTGTGGTCGGGTGTCTCGCGGACCGTCCGCAAAGATCATCGCGCTCTGTGCCGCGCTCGTGCTGGGGTCCGCCGCGACCGTCGTTGCGTCTACGGGTGGTTCGCCCGCCCCCGGCGGGTCGAGCGGCACCAGCGGGTCGAGCGGATCGAGCGCCCTGGGCGGCACAACAGGCTCGACCGGTGCGATCTCCGCGACCGCGCTGGCCAAGCTCGACAAGACGATGACCAAGGCGATGAAATCGGTCGGCTCGCATTCCAGCGCCTATGTGATCGATCTGAGCACCGGCGAGACGCTCTTCGACGACGATGGTCTCGTCCCGCGCTATCCGGCGTCGGTCGAAAAGCTCTACACGCTCTCGACCGCGCTCGCGCGGTTCGGTCCGAGCGGCACGCTCCAGACGAGCGTCTACGGCGTCGGCACACTCGAAGCGGGCGGCGTCTGGGACGGCAACCTCTATCTGCGTGGAGGCGGCGACCCGACCTTTGGCTCAAGCACGTACATCAAGGAGAACTACGGCGTTGGCACGAGCGTCACGGCGCTCGCCGCCCAGCTCGTCGCGGCGACCGGCATCACCCGCGTCGACGGCGCGATCGTGGGCGACGAGTCCTATTTCGACAGCCTCCGTGGTGATCCCGCGAGCGGCTACCTGCCCGACTCGGAGCTGGTCGGCGAGCTGAGTGCGCTGAGCTTCGATCGCGGTGACAGCGGCAAGCAGGGTTCGCCCCCCGCGCACGCCGCGCACGAGCTGGTCCTCGCGCTGCGCGGGCTCAAGGTGACGGTCACCAAGCATGTCTTTGCCGGCACCACGCCGCGCGGCGCGCGACTGCTGACAAGCATCGCCTCGCCGCCGATGAGCACGCTCGCTGCGCTCACCGCGACGCCGTCGGACAACTTCTTCGCCGAGATGATCCTCAAGGGCTTGGGGGCGCGCTTCGGCATCGGCGGGACCACGACCGCGGGCGCTGCGGTGGTGCTGCATTTCCTTGCAGACCTGTCGATTACGCCGCAGATCGTCGACGGCTCGGGCCTGTCGCGCTCAGACTCGACGAGCCCCGTCCAGGTGGTCACGCTGCTGCGCGACCTCAGTCCCGGTGGGGTGAGCGCGCTGGCCGGGGTTGGCGATGCGCTGCGCGCGGCGCTGCCGATCGACGGCGAGACGGGGACGCTGGTCACGCGAATGATAGGAACGCCGGCCCAGGGGAACTGCATCGCAAAGACGGGGACCCTCAGCGACGCCTCAGACCTCGCTGGCTGGTGCGATGGGCGCTTCGCCTTTGCCTTGCTGATGAACTACGTGGACGTCACCAAGGCGCAGAAGGCGCAGGACAAGATGATTGAGGCGCTCGCGGCGCTCGACCCGCCCGGCTAGCCACACGGCTCATTCCAGCAGCGCGACGAAGGCCGCCTCGTCGAGCACCGGCACGCCGAGTCGCTGAGCCTTTGCGAGCTTTGAGCCAGGCGAGTCGCCGGCCAGCAGATAGTCGGTCTTCTTCGAGACGGTGGTTGTCACGCGGCCGCCGGCCGCGAGGATCCGCTCGCTTGCCTGCTCACGCGTGAGCGTTGGTAGCGTGCCTGTAAGGACGAAGGCGAGCTCAGCTAGCGGCCCGTCACCGGGTGGCGGACCATCCTCTTCGAGGCGGAGCCCTGCCGCGCGGATGCGCTCGATCAGCTCACGCAGCCCTGGCTCGGCCAGTTGGGCGGCGATCGACTCCGCCATCTTCGGGCCTACGCCGGGCGTCTGCTCGATCTCTGCGGCGGTCGCCGCCAGCAGCCGGTCGATCGAGCGGAACTGGCTTGCCAGGTTGCGTGCCGTCACCCCGCCGACCTCTTCGATGCCGATCGCGAACAGCACGCGGTGAAACGGGCGTGCGCGCGAAGCGTCGATCGCCGCGATCAGGTTGCGCGCGGAGATCGCGCCAAAGCCCTCGAGCTCGAGCAGCTGATCCTCCCCCAGCGCGTAAAGGTCGGGCGCGTTCCGAACGAGTCCCCGGTTCAGGAGCGTTCCTACGAGCGTTTCCCCGAGTCCGTCGATGTCCATCGCGCCGCGCGAGACGAAGTGGCGCAGCAGCTGCCATTGGCGGCCCGCGCAGGCGGTGTTGGGACAGTTGGTGAAGACCGAGCCCGCGGGCTTGACGGTCGGCGTGTCACACACAGGACAGCGCTCCGGAGGCCGTGGCGGCGGTTCTCGGTCGGGGTTCTCGACGGCGTGTGGTGCCGGCGAGACGACCTGGGGGATCACGTCACCGGCACGCAGCACGATGACCTCGTCGCCGGGACGGAGATCCTTGCGCGCCAGGTCCTCCTCGTTGTGCAGCGTCGCCAGCTTGACGGTGACGCCGCCGACGTGGACCGGTTCGAGCTCCGCGAAAGGATGCAGATCGCCGAACTTGCCGACGTTCCAGTGGATCGCGATGAGCCGGGTCTTAGCCGTCGTCGGTGGAAACTTCCAGGCGACGGCCCAGCGCGGATCGCGGCCGGCCGCACCGAGACGTCGCTGCAGCTCGAAGTCCGACACCTTGACGACGACGCCGTCGATCTCGAACTCAAGCCCGCCACGCCGCTGCTCCCACTCGAGGCACTGCGCGACGACCGCCTCCTCGTCCTCCAGTGCGACGATCTCGCTGTTGACGTGGAAGCCGTGCTCGCGCAGCCAGGTCAGCGCCTCCCACTGGCCGGCGAGCTCGAGTCCCTCGACAGCCCCGATCGCGTAGGCGAGCATCGACAGCGGGCGTCCCGCAGCGAGGGCCGGATCGAGTTGGCGGATCGTGCCGGCAGCGGTGTTGCGTGGGTTCATGAACGTTGAGCGGCCCTCGGCGGCAAGACGCTCGTTGAGTGCCGCGAAGTCGGGCAGCGACATGTACACCTCGCCGCGAACCTCGAGCAGGGGTGGAGCGCCGTCGATCGCTAGCGGGATCTGCGCGATCGTGCGCAGGTTGTGCGTCACGTCCTCCCCGACCTCGCCGTCGCCGCGCGTCGCTCCCCGCTCGAGCACGCCGTCGCGGTAGAGCAGTGAGATCGCCAGGCCATCGATCTTCGGCTCGCAGACAAAGCGAAACTGCGCCTCGACGATCCCCTCGCGCGCGAGGTGCGCGCGCATGCGCGCAACCCAGGCGCGCAGCTCTTCGGCCGAGCGGACGTTGGCGAGCGAGAGCATCGGCTGGAGGTGGCGGAGCTTCTCGAGTCGCTCGACCGGCTGACCGCCGACACGCTGCGTCGGCGAGTCGGGCGTCGCCAGCTCCGGATGGGCGGCCTCGAGGTCGCGCAACTCGTTGTAGAGCGCGTCATATTCGTCGTCGCCGATCTCCGGGTCGTCTTCGACGTGGTAGCGACGGGCGTGGTAGCTCACCAGGCGACGCAGCTCGTCGGCCCGCGCCGCGGGATCGTCGATCCTCGTCACGGTGCCAGCAGACGCTCGAGGTCGAGCTGCTCGAGCGCTTCGATCCCGGGTCGGTAGGTGAGGTCGAAATGGATTGGCGTGAGCGCGATCTTGCCGGCAGCGACCGCCGCCAGGTCGGTCCCGGGCACATCCTCGAATCCCGGCGCGCTGCCGTAGATCCAATAGCGGCGCCGACCCTCCTCCTCCTGGTCGAGACGCAGCTCGTCGCGGTAGACGCGCTTGCCGAGCTCGGTCACCTCGATACCTACTGGCGCGCCGCCGGGGACGTTGATGTTGAGCAGCGTCGCCGGCGAGAGCGGCACCCGATCGGGTGAGCCGACGAGCCGCGTGACGAGCGCGGCGGCGGTGGCAAAGTCGTAGCGACCGCGCTCGACGTAATCGAGTTGGCGTCCTGCCGCCTGCTGGGAGACGGCGATGCTCGGAATTCCGAGCACGACGGCCTCGAGCGCCGCGGCAACGGTCCCGGAATAGGTGATGTCGTCGCCGAGGTTGGCGCCGTGATTGATCCCCGATACGACGAGGCCTGGCTTGAAGTCGCCGACCAGTCCGAGGTTCGCCAGCCGCACGCAGTCCACGGGCGTGCCGTCGGTGGAATAGCCGACGGTGCCGTCGTCGAAGTCGACCTCGGCGACCCACAGCGGTCGTCGCGTCGTGATCGAGCGCGCCATCGCCGAACGGTTGCCATCGGGCGCGATCACGACGACGCGGACATCCTCAAGTTCGACGAGCGCCCGCCGCAGCGTCTGCAGGCCTTCGGCCTCAATGCCATCGTCGTTGGTTAGCAGAACCTCTAGCACGCGCTGTGAGGATATTCCGCGGCGCGGCCCTGATCGTGCGCGAGCACGGGCGAAGCCCCAGGGCCGACCGTCGGGGTCTTGTCGGCTCGGTGGTCCGGTCGGCTGTCGCGGGCGCTAGGCGAAGACGGCTGGAAGGTCGTGCGCGCTGGCGAGGACGGCGTCGAGCAGTCCGGGGAAACGCGCGTCGAGATCTTCGCGGCGAAGCGTGCTGAGCCGCGCGGTGCCCTCATCGTGCTGCTCGATCACGCCGGCCTCGCGCAGGACGCGGAAATGGTGCGTGAGCGTGGATTTGGTCACGCACAGCCCGAAGGAGCCACAGCGCCGGGGCGTGGGGTCCTCGGCAAGGCTCTGAACGATGCTCAGGCGCTGTGGATCGCTGAGGGCGTGCAGCACGGGTGCGATCTGCAACTGCTCGCGAGTGGGATGGAGAAGGCTCATGAAAAACATTGTACGCCGATCGTCGTCCAATATGGTACGATGTCCGTCGTACTAACGAACTTTCAAGTGAAAGACATTCTCATGACCAAGACTTTGATCGCGCCCGCACCCACCGCAACGGAAGCCGGCGAACACCAGAACAATTGGAGCGACGCCCGCTGGGCCGCCGTCGTCGAGGCGGCATACGTACTCGAGGCAGTACGCCGATGAACGCCACAATCGAGAATCGCATTCGCTCTCGAACGGGCGACCGCGCCGGGGTGCTGTTGGTCCTGGTCTGTCTCGCCCAGTTCATGGTGATACTCGACGTCTCGATCGTCAACGTCGCGCTGCCGTCGATCCGTAGCGGGCTCCATTTCTCCACCACCGGCCTGCAGTGGGTCGTCAACGCCTACACGCTGACGTTCGCCGGGCTGCTGCTGCTGGGAGGACGCGCCGCGGATCTGCTCGGCCGGAGACGCGTTTTCATCGGCGGCACGGCACTGTTCGCGCTCGCCTCGTTGGCCTGTGCGCTGGCCGCCTCGCGCGGCCTGCTGATCGCGGCGCGCACCGCGCAAGGCTTCGGCGGGGCGATCATCTCGCCGGCCAGCCTCGCGATCATCGCTACGTCGTTTCCCGAAGGCCGCGAACGCAATCGCGCGCTGGGGATCTGGGGCGCGATCGGCGGCATCGGCGCCACCTGCGGCGTGCTGCTCGGCGGAGTCCTCACCCAGACGCTCGGCTGGCCATCGATCTTCCTGATCAACGTTCCGATCGGTCTGGCTGTTTTGCTGCTCGCCCCGGTGATCGTGCCGGAGGGTCGCCGCAGCGAGGCCCAACGCAACTTCGACGCCACCGGTGCACTGCTCGTCACCGGCGGCCTGATGGCGGTCGTCTACGGGATCGTGCGCACCGACACGCACGGCTGGGGCTCGACGGGCGTAATCGGACCGATCGCAATCGGCCTGCTCGCCCTGCTTGCCTTCGTGGCGGTGGAGGGTCGGTTTGCCAGCGCACCACTGATGCCTCTGGCGCTGTTCCGCTCGCGCTCGCTGCGGGCAGCCAACCTGATCGTCTTCCTGCTTGGCCTCGCGGGATTCGCGATGTGGTTCATCCTCTCGCTCTACCTGCAGCAGGTGCGCCACCTGGATGCGCTCGAGACGGGCTTCGCTTTTCTGCCGATGACGCTCGGCATCATCACCGCTGCGTCGCTCGCGCCCCGGCTCATTGCGCGCTTCGGTGCACGGCGACTCATCGCGGCCGGAATGGCGAGCACCGCGGCGGGCCTCGCCCTGCTCTCCGGCGTAACACCCGGCTCGAGCTATTTCACCCATCTGCTTCCCGGTGGCCTGCTGGCGGCGATCGGAATGGGACTCTCACTGGTTCCCGCGACAATCGTCGCCGTCCAAGGCGTCCCCGCACACCAGAGCGGGCTCGCCTCGGGCCTGGTCAACACCTCGCGGCTGATGGGCGGTGCGCTGGGCCTCGCCGCGCTGAGCACGATCGCCGCCGCGCGCACGCACGCGGAGCTGCTGAACGGCATAACTAGTCAGACCGCGACGACTCACGGCTACGAGCTGGCCTTCAGGGTCGGCGCTCTGATGGCGCTTGCCGGCGCCGTGAGCGCCGCGGCGCTGCTGCGCCCTGCCGCGAGCGCCCACGGCCAAAGGGCGGATGAGGCGGACGGCACCGCGGCGCAAGCCGCGTGAGGCAAGCGCGCCGAGGCGCGGTGGCGCCTGAGGTGATCGAGCCCGAGCGCTACGGCGCCCAGCTCACCACCAGGAGCGCTCGAGCGCGCGCTCGCTCCCGCCCCCTCGGTCGAGCGCGTCGAGCGCGTCCAGGTCCTCGGGTGACAGCGTGAAGTCGAAGAGCTGGAAGTTCTCGGCGAGCCTCGCGCGATGCGTTGACTTCGCGATCACGATCGTGTCGCGCTGAAGGCACCAGCGCAGGAGGACCTGTGCCGGCGTGCGTCCGAGCGCTTTGGCGATCCGGGCGACGGTCGGATCGGAGAGGTGACGGCCCGTACCGAGCGGGCTGTAGGCCTCGAGGACGACCTGATGCTCGCGGCAGGCCGCAAGCAGCGCGCGCCGGTACTCGAAGGGGCTGAACTGAACCTGGTTTAGCACCGGCTCGATGGTGGCGATGGCGATCACCTGTTCGAGCTCGCTGACGCTGAAGTTCGAGACGCCGATCGAGCGCGCGTAGCCGCGCCGGTGAGCCTCCTCCATCCCCGGCCAGGCCCAGGTCGGCCCGCCCTCCGGCCAGTGCACGATGTATAGATCGACCTGGTCGACGCCGAGTGCGCGCAAGCTCTGCTCCATCGCGGCCGCCGGATCGCGGTTGCGGGGATAGAGCTTGGTTGTGATGAAGACCTCCTCGCGCGGGACGCCGCTGTCGCGCAGCGCGCGGCCGACGCTCTCCTCATTGCGGTAGGCCTGCGCGGTGTCAATGTGTCGGTAGCCGAGCTCCAGCGCCGTGCGGACAGCCCCCTCGCATTCAGGGCCCTCGCGCATCTGCCACACACCGAGACCGAGTGTAGGCATCGGTGAGCCGTCGGCGAGCACGCGCGTGCGCTCCTGCGATTCGGCGACTGGCTCTGACATGGTGTCTCCTCGGTGCCGGGCGGGCGACCCCGCCGATTGCGATTGAAGCCTTCAGAAAGTGACAGCCTGCCAGGTGTGGCCGCCGTCGAAGGTCATGATCATCCGCGTAGCGGTGCTGCCCGGCGAGCCGACGATCGCAAGGCCTTGGCTGGGACTGGTGAAAGCGATGTAGTTGACATCGCCACGGTAAACGACGGTCCAGTGGAGGCCACCGTCGAAGCTCGCGACCAGGTCCGACTGCCCGTTTTGGGTCGCGTCAGGGAGCAGCACGACCCCCGGACTCGGCGAAGCGATCGGCCCGACGTAGGGCAGCGCTCGCGCCGGAAGTCGGATCTCGGGGCCGGCCTTGAAGCTCTCGCCGCCGTTGCTCGAGAAGTAGAGCCAATGCGAGCCGAGCTTGGCGCCGGGCGGAGCGGATTTTGACAGCGGGTAGGCAAAGCCGCCCATCTCACAGACCGCGACAAGGTTGCGCGCAGTCGTGGCCGCGGGGATCGCAAAGCTGTGGCCGACGGAGGCGCAGGGCGGCGTCCAATTGACCCATTGGCCGCCCGTCGTGAGGCGGGCGCTGCCCGTCGTGCCGCGATCGTTGCCCTCGACGAGCCAGCCGGTCCTGCCCTGAAGGACGAACGCACCCGATTGCTCACCGCCGCCAGCGGGATCTCCCAGGCTCGGGGTGCGCTCGAGTCGCCAGCTGTCTTGCCCGACGGGCGAGCTCTCGACTGCGACGGCGGCGGCGGCGCCGTTTTTCTGCATCCGGTAGACCTTTCCCGCGGCGGCCTCGACGTCGAAGAGCGCGCCTTCGCTCCCCAGCCCGCGGAGCGTTTGCGCGTGCCAGATCAGGCCTCCGTCGTGTGTGGACCACAAGGTCGGCTCGCTCGCGAGGTAGGAGTAGCCAGACTGCCGGGCCGGGGTGGCGAGGCCGCCGTAGATCCAACCGTCGCTCGTGTTGGCGAAGCGAACGTTCAAGTCGGTGGCTTCGCTCAGTGCGGCCACGCCACCGCTGACCTTGCGGTCGGCAGCCGCGAGGAGCGCGGCGGGGAGCGGTCGGACAAACCACGAGCGTCCCGCGTCGGTGCTCTCGCGCAGCTCGAGGCAGGCACCACTGGGCTTGCACGGAGCCGTCCCGAGCGCCCACGCTCGCCGCAGTGAAACGAAGGTCACAGAAAGCGGTGCGAAACCGCTCGCGAGCGAGACACCCCGCCGCAGCGGAGAGGCCGTCGACGCGGGCGCCGGACGGCTGGCGCTGACGAGCAGACCCAGGGCCGCGAGGCCGAGACAAGCGGCGAGCGTCAGCGAGCGCCTGGTGGTGCGCCCACTCCCCCGGATCAGACCCATGAGATCATCCTCCCACGCCGCGACCGCGTTCAGGTCCGAGCGGACGCCGGCGACGGCCCCTCAGCGTAGGTGACGGAGGCGAGATAGAGGCCGTGGGCTGGCGCGGTGCGTCCAGCCGCGCTGCGCGGAGCACCCTCGAGCAGCGCGGCGAACTGCTCGAAGCTGCGGCTCGCGGCTGCGACCTCCAGCATCGTGCCGACGAGCACGCGAACCATCTGGCGCATGAAGCTGTCGGCCTCGATCCAGAACACGTCATTCCGCCATTCGGCGACGGTGACATTGCGCTCAAAACGGGTGTGATGGGTCTCGGTCGGTGTGAAAGCAGTGAAGTTGTGCATACCCGCCAGCGCCGCGGCGCACGCATCCAGTGCCTCGCGGTCGAGCTCGCTGGGGACGTGGAAGGCGCGGCCCTGCTCAAAAGGGGAGCGGACAGGTGAGTTGAGAATGCGGTAGCAGTAGGTGCGGCTCTTGGCGCTGTGACGGGCGTCGAAGTCCGCCGGCACCGGCTCGCTCGAGAGCACCAAGACGTCGTCCGGCAGCAGCCCATTGAGCCGGCGCGGATCGAGGGCTTCGTGGGTGTAGCTCGCGACCTGACCCAGCGCATGTACGCCCGCGTCCGTCCTACCGGCCACCGATGTCGACACCGGTTCACGGAGGATGGTGGCGAGCGCGCGCTCGAGCTCCTCCTGCACAGTGCGCAAGCCGGGCTGCCGCGCCCAGCCGGCGAACTCGCCGCCGTCGTAGGCGAGCGTCAGCTTGGTGACGAAGTGGTCGGCCACGCGCCTACGTCGTGAAGAGCAACGGGATCGTCAAGCAGCGCCGCACCAAAAACGGCTTGCGCGGCGAGCGCGCGGCGCCGCCGTTCAGCCGACGAGCTCGAGGAAGACCATCTCCGTCGAGTCGCTCTGGCGCGGGCCGAGCTTGATGATGCGGGTGTAGCCGCCAGAACGCTGCTCGTAGCGCGGCGCGACGATCTCGAACAGCTTGTGCACGGCGAACTTGTCCTGGCCGAGCGCCGAGAGCGCCTGGCGCCGCGCATGCAGGTCGCCGCGCTTGGCGAGCGTGATCAGCTTCTCGACCTCGGGCCGGGCCGCCTTGGCCTTGGCCTGCGTCGTCTTGATCCGCTCGTGCTCGATGAGCTCCTTCGAGAGGTTCATCAGCAGCGACTTGCGGTGCGCGGCGTCGCGACTGAGCTTGTGGCGTGCTTTCTGATGGCGCATCTCGCCTTACAGCCTAGTCTTCGCGCAGGGTGAGGCCGCGCGCCTCGAGCGTCTCGATGACCTCGTCGATCGACTTCTTGCCGAAGTTCGGGATCGCGTTCAGCTCCGCCTCGGACTTGGAGATCAGATCGCCGACGGTCTGGATGCCGGCGCGCTTGAGGCAGTTGTAGGAGCGCACCCCGAGCTCGAGCTCCTCGATCAGGATGCCCCACTCTTCGCCCTGCATCACCAGCGGCACGGTGCCGACGGCCGCCAAGCCACCGTCGAGCTGGCCAGCTGGGCCGGCGCGGAGCTCCTCGACGCGGTCCTCGTCGGTGAAGATCGCGAGCTGGGAGATCAGCAACTCGGCGGCTTCGCGCAGCGCCGCCGACGGCTCGACCGAACCATCGGTCTCGATGTCGAGGGTGAGCTTGTCGAAGTCGGTCCGCTGTCCGACGCGGGCCTGCTCGACGGCGTAGGCGACGCGCCGCACCGGCGAGAAGATCGAGTCGATCGGGATCACACCGATCGGCTGGTCCGGCGACTTGTTGTCCTCCGCCGGGCGGTAGCCGCGGCCGCGACCAATCGTCAGATAGAACTCGAGCCGGGCCTTTTTGTCGAGCGCGGCGATGTGGACCTCGGGGTTCAGGATCTCGACGCCCGAAGGGAGATCGATGTCCGCGGCCGTGATGTCGGCGGGACCGGTGGCGACCAGCGCCGCCTCGATCTCGGTGGCGTCGGAGTGCATCCGGCAGACGATGCCCTTGAGGTTGAGCACGATGTCGGTGACGTCCTCCTTGACTCCGTTGATCGTCGAGAACTCGTGCGCCACACCCTCGATGCGAACGCTCGTCACCGCCGCACCGGCCAGGGAGGAGAGCAGCACGCGCCGCAGCGAGTTGCCGAAGGTGTAGCCGAAACCGCGGTCGAGGGGCTCGATTACGAACGAGCCACGGTTGTCCTCGACGGATTCGCTCGTGATCCGGGGGATTTGAAAGTCAAGCATCGGGGTCCTCACGTCGTGATGTTCAGAAGCTCGCGGCCCGCGTAGACGCCGGCTTGCGAGCGTGGGGCGCTGCTGCTACTTGGAATAGTGCTCGACGATGAGCTGCTCCTGCACGGGCGCCGCAACCTCGCGGCGTTCCGGTTTGCGCAAGACCTTCGCCGTCAGCCCATCGTGATCTGCCTGCAGCCAAGCCGGCACCTGACCCGTCAATTCCGTCGCCTCGCGGATTACCTGCTGCGCCGTCGTTCCGGCTTTCACCGCGATGACGTCGCCCGGGCGAACCTGATAGCTCGGGATGTCCACGCGGCGCCCGTTGACGGTCCAATGGCCGTGACGCACAAGCTGGCGCGCCTGCCGCCGTGAAGCGGCGAAGCCGAGCCGCACGAGCACGTTGTCGAGGCGACACTCGAGCAGCGTGAGCAGGTTCTCGCCGGTGATCCCGGGCTGCCGCGAAGCCTTCTCGTAGTAGTTGCGAAACTGGCGCTCGAGAAGCCCGTAGTAGCGGCGCGCCTTCTGCTTCTCGCGCAACTGCAGGCGATATTCGCTCTGCTTCTGGCGGCCGCGGCCGTGCTCGCCCGGCGGATAGGCACGCCGCTCGACGCCGCACTTGTCGGTCAGGCAGCGCTCTCCCTTGAGGAAGAGCTTCTGGCCTTCACGGCGGCACTGCTTGCACTGGGGGGAGGTGTCTCTTGCCATGTTTTCGGGGGGTGTTGCTCTTCGGGTTCGCTGCTACGGGTTTGGTGCGGGTGCGCTGCTGCGGTTTGCCTAGACGCGGCGGCGCTTGCGCGGGCGGCAGCCGTTGTGAGCCTGGGGCGTGACGTCCTTGACGACGGTCACCTCGAGACCTGCGGCCTGGAGCGAGCGGATCGCCGTCTCGCGCCCGGATCCCGGGCCTTTGACGAAGACCTCGACCTTCTGCAAGCCCTGCTCCATGCCCTTGCGAGCGGCAGCGTCGGCCGTCACCTGCGCGGCGAACGGCGTCGACTTGCGCGAGCCCTTGAAGCCGGCGCCGCCGGCGGACTCCCACGCGATCACGTTGCCGTGCTGGTCGGTCAGCGAAACGATCGTGTTGTTGAAAGAGGTCTTGATGTGTGCCTGACCGATCGGGATGTTCTTCTTGACCTTGCGCCGTCCGCGCGCTGGACGCCTGGGTGCCGGCATTACTTCTTCCCGGCCTTCTTCTTACCGGCGACCTGCATGCGCTTGGGCCCCTTACGGGTCCGCGCATTGGTCTTGGTGTTCTGGCCGCGAACGGGCAGGCCGCGGCGGTGGCGCATGCCGCGATAGCAGCCGATCTCGGTCAGCCGCTTGATGTCCTGGGAAACCTCGCGGCGCAGATCACCCTCGACCGTCAGCTGCTGGTCGATCGCATCGCGAAGCTGCGCAACCTCCGCTTCGGTGAGGTCGCGCACGTAGGTGTCGGGCGAGATCCCGAGCTCTGCGAGCAGCTTCGAGGACATCGGGCGACCGATGCCGTAGATGTAGGTGAGGCCAATCTCGACGCGCTTGTTCAGCGGGAGATTGACCCCCGAGATGCGGGCCATCGGCGAGCTACCCTTGCCGTTGCTTGTGGCGCGGGTTCTTGCAGATGACCAGCACGGTGCCGTGGCGGCGGACGATCTTGCACTTCTCGCACATCGGCTTGACCGACGGTCGTACTTTCATGAGACCTTTCAGATGAGCCCGTGGGGTTGGCTCTGGCTGCCGTTGCGGCCGCCGCTACCACCCGCAGGTTACGCACAAACGGCCCCGGCTAGCTGACCGGAGCGCGACCGCCAATATTAGCAAGCGGGAGTTGCTGGTCGTCGGCTCGGTGCCAGGGGGTCAGAATCCGCGGGCCCTCGCGCGTGATCGCGACCGTGAACTCGAAGTGCGCTGCGAGCGAGCCGTCTTGCGAATAGATCGCCCAGCCGTCGTTTCCGGCCCGCACCTCGGCCGATCCGGTGGTCGTCATCGGCTCGATCGCGAAAACCATGCCTTCGGCCAACCGCGGGCCGCTGCCGGGTGCGCCGAAGTTGGGGATCTGCGGGTCCTCGTGCATGTCGCGGCCAACCCCGTGACCGACGAGCGAGCGCACCACCGCCACGCCGTCGCTCTCGCAGCTCGACTGGATCGCGTGCGAGACATCGCCGAGGCGGTTCCCCACGACGCACTGCTCGATGCCGCGGAAGAGCGAACGCTCAGTCGAATCGAGCAGGTGCGAGGCGAGCACGTCGGCCTGGCCGACCGCGAACGTACGCGCCGCGTCGGCGACCCAGCCGTCGAGCGTGACGCCGACGTCGAGTGAGATGACATCGCCGCGCGAGAGCTTGTAGGGACCGGGGATGCCGTGGACGATCATCGAGTTCGGGGACGCGCAGATCGAGGCGGGAAAGCCTCGGTATCCCTTGAAGGTCGGCACCGCTCCCTGGGAGCGGATGTACTTCTCCGCCGCCTGATCGAGCTCGGCCGTGCTGACGCCGGGGCGAATCTGGCGTTCGAGCAGCTGAAGCGTGCGGACGAGGATCGCGCCGCTGGCCGCGATCGCGTCGATCTCCTCTGGCGACTTACGGATGATCACAGCTCGTCCTCCAGCCGCAGCGTTGCGATCGTCGCGCGAATGTGGGCGTGCACCTCGCTCGGCGAGCGGGTGCCATCGAAGCGCCGCAGCAGGCCCAGGTCCTCGTAGTAGGCGATCAGCGGCTCGGTCTGCTCGTGGTAGACCACGAGGCGCTTGCGCACCGTCTCCTCGCGGTCGTCGTCGCGCTGGATCAGCTCGGAGCCATCGACATCGCAGCGCCCCTCGTGGGTCGGCGGGTCGAAATCGACGTGGTAGATGCGACCCGTTTTGCGGCTCACGCGCCGCCCGCTGATCCGCTTGATGACGACATCATCGGGAGTATCGATCAACAGCACGCCCGTGAGCCGGCGCTCGCGCGCTTCGAGCTCCTTGCCGAGGGAGTCCGCCTGATCGACCGTGCGCGGAAAACCGTCGAGCACAAAGCCGTCACGGGCATCGTCCTCGGCGACGCGCTCGAGGATGACGCCGGTGATGACCTTGTCGGGGACGAGATCGCCGGCATCCATGTAGCGCTTGGCTTCGCGGCCGAGCTCGGTTTCGCCAGCGACAGCGGCGCGCAGGATGTCACCGGTTGCGATGTGCGGCAGACCGAAGTCGGCGGTCAAGTTCGTCGCCTGGGTGCCCTTACCCGCGCCGGGAGGTCCGAGCAGGATGAGGTTGAGTTCGGCCATGTGAGCTCCCGCTATCCGCCGGCCCCATTTTGGGCGCACGACTCCCGCTGAAGCGTACTGACTAAGTTTTCAGGAAGCCCTCGTAGTTGCGCATCATCAGCTGCGCCTCGAGCTGTTTCATCGTGTCCAGCGCGACGCCGATGACGATGATGATCGAGGTGCCGCCGAAGTTGAAGGTCACACCGGTGCGGGCGTAGACGACCGCCGGCAGCGTCGCGACCGCGGCCAGATAGAGCGCACCCGGGAAGGTGAGCCGGGCGAGGATACGGTCGAGGAACTCGGCGGTCGGCCGACCCGGTCGTACCCCGGGGATGAACCCGCCGTACTTTTTCAGGTTGTCGGCTTGGTCGACCGGGTTGAACGTCACAGCCGTATAGAAGTAGGTGAAGACGATGATCAGCAGCGCCTCGCCGAAGATGTAGTGCCAGCCACTGGGTGAGAAGAAGTCCGCTACCTGCTGTGACCAGTGCGTGTGCAAGAGCTGGCCTACGGTTGGCGGGAAGGCCATCAACGAGGCGGCGAAGATCACCGGGATGACGCCCGCCATGTTGACCCGTAGCGGCAGGTAGGTCTGCCCGCCCGATGTCATTCGGCGCCCGATCACGCGTTTGGCGTACTGCACCGGGATCCGGCGCTGGCCCTCTTGGACGAACACCACCGCCGCCACGACGGCGAGCACGAGGAAAGGCAGCACGACCTTGAAGACCTGGTTTGTCGACGTGTACCAAGTCTGGGCGGCGCCGGGAAGGCGCGAGACGATCGAGGCGAAGATCATCAGCGAGATGCCATTGCCGATACCGCGCTGGGTGATCAGCTCGCCCATCCACATGACCAGCACCGTTCCGGCCGTCAGCGACATCACGATCAGGAAGATGTGCTGCAGGTCGAAGTGGGTGATGACCGGGTTGTTGGAGGTGCCGAGCGAGTGGAAGAGGAACACGTAGCCGATCGATTGCGCGAAGGCGAGGCCGACCGTGAGGTAGCGCGTGTACTGGGTGATGCGCGCCTGCCCGACCTCACCCTCCTTTGAGAGCTTCTCCAGCGAGGGCACGACGACCGTGAGCAGCTGGAGGATGATCGATGCCGTGATGTAGGGCATGATTCCGAGCGCGAAAACGGCCATCTCCGAGAGCGCCCCGCCCGAGAACAGGTTGAGGAAGCCGAGGATGCTCGAAGAGCCGAGCTGGCTCGAGAGCTGCTTGGCGGCGCCGGCGTTGATCCCCGGCGCCGTCAGGTGCGCGCCGAAGCGGTACAGGCCGAGCATCAGCGCCGTGAAACCGATCTTCTTGCGGATGTCGGGAACCGACAGCGAGCTGAGGATCGTGCTGAGCATCCGAAACGAAGTCTAGGGACCGACCGCGGCCGCGGGTCTAGGAATCGACGAGCACGCAGCTGCCGCCGGCGCCCTCAATGCGCGCCCGTGCGGTCTTGCTGAAGGCATGCGCGTGCACTGTCAGGCCCTTGGTCAGCTCGCCGGTCGCGAGGACCTTGACCGGGATCCCCTTGCGCGTGCCGAGGCCCGCCGCCACCAGCGCCTCGAGCGTGACCTCGCTGCCCGCGTCAAAGCGCGCCTCGATGTCGCGGAGGTTGACCGGCTGGGTGTGCGTGCGAAACATCTCGAACGGCATCGACTGCCTCTTGTGCGGACCACGCAACTTGCGCATCCGCATGTGGATCGGCATCTGACCACCCTCGAAGCGCGCGCGGTCCTTGGCGCCTGAACGCGAGCCATACCCCTTCTGGCCGCGGCCGGCGGTCTTGCCGGTGCCCGAACCCTCGCCGCGACCGACTCGTTTGCGCGGACGGCGGCTGCCCGGAGCCGGGCGGAGCGAATGCAGTCCGATGCGCTCGGCGCCGCTCGTCGCCAACGGCGGCGGGGTCGCCGCTACCTCGACAGGCTCGGCGGGCTCGGCGGGCTCGGCCGCCGGCTTTCTGGCCCGTGGCGCGGCCGGCGTCTTTCTGGCCCGTGGCGCGGCCGGCGTCATTGCTTGCCCTCTTCCTCGACGCGTACGAGGTGGCGAACGGCGTGCAGCATGCCGCGCGACTGGGGGGTATCGGTGACCTCCACGGCGTGACCGATGCGGAGCAGGCCGAGCGAGCGCAGCGTCGCGCGCTGGGCCTTGTTCGAGCCGTTGCGCGAGCGCTCCTGGATGACACGCAAGCTGGGCGGCTGGCCAGAGCTCGTGGCGGCCGCGGCTTTAGGGGCGGGGCTCATGCGCTCGCCTCCGCTTCGGCCGGCTTGGCCTCCGTCTGCTCAAGATGTTCGGCAACGCTTTCGCGCTTGTCGGCGATACCCAGCACCTGGGCGACCGAGAGACCGCGGAGCTCCGCCACTTCTAGTGGCGTGCGCAGGCCCTTCAGCCCGTCAACGGTCGCCTTGACGAGGTTGATCGGGTTCTGCGAGCCGAGGCTCTTGGAAAGGATGTCGTGGATCCCGGCGAGCTCGAGCACAGCACGCACACCGCCACCGGCGATCACGCCCGCTCCGGGCGCTGCCGGCTTGAGGAACACCCGCCCCGCACCGAACACGCCAGTCGTCTCGTGAGTGATCGTCGAGCCGTGCTTGGGCACCCGGAAGAGCGATTTCTTGGCCTGCTCGACACCCTTCTGGATTGCGAGAGGCACCTCGTTTGCCTTGCCGTAGCCGACGCCGACGATGTCGCGCTCGTCGCCGACGACGACCAACGCGGTGAACGAGAAGCGCCGGCCGCCCTTGACGACCTTGGCGACACGGTTGATCTCGACGACGCGCTCCTGGAGATCCAGGCCGGCCGAGCTGACTGTTCGATCGATTCGCATGAGAAGAACGGGGAAGGGTAGCAGCGGCCCTAGAAGGCCAGGCCGCCTTCGCGCGCCCCCTCCGCGAACGCCTTGACCTGGCCGTGGTAGCGGTAGCCGCCACGATCGAAGACCGCGGTGCCAACGCCGGCCGCCTTCGCGCGTTCGGCCAGCAGCTCACCGGCCCGCGTCGCGCGCGGGGTCGGCGCGAGCGCGCGCAGCTCCGGCTCGGTCCAGTTCACCGACGCCAGCGTGCGTGCCGCGACGTCGTCGACCAGCTGCGCCGAGATCCCGCGATTGGAGCGGAAGACCGAGACCCGCGGACGCTCGGCGGTACCGGAAACCTTGGCGCGGACGCGCCGGCGCCGGCGCAGCCGCCGCGCTTCCTTGGTGATCACTGACATCTGTGGCTCCTCATGCGCGCTTGCCAACCTTGCGGGCGACGATCTCGCCCTCATAGCGGATGCCCTTGCCCTTGTAGGGCTCGGGTGGGCGCTGCTTACGGATCTTCGCGGCGACCTCGCCGACCTGCTGTTTTGAGATCCCGCGCACGACAACTCTTGTCGGCTGCGGCACCTCGAACTCGATGCCCTCGGGTGCCGGCACGCTGACCGGGTGCGAGAAGCCCAGCGCGAGTTCGAGATCGCGACCCTTCAGCTGCGCGCGATAGCCGACGCCCTGAATCTCGAGGCGTTTCTCGTAGCCGTCGGTGACTCCGATCACCATGTTCGCGACAAGCGTGCGAACGAGCCCGTGCAACGCGCGATGCTCGCCGCGGTCGGTCGGACGCGTCACGATGAGCTGATCCTCGTTGCGGGCGACAGTGATGTCGCGCGGGATCCGCTCCGACAGCGCGCCCTTGGGGCCGTTGACGCTGACGAGGTCTGGCTCGATTGTCACCTCGACGCCGCTGGGCACCGGGATCGGTGCTCTACCGATGCGTGACATTCACCACACCTCCGCGACGACTTCGCCGCCGACGCCCGCAGCGCGGGCCTCGTGGCCGGTCATCACGCCTTTCGAGGTGGAGACGATCGCCGTGCCCATGCCACCCTGAACGCGCGGGATGTGTTTGGCATCGACGTAGGTGCGCCGGCCGGGCCGCGAGACACGGCGTAGGCCGGAGATCGCCGAGCGGCGCGACTCGTCGTACTTGAGGTTGATCTGGAGCACTTCGCCGGGAGCGCCAGGCGCAGGCTCGACGCTGAACGCGTCGATGTAGCCCTGCTCGGCGAGGATCCGCGCAAGCTCTGACTTCTGGCGCGAACCAGGCATCAGCACCGTCTCATGCGAGGCGTGAATCGCGTTGCGGATCCTTGTCAGGAAATCGGCGATCGGGTCGGTCATTGACATCGCGACGCTCCAGCTACCAGGACGACTTCGTCATTCCGGGGATCTGCCCCTGGTGGGCCATCTCGCGCAAACAGATACGGCAGAGGCCAAACTTGCGGTACACCGAACGGGCGCGACCACAGCGGTTGCAGCGGCTGTAGGCACGTGTCTTGAACTTCGCCGGTCGCGCCTGTCGGACGCGTTGTGAGGTTTTTGCCACTAAGACTCCTCTGAGTTGGTTTCGTCGCCGGGCGTTGCGGGGTCATCGGAGGTTGCTTCGCCACTCGCCTCGATGACCAGATCCTCCTCGACCTGTGCCGGTGCGTCAGCGAGAGCTTCCGCGGTATCGGGCTCGGGGGCGGCTTCCGGCTCGGCAGCGGCGTCGGGCTCGGCAGCGGCGTCCGGCTCGGCTTCGGCGGCGTCCGTCTCCGCAGCACCATCCGGCTCGGCAGCGGCTTCCGGCTCGGCAGCAGCGTCCGGCTCGGCTTCGGCGGCGTCCGTCTCCGTAGCCCCATCCGGCTCGGCGGATGCGTCGGGCTCGGACTCGCCTTCGGCCTGGTCCTCCCCGCCCCCTCCCGGGGCTTTGCTGACGTCAACTGCTGCGGGCGCCGCTTGTGCTTGGGGCTCCGGTGCTTCGGGCTCCGGATCTCCGGGGAGGCGCGGGCGGCCCTCGTGTGCGAACGGGAAGCCGAAGGCTTCGAGCAGCGCGAAAGCTTCGGTGTCATTGCGGGCGCTCGTCGTGATCGTGATGTCGAGACCGCGTACCTGGTCAACGGCGTCGTAGTCGATCTCGGGGAAGATGATCTGCTCACGCACCCCCATTGAGTAGTTGCCGCGTCCGTCGAACGAGCGTGGGCTGAGCCCGCGGAAGTCGCGGATCCGCGGGATCGCCACCGACATCAGACGATCGAGGAACTCGTAGCTGCGTTCACCGCGCAGCGTCACTGACACGCCGACCGGCATGCCCTCGCGCAACTTGAAGTTGGCGATCGACTTGCGGGCGCGGCGGACGCTCGGGCGCTGCCCGGCGATGGTCGCCAGCTGCTCGGTCGCTGCGTCGATCACCTTGGAGTCCTGCTTACCGTCGCCAACGCCCATGTTGAGCGTGATCTTCTCGATGACTGGCGCCTGCATCGGCGACGAGTAGCCGAACCGCTCGAGCAGTAACGGCCGGATCTCATTCTCATAACGCGTCTTCAAGCGCGCTGTCTCTTTCACGGCCATCAGTCAAGCCTCGTCTTCGAACGTCGCGCGACGCGCAGACGGCGACCGTCCTCGCGTTCGATTCCGACACGCGTCGGCTTGCGGTCCTTCGGATCAAGCAGCGCAACGTTGGACACGTGGATCGGACCGGAGCGCTCGATCACGCCGCCAACGCTTTCGGCGCGCTGCGCACCCGGGACTTGGCGCGGGCGTTCGTGGCGCTTGATCATGTTGAGGCCCTCGACATAGACGCGCTCCTTCTTTGGATCCACGCGCGTCACCTTGCCGATCTTGCCGCGGTCCTTGCCGCTGATCACCATCACTTGGTCGTCGCGACGGATCTTCATCAGAGCACCTCCGGCGCGAGCGAGACGATTTTCATGAAGTTCCGCTCGCGCAGCTCGCGTGCGACCGGACCGAAGATGCGTGTACCGCGCGGGTTGTTCTGCTCGTCGATGATCACGGCAGCGTTCTCGTCGAATGCGATGTAGGTGCCATCGGGCCGGCCGAATGACTTCTTCGTGCGCACGATCACCGCGGTAACGACCTCGCCCTTCTTGACCGTTCCCTGGGGCGTCGCATGCTTGACGGTCGCCGTGATGATGTCGCCGACGTGTGCGTAGCGTCGCCGCGATCCACCCTTGACGCGGATGCAGAGGATCTCGCGAGCACCGGTGTTGTCGGCGACGCGGAGCCTGGTCTCGTTCTGGATCATCGCGCCCGCTCCAGTACCTCGGCCAGTCGCCAGCGCTTGGTCGCTGACAGTGGCCGGGTTTCGGTCAACAGCACGAGGTCGCCTTCATGGGCGTCGTTGTGCTCGTCGTGGGCGTGCAGCGTCTTTGAGCTGCGCACGATCTTCTTGTAGCGGCGGTGCTGGCGCGAGGTGTCGATGCGAACCGTGATCGTCTTCGCCGCCTTGTCGGATACGACGATGCCCTGACGCGTCTTCTGGCGTCCGGCTTCGTGCGGGACTTCCGCGACCAGTTCGGCCGTGCTCGCCGGCTTCTTCGCGCGTACCTTGCCGCGGCGCAGGGCGCGCGCCTTCGCGTTGGCGACGCGGAGCGCGTCACGCTCGGACTGACGCTCCTGTGGCGTGCGTGCGGGCCCAGGCGGCGTACCGGTGCGTTGCCGCGCGCGCCGGCGCCGCTCCTTGGGATGGATCACCTCCGCGACTGGAGGCGGAGGCGGAGCTGGCTCCTCGGTCTTCTCAGTGGGCGCTGGCTCCTCGACCGCCGGCTCTTCAGCCGGAGCGGGCTCCTCAGCGGGTGCGGGCTCCTCGGCTGTCGGCTCCTCCACCGCTTGCTCCTCGGCAGCCGCCGGCTCTTCAGCCGTCGGCTCCTCGGCGGGTGCCGACTCGGCCTCAGCTTCCTGCGGCGTCACGGGCGAGCCCTCGGCTTCCATCAGCTCCTCGGCGGCCTCAATCTCTCCGTCGGCTGCTTTCTCGTCGGCCATGGCTAGCTCTCCACGCTCTCGGACGCGCGTAGCTCGCGCTCGCGTGCGATCGTCAGCGCACGGGCGAGTGCACGGCGACTGGCGCGCAGCCCGGTCGTGTTTTCGAGTTCGCCCGTCGCATTCTGGAAACGCAGACCAAAGATCTCTTTACGCGCCGTCGCGATGTGCGCCTTCAGTTCGGCGTCGGGCATGTCGCGGAGGTCTCTTGCGGAGTCAGCCATCAATCAGTCCTCACGCGAAACGAACTTGGTCTTCACGGGAAGCTTGTGTCCGGCGAGGCGCATCGCGTCGCGCGCGAGCGACTCCGGCACGCCGGCGAGCTCGAACATCACGCGACCCGGTTTGACTACGGCAACCCAGCCCTCGGGTGATCCCTTGCCGGAGCCCATGCGGGTCTCGGCCGGCTTCTTCGTCACCGGCTTGTCTGGGAACACGTTGATCCAAACCTTTCCGCCACGGCGAATCTTGCGCGTCATCGCGATACGAGCGGCCTCGATCTGGCGGTTCGTCAACCAGCCGGCCTCAAGCGATTTGAGGCCGTACTCACCGAACTGAACGCGGACCTGGCCGCGCGAGACTCCGCCACGCCGGCCGCGGTGCTGCTTACGATGCTTGACGCGCTTTGGTGCGAGCATCAGCTGGCTCCTCCGGGCCCGCGACCGCGTCCGCCGCCGCCGCCGCCGCGACCGCCTGGTCCGCCGCCGCGACCACGGCCTCCGGGACCGCCGGGGCCACCGGCATCGCCGGCTCCGCGTCCGCGCCCACCCTCGCGACCGCCACGGCCTCCACGATCACCGCGGTCACCGCGATCGCCGCGATCGTTACCTTGCGGGGCCGGTGCACTCATGTCGGTGAGGTCGGCGCCGGTGTAGCCCTCGGGCATGATCTCGCCCTTGTTGATCCAGCACTTCACGCCGATCCGTCCGAACGTCGTGCGCGCCTCGTAGAAGCCGTAGTCGATGTCGGCGCGCATCGTGTGTAGCGGGACGCGACCGTCGGAATAGGCCTCGGTGCGCGCCATCTCGGCACCACCCAGGCGTCCGGACACCTGGACCTTGACGCCCTTGGCACCTGAGCGCATCGCGCTGGTCAGCGCCCGCTTCATCGCCCGGCGGAAGGCAACACGGTTCTGGAGCTGCTCGGCGATCGATTGAGCGACGAGCTTGGCGTCGAGCTCTGGACGCTTGATCTCGAGGATGTTCACCTTTATCTGCTTGCCGGTGATGCGATGCAGATCCTTGCGCAGCGCGTCCACCTCGCTGCCGGACTTGCCGATCACGATGCCTGGACGCGCGGTGCGAATGTTGACCTCGACCTCGTTCGCGTCCTTCTTGATCGTGATGTCCGACAGACCGGCGTGCGCGAGCTTGCGCACTATGTGCTCGCGAATCTGGATGTCCTCGTAGAGGAACTGAGCGAAATGGCGCTCGTTGAACCAGTTCGACTGCCAGTCGTGGATGTAGCCCACGCGCATCGACTCGGGATGAACTTTCTGTCCCACCAGTTACTCCTTCGGCCCGAGCATGATCGTGAGATGGCTGGTCCGCTTGTGGATCGGCGTCGCGCGACCCATCGCTCTCGGGCGGAAACGCTTCAGCGTCGGACCTTCGTCGGCGTAGACCCCGGTCACGTGCAGCTGGTCGCCTACGAGCTCGTGGTTGTGCTCCGCGTTGGCGATCGCCGAATCGAGCAGCTTCGCCCAGTCGGCAGCGACGCCGCGCGGCGCAAAGCCCAAGAGCGCTCGAGCTTCGGGAACGGACTTGCCGCGGATGTGGTTGCAGACAAGCCGTGCCTTGCGTGCCGACGAGTGCACGTAGCGCGCGTGCGCACGCACTGTTACAGGGCCAACCGGTCGCGGCTTGCGCACCGGCACGCGAACGGGAGCAGCGGCGGCCCGCTTTGCCGGCTGCTTTCCACTCGGCGCCTTGGCGGCAGCACGAGTCCGAGCGGGCTTGGCAACCTCTGCGACCGCGGCGGCAGCCTCCGTCGCGGGCGCCTTCCCGGCCGGCTTGCTCGCAGCGGCCCGCGCGCGCGTCGGCTTTGCCTCGGCACCGGCCTTCGCGGCAGGCTTCGCGCTAGCGGCCCTAGCCCGCGTAGGCTTGGCCTCAGCTGTGGTCGTCGCCGCCGGCTTCGAAGCCGCTGCCTTCGTCCGCGTCGGCTTGGCCTCGGTCGCCGCCTCCGCAACCGGCTTCGCGGCCGCAGCGCGCGCCCGAGTCGGCTTCGCGTCCGCCGCAGCCTTCGCAACCGGCTTCGCGGCCGCAGCGCGCGCGCGGGTCGGCTTCGCTTCGCCACCAGCCGTCTTTGCGGCCGGCTTCTTCGCCGCTGCAGCGGCGCGCTTGCGTGCCGGCTTCTCCGCGTCGGAAGCCTCGGGAGTCTTCTTCTCGTCAGCCACGGTCTATCTCACCTTCCCCGAGCCGGCGTGCCCGCGATAGGTGCGCGTCGGAGCGAACTCGCCGAGCTTGTGACCGACCATCGACTCGCTGACGAACACGGGGACGTGCTTGCGCCCGTCGTGGACCGCGATCGTGTGTCCGACCATCTCGGGGAAGATCGTCGACGTCCGCGACCAGGTCTTCAACATCTGTTTGGTGTTGGCAGTGTTCATCGCCGTGATGCGCGCCATCAGGCGCTCCTGAACGTAGGGGCCCTTCTTGCTCGAGCGACTCATCGCTTGCCCTTCCCGCGCCGGCGGCCACGGACTATGTAGCGGTCGGAGTCCTTGCCCTTCTTGCGCGTGCGGTAGCCGAGCGTCGGCACACCCCACGGCGTGACCGGATGGCGACCGGGCGTCGTCGATCCCTCGCCGCCGCCGTGTGGGTGATCGACGGGGTTCATCGCGGTGCCGCGAGTCTGCGGCCGCACGCCGAGGTGGCGCTTGCGTCCGGCCTTGCCGATCTTGACGTTCTGGTGCTCGGTGTTGCCGATCACACCGACGGTGGCACGGCACTCGGCACGTACGAGCCGCATCTCACCCGAGGGCAGTCGCAGCGTCGCCATGTCGCCGTCCTTGGCCATCAGCCGAATCGAGGCGCCGGCGGAGCGTCCGAGCTGGCCGCCGCGGCCGGGCTGCAGCTCGACGTTGTGAACGACGGTGCCGGTCGGCATCTTGGCGAGCGACATGCAGTTGCCAACCGCGATCTCGGCATCCTCGCCGGATGCCACAACCATCCCAACCGTGAGGCGCGTCGGCGCCAGGATGTAGCGCTTCTCGCCGTCGGCGTAGTGCAGCAGCGCGATATAGGCAGTGCGGTTGGGGTCATATTCGATCGCTGCGACCCGCGCCGGCACGCCATCCTTGCGCCGCTTGAAGTCGATCTGGCGATATAGGCGCTTCGCGCCGCCGCCGCGGTGACGCGAAGTCTTGCGTCCGTATGAGTTGCGGCCGCCGCTCTTGGTGAGACCCTCAACCAGCGAGCGCTCCGGCTCGTCCTTGGTGACCTCGGCGAAGTCCGGATAGGAGACAAAGCGCATCCCGGGGCTCGTCGGCTTGGGCTTGCGGATCGGCATTACTGAGTCCCTCCCCCGAGCCCGGCGTAGATCGGGATTGACTCGCCGGCGCCAACCTGCACGATCGCCTTGCGCCAGGACCGCGTATGGCCGCGCGAGAGCCCACGACGCTTGGGCTTGCGCCGCACCGTGATCGTGCGGACATCCTCGACGTGGACGTCAAAGAGCGCCTCGACGGCTTGTCGCACGTGAGTCTTGTGGGCGTCGGGGTGGATGCGGAACGTGTACTTGCCCGCCGCGGCAAGCACGTAGCTCTTCTCCGAGACGACTGGGCTGATGATCACTTGCGTGTGCTCCATCAGGCCGCGTCCTTCCCGGCCGCTTCGTCGGACTCGCCGCCCTCTGGCTCGGGCGACTTCGCGCGCGCGCTCAGCGCCGCGAGCGCGGCATCGGAGCAAAGCAGCGATGCGGCACCCACTATGTCGGCGATCCCGACGCTGCTCGGCTCGAGTACCGCGACCCGCGCGATGTTGCGAAAGGAGAGCGCCGCCCCGCGCTCGTCTGCCTCGACAACGACGAGCGTCGCGAGCGGCTGCTTCCAGCTGGCCAGCAGTGCAGCCGCGGCATGCGTCGAAGGCTCGGCGAACGCAGCGGCATCAAACACCGCGAGCGAGCCGCGTTCGGCGTGCAGCGACAGCGCGCTGCGCAACGCCGCGCGGCGCTCTTTGCGGTTGACCTTGAACACGTAGGAGCGCGGATGCGGCCCAAAGACGGTGCCGCCTCCGGTCCACACGGGCGAGCGCGAGGAGCCCGCGCGCGCACGGCCGGTGCCTTTCTGGCGCCACGGCTTGGCGCCGCCCCCGCTGACGAGACCACGCGTCTTGGTCGAGGCGCTGCCGCGGCGGCGCGCAGCGAGCTCGGCGCGCACCGACTCGTGCACCAGCGGGCCGTTGAAGCGGGCACCAAAGGCGTCAGCGTCGAGCTTGACCGTGCGCTTGCCCGTGCCTCCGAGTACCGGCGCGCTGCTAGCCATCGGAGCGAACCTCGACGTAGCCGTTGCGCGGTCCGGGAACGGCGCCGCGAACGAACAGCAGATGCTCCGCCGGGCGCACCGCGACGACCTCGAGACCGCGCTGGGTGATGCGCTTGTTGCCCATCTGGCCGGGACCGCGGATTCCTTTCATCACGCGCGAGGGCGTCGCCGAAGCGCCGATCGAGCCGGGCGCGCGAACGTTGTGTGAACCGTGCGTCACCGGGCCGCGGCTGAAGTTGTGGCGCTTGACCGTGCCCTGAAACCCCTTGCCCTTGGAGACGCCCGAGATCTTGACCCGCTCGCCCGCTGTGAAGGTGTCGACATCTACCGTCTCGCCGATCGACAGCCCTGCCCCCTCGCCGCGAAACTCGACGAGATGGCGCAGTGGCGGCGCTGAGGCCTTGGCGAGGTGTCCGAGTTCGGGCTTGTTCAGCGCCTTCTCGCGCACGCTCCCAAACGCCAGCTGCACGGCGTCATAGCCGTCGCGGTCAGTGGTGCGGATCGCCGTCACGTGGCACGGGCCGGCTTCGAGCACCGTGACACGGGCGACCGCCCCGTCCTCGCCGAACAGCTGCGTCATGCCGAGCTTGCGTGCGAGGATCGCGGCCATCAGCTTGCGACGCGAATCTCGATGTCGACGCCGGCAGGCAGGTGGTCGAGTCGCTGCAGCGAGTCGACGGTCTTGGGCGTCGGCTGGTGGATGTCGATCAGCCGCTTGTGCGTGCGGATCTCGAAGTGCTCGCGCGAGTCCTTGTCCTTGAACGGCGATCGGATGACGCAGTAGATGTTCTTCTCGGTCGGCAGCGGCACTGGCCCGGACACGGTCGCGCCGGTGCGCGTCGCGGTGTCCACGATCTCCTTGGCAGCCGTCTCGATGGCCCGCGTGTCGTAGGCCTTGAGTCGGATCCGAATCTTGTTTTGTGGTGTCGGTGGCATTCGTAAGCGCTGCTCTTCCCGTCTATGGCTGGTGGCTTCAAGCCCGCGAAACGGCGTGCCTGCGCGATGGTCGCCCACCCGCGGAGCCCGCCGATCGGTCCGCATCGTTGCGAACCGGCGTCAATGTCGTATCTGTCGTGGTTGCAGGCCTCGGGTCGCGCTAGCTGCGCTCCCCGGCGGCCCTACTTGATGATCTCGGTCACGACGCCCGAACCGACCGTACGGCCGCCCTCGCGAATCGCGAACCGCAGACCGGGGTCCATGGCGATCGGCTGGATCAGCTCGATCTCCATCTGGACGTTGTCGCCTGGCATGACCATCTCGACACCGTCGGGCAGGTTTGCCACGCCGGTGACGTCGGTGGTGCGGAAGTAGAACTGGGGCCGGTAGCCCGAGAAGAACGGCGTGTGGCGGCCGCCCTCCTCCTTCTTGAGCACGTAAACCTCGCTCTTGAAGTGCGTGTGCGGCGTGATCGACCCTGGCTTACAAAGCACCTGTCCCCGCTCGATCTCCTCGCGCTTGGTGCCGCGCAGCAGGCAGCCTACGTTGTCGCCCGCCTGCCCCTGATCGAGGATCTTGCGGAACATCTCCACCCCTGTCACGACGGTGCTGGTCGTGTCCTTGATCCCGAGAATCTCGACTGTCTCGCCGGTCTTGATGATGCCCTGCTCGATCCGACCGGTCGCTACCGTCCCGCGGCCGGTGATCGAGAAGACGTCCTCGACCGGCATCAGGAACGGCTTGTCCAGCTCGCGCACGGGCTCGGGGATGTAGGAATCGAGTACCGCGGCCAGCTCGAGGATCTTCTCGCGAGACGCCTCGTCGCCCTCGAGCGCCTTGAGCGCCGAGCCGGTGACGAAGGGGACATCGTCGCCGGGGAAGTTGTAAAGCGTGAGCAGCTCGCGCACCTCGACCTCGACCAGCTCGAGCAGCTCTTCGTCGTCGACCATGTCCGCCTTGTTTAGGAAGACGACGATGTAGGGGACGCCGACCTGATGGGCGAGCAGGATGTGCTCGCGCGTCTGGGGCATCGGTCCGTCGGCCGCTGAGACCACGAGGATCGCCCCGTCCATCTGCGCCGCGCCGGTGATCATGTTCTTGACGTAGTCCGCGTGTCCCGGACAGTCGACGTGTGCGTAGTGACGGTTCTCGGTCTGGTACTCGACGTGCGAGGTGGCGATCGTGATGCCGCGCTCGCGCTCCTCGGGAGCGTTGTCGATCTCCTCGAAGGTCTTGGCCTCCCCGCCCATCTTCTCGGCGAGTACGTTGGTGATGGCAGCGGTCAGCGTCGTCTTGCCGTGATCGATGTGACCGATCGTGCCGACGTTGACATGCGGCTTATCGCGCTCGAACTTCGCCTTGCCCACTTTTTCGTTGCTCCTGTTATCGCAGTTGGAGGCCCGCCAACAGAGGCGAACCCAGAGATACTCTCAGAAACCGCCATGCGGCGGCTGTGCGCCTCGACTATGCGGCGGCTGCCGCCTCTCCGCCACGACTCTCGACGACCTTCTCGGCGATGTTGGGCGGTACTTCCTCGTAGCCCTCGAATTGCATCGTGTAGTTAGCGCGGCCCTGCGTGTTGGAGCGCAGGTCCGTGGCATAGCCGAACATCTCAGAAAGCGGTACGCGACCGACAACCGCGATCGCGTTGCCGCGCCGTTCCTGCCCCTCGATCCGTCCGCGACGGCGCGAGAGGTCCCCGATGACCTCGCCGACGAAGTCCTCCGGCACGACCACTTCGACCGAGAAGATCGGCTCAAGCAAGACCGGCTTCGCGCGCCGCGCCGCCTCCTTGAAGGCTAGTGAACCGGCGATCTTGAAGGCGATCTCCGAGGAGTCGGTGTCGTGATACTTGCCATCGGTCAGCGTCACGCGGATGTCGACCATTGGGTAGCCGGCCTTGACACCGTTCTCGAGCGCCTCCTCGCAGCCCTTCTCGACGGCCGGAATGAACTCGCTCGGCACCGAACCGCCCTTGATCTTGTTGACGAAGTCAAAGCCCTCGCCCGGCGCCGGCTCGAGGTCGATGTAGACGACGCCGTACTGGCCCGAGCCGCCGGTCTGGCGGACGAACTTGCCCTCGACGTGACGCGCCTCGCCGCGCACGGTCTCACGGTAGGAGACCTGCGGCCGCCCGACGTTGGCCTCGACATGGTATTCGCGCTTCATCCGATCGACCAGCACCTCGAGGTGCAGCTCGCCCATGCCGGAGATCTCCGTCTGCCCGGTCTCCTCGTTGGTCTGCACGCGGAACGTCGGATCCTCCTCGGCGAGGCGTCCGAGCGCGATCGACATCTTCTCTTGGTCGACCTTCGTCTTGGGCTCGACGGCGACCTTGATCACCGGTTCGGGGAAGACAATCTGCTCAAGCTTGATCGGTGCGTCCGGCGCCGCCAGCGTGTCGCCGGTCGTGACCTGCTTGATGCCGACGGCAGCGGCGATATCCCCGGCGTAGACCTCGCTGACATCCTCGCGGTCGTTCGCATGCATCATCAGGATCCGCCCGATCCGCTCCGTGCGCCCGGTCGAGGCGTTCAGGATGCGCGAGCCGGAGGCGACCTTGCCGGAGTAGACGCGGAAGTAGGTGAGCTTGCCGACGAACGGGTCGGCCATGATCTTGAAGGCGAGCGCCGCGAACGGCTCGGCGTCGTCGGCAGAGCGCGTCGCCTCGCGGCCTTCGCCGTCCTTGGTCGGCTCGATTCCGATCACGGGCGGCACCTCGAGCGGCGAGGGCAGGTAGTCGAGCACGGCGTCGAGCAGTGGCTGGACACCCTTGTTCTTGAATGAGGAGCCGCACAGCACCGGCGTCATCGCGATCTCGAGCGTCGCCTTGCGGATCGCTCGCTTGAGCAGCTCGACGGGGATCTCCTGTTCCTCGAGGATCAGCTCGATGAGCTCGTCGTCGTGATGGGAGACCTCTTCCAGCAGGTGCTCGCGCGCCACGGTGGCGGCGGCGAGGAGCTCAGCCGGGATCTCGCGCTCCTCCTGCTCGGTCCCCAACTCGTCCAGGTAGTAAACCGCCTTCATCTTGACCAGGTCGACGATCCCCGCGAAATCTCCCTCGACACCGATCGGCAGCTGGATCGGCACCGGGTGGGCGGCGAGGCGGTCGATCATCGTCTGCACGCCGCGCTCGAAGTCCGCGCCGATCCGGTCCATCTTGTTGATGTAGGCGATGCGCGGAACCGAGTACTTGTCGGCCTGGCGCCAGACAGTCTCCGACTGCGGCTCGACGCCGGCGACCGAGTCAAACAGCGCGATCGCGCCGTCGAGCACCCGCAACGAGCGCTCGACCTCGACGGTAAAGTCGACGTGACCGGGCGTGTCGATGATGTTGATCCGATGTCCCTGCCATTCGCAAGTCGTCGCGGCCGAAGTGATCGTGATACCGCGCTCCTGCTCCTGCTCCATCCAGTCCATCGTCGCTGCGCCTTCGTGCACCTCGCCGATCTTGTAGGTGCGACCGGTGTAGTAGAGGATGCGCTCGGTCGTCGTCGTCTTACCGGCGTCGATGTGCGCCATGATGCCGATGTTGCGGATCTTTGCGAGTGGGAATGCTCTGGTCATGACGGCTTTGAGGTTCGGGTGGAGAGGCGCGAAGCCTGCTCACGAGCGCGGCGCGCGGGCAAAAAAATAGGCCCGCAGGGCCCAGAAGACAGTTAGTCCAGCCCTAAGTCGCGTTGTTGTTAGCTCGCGGTCTCCATAGTTAAAACTCACGTGGCGGGCACGGCCCAAATGCGAGCCGGAACCGCTCGCACCACGCCTCTACGATGATAGCAGGGCCCTGTCGAGCGATCGCGCGGCTTACGGGCGGCTTCGGCGCCGCTGAGGCGCGCGCTACCGTCCTTACCAGCGGTAGTGCGCAAAGGCCTTGTTGGCCTGTGCCATGCGGAAGATGTCGTCCTTGCGCTTGTAGGCGCCGCCCTGCTGTGACTGCGCGTCCAGCAGCTCGTTCGCTAGCCGCTGGGACATCTGCTTCTCGCGGCGCGCGCGCGCGTGCTCCACGAGCCAGCGCACGGCGAGCGTGCGCGCCCGGCGGGCGGGAACCTCGACCGGAACCTGGTAGGTGGCGCCACCGACGCGCCGTGATCGCACTTCGAGCGCGGGCGTGAGGATCTTGATCGACTCCTCGAGCGCCTCAACGGGATCCTTGCCGGTCTTCTCGGCGAGGATCGCCAGCGCGTCGTAGACGATCCGCTCAGCGGTCGACTTCTTGCCGTCGACCATAACCTTGTTGATGACCTGCGCGACGATGCGCGAGCGATGAACCGGATCGGGGGCGACCGGGCGGATCTGTGCGGCGGCGCGGCGCGGCACTAGGCTTTCTTTACCCCGTACTGCGAGCGCGCTTTCTTGCGATCGCTCACGCCAGCGGCGTCGAGCGCTCCGCGCACGACCTTGTAGCGCACACCGGGGAGATCTTTGACGCGGCCGCCGCGAACGAGCACCACGGAGTGCTCCTGCAGGTTGTGACCCTCGCCGGGGATGTAGGCGGTGACCTCGATCGAGCCGGTGATGCGCACGCGCGCGACCTTGCGCAGCGCGGAGTTCGGCTTCTTTGGCGTCACCGTGTAAACGCGCGTGCAGACGCCGCGCCGCTGCGGCGCGGCTACCTTGCGCTTGCGGCCCGCACCGGACTTCAGTCCGGGAGTCGCAAGCTTCTTCTTCGGCGGCTTGCGGCCGGTCCGGACAAGCTGGCTGGTGGTAGGCATGCGAGGCGGACCATAGCAAAGGGCGGGCCAGCGTCCTGCCGGCTTGGCCCGGCGTCGCCGCCTCGTGCCCCTAGCCCGTAGCGCCAACCGGATCGCCGAGTGCCGCTTTGCCGGCCCCCACTGACGGCATCAGCGCGGCGGCCAGGATCACGAGCAGCACGCCGATCGCCTGGACGGCGAGACCGATCGCGCCGCTGGGCATCGGGTCGCCGAAGACCAGAACGCCACCGGCGATTGCCGAGATGTTGGCGGTCGCGCTGGTGATCGCGATCACGGGCACCGCATCGCCGTCCTGGAGCGACTTGGCCGAGGCGAAGAACGCGACGATCGAAGCCGCCAACGTCACCGCAAACCACGGGCTGAGCAGCCCGAGCGCGCCGTGGGCGCCGACGATGCCGGTCAGTGCCTTGATCGAGATGTCGGAGACGCCGAAGAGTATGCCGCTCGCGGCGCCGAGCATCGTGCCGTGGTGCTGGCGCGGTGCGCCCGCCGAGGGGCCAACGATGAGCATCGCGCCGACGGCGCAGAGCGCAGTCTCAAACGCGATCATCGCCGAAGGCGAGAAGCTCGAGTGCGCCCCATGCATTTCGGGCGCCGTGGCGGCGAACGCCGCGAGGCCGAGCGCCGTCAGCACGAGACCGAGCCACTGGCGGCGGCCAACGGCAAAGCCGAACACGCGGTCGGCCATCACGCCGACGAGCACGATGCCGCCAGCGAGCACGACCTGGACCACGCTCAGCGGCGCGAAGGTCATCGCTGCGACGTGCAGTATCCAAGCGACCACCGCGACGAGCATGCCCGCAGCAAACCAGGGCGTGGCGAACAGTCCCCGCGCCGAGTGCAACGGTCGCGACGGCTGAACGGCAGGCGCACGGCGAGCCCCGCGCTGCTTGAAGAAGAACGCAAGGTTCGTCACAAGAGCGCAGCAGACCGCAAGCAAAACGCCGAGCTGAATCATCGAAACGTCCAGGAATCGCAGTTGGATAGGGGCCCAGCGGCCCGCGTGCTTCCCTATCGACGCTCGACTCCCTTCACTGAAGGGAGGTCAGCCACACTAGACGAGCGTCGGATTGCTGGGCACCACAGGTCCCAGCCCGATCTAAGGGCAACACAAAGGCTTGCCGAGAACGCGGCTGCCCCGTCTGCGCAAGTTTGCGCTTTCGGAGGGCGCGGCTGCACCCTCCGAAAACGCGCTGCTCACTCCTCGTCGATATCGAGTTCGGCGAGCTCCTCGGCGAAGCCGCGGTCGCTGCCGAGGCCGATCTCCTCCAGCGAGGCCAGATCGGCTTCGAAGTCGGCGAACCCGCTTGGCATTCCGAGCTCGTTGGCGAGATCCTCGCCGCCGAACAGGCCGAGATCGTCGACCGCGCGCGGTAGCGGCTTGGCCGGCTCGATCTCGATCCGCCGGTAGCGCTTCAGCCCGGTCGCTGCCGGAATCAGCTTGCCGATGATCACGTTCTCCTTGAGCCCGTTGAGACGGTCGATCTTGCCTTCGAGTGCGGCGTCGGTGAGCACCTTGGTGGTCTCCTGGAAGGAGGCCGCCGAGAGGAACGAGTCGGTGTTCAGAGAGGCCTTGGTGATGCCGAGGATGATGTCCTCGAACTCCGCCGCCTCGCCGCCGTTCTTGGCCACCACCTCGGCCGCCTTGGCAAACTCGAAGCGGTCGATGAACTGCCCCGGCAGGTAGTCGGTGTCGCCCTTCTGATCGACGCGAACCTTCTTCAGCATCTGACGCACGATCAGCTCGATGTGCTTGTCGTTGATATCGACGCCTTGGGACTTGTAGACCTCCTGTACCTCCTTGACGAGGTACTGCTCGGTCTCGGTCCGCCCGCGCACCGCGAGCAGCTCGTGCGGGTAGAGCGAGCCCTCGTTGAGCTGCGTGCCGGCAACCACTTTCTGGCCCGGCGTGACGAACACACGCGTGCGACGCGGGAAGGTGTGGCGGTGCTCTTCGCCGCCAGCATCGGTGATGACGACAGTCAGCGCCTTGTCGGACTCCTCGATCGAGATCACCCCGTCCTGCTCGGCGATCTTCGCCAGACCCTTCGGCTTGCGCGCCTCGAACAGCTCGACCACGCGCGGTAGACCGTGCGTGATATCCGCGCCGGCAACGCCGCCGGTGTGGAAGGTGCGCATCGTCAGCTGCGTGCCCGGCTCACCGATCGATTGGGCGGCAATGATCCCAACGGCGTCGCCGATCTGGGCGATCTGGCCGGTCGCTAGCGCGCGTCCATAGCAGGCCTGGCAGACGCCGGTAACGGCCTCGCACTTGAGCACCGAGCGGACCGGCACCAGGGCGTTGTTGCCACGCTCATATTCCTCGCGGTAGCTCTCGACGATGTCGGCGAGCTCGGCTCGGTCGATCTGCTTGCCGGCCTCGACGAGCATCCGGCCGCGCTTGGTCTTGAATTCGCGGGCCGCGATGCGCCCGAGCAAATTGTCGTTGGCCTCACCGCCCTCCTTGAAGACCGGCACCTCGATCATCTCCTGCGTGCCGCAGTCGGCCTGGCGGATGATGACGTCCTGGGCGACGTCGACCAGACGCCGCGTCAGGTAGCCCGAGTCCGCCGTGCGCAGCGCCGTATCGGCGAGGCCCTTGCGGGCACCGTGCGTCGAGATGAAGTACTCGAGCACGGACAGACCCTCGACGAAGTTGGCCTTGATCGGGCGCTCGATGATCTCGCCCTTCGGGTTGGCCATCAGGCCGCGCATACCCGCCAGCTGGCGAATCTGCTTGAACGATCCACGCGCGCCCGAGTTGGCCATCATGAAGATCGGGTTCAACTCGTCGAGGTTGTCGATCATCGCCGCAGCCACCTCGTCGGTGCACGCATTCCAGCGCTCGACGACGGCCTCGTGGCGCTCCTCCTGGGTGATCAGGCCGGTGTCGTACTGCTCCTGAATCTCGGCGACCTCGGTCTCGTAGCGGCCGAGGATCTCCTGCTTGTTCGGCGGCACGACGACGTCGTTCTTGGAGATCGTGATCCCCGCCTGCGTCGCGTACTTGAAGCCGAGCTCCTTGAAAGCGTCGAGCACCAGCGAGATCGTCGTCGCGCCGTAGCGCTGGACGAGTGCGTCGATCAACCGCGTCGTGTCGCGCTTCTTCATCGACTGGTTGACGAACACGTATGTGCTCGGGTCGAACTCGCTGCCGAGCGCCTCCTCGAGCGCGCGCTCGATGCGGTCGTTGTAGATGATGCGCCCGACGGTCGTCAGCACGTGGCCGCCCTCACGGCGGAACGGGCGGAACTCGGCGAGGTCGTGCAGCTTGACCACCCCCGCCTCGTAGGACAGCTCCGCCTCCTGCGCGGTGCGGAAGACGTGCGGGCGCGGGTCGTGCGTCGCCCGATCGATCTTCTCCAGATCCTCGGCCTCCGGGCCATATGTGAGGTAGTAGCCCCCGAGGATCATGTCCTGGGTCGGCGTCGCGAGCGGCGCGCCGTGCGCCGGCGAGAGGATGTTGTTGGAGGAAAGCATCAGGATCCGCGCCTCCGCCTGGGCCTCCGCCGACAGCGGCAGGTGAACCGCCATCTGGTCGCCGTCGAAGTCGGCGTTGAACGCATGGCAGACGAGCGGGTGGACCTGGATTGCCTTACCTTCCACGAGCAGCGGCTCGAACGCCTGAATGCCCAGGCGGTGAAGCGTCGGTGCGCGGTTGAGCAGCACCGGATGCTCGCGGATGACCTCCTCGAGGACGTCCCAGACCTCGGGAATCATCGAGTCCACCATCTTCTTGGCGGCCTTGATGTTCTGGGCTGACTTGCGCTCGACGAGGCGGGCCATGATGAACGGCTTGAACAGCTCGAGCGCCATCAGCTTCGGCAGGCCGCACTGATGCAGCTTGAGGTAGGGGCCCGAAACGATCACCGAGCGACCCGAGTAGTCGACGCGCTTGCCGAGCAGGTTCTGGCGGAAGCGCCCCTGCTTGCCCTTGAGCATGTCCGAGAGTGACTTCAGCGGTCGATTGCCCGGCCCGGTCACGGGTCGGCCACGGCGGCCGTTGTCAAACAGCGCGTCAACCGCCTCCTGGAGCATGCGCTTCTCGTTGTTGACGATGATCTCGGGAGCGCCGAGGTCGAGCAGCCGCTTGAGGCGGTTGTTGCGGTTGATCACGCGACGGTAGAGATCGTTGAGGTCGCTGGTGGCGAAGCGGCCACCATCGAGCTGGACCATTGGCCGCAGCTCCGGTGGGATCACAGGTACAGCGTCGAGCACCATCATCTCTGGCTTGTTACCGGATTGAATGAACGCCGAGACGACCTTCAGGCGCTTTACGGCGCGAGCCTGTCGCTGCCCCTTGGCAGTCTTGATCACCTCGGAGAGCTCGATCCGCTCAGCCTCCAGATCGACTTGGGCCAGCAGGTCGCGAATTGCCTCCGCGCCCATGCCGCCGCGGAAGTAGTCGCCGAAGCCGTAGGGGCTACCGAAGCGCTCCTTGAGCTCGCGGAACAGCGTCTCGTCGTGCTCGATCTGCTTGGGCTCCATCGTCTTGAAGAGCTCCCAAACCTGGCGCACGCGATCGGCTGCGTCGTCGATGTAGGCCTCGGTGTCGGCGAGGTCGGCCTCGAAGGTCTTGCGCACCTCCTTGAGCAGCTTGTCG